>Ga0138287_1161981_pt1 | contig 7764 bp, 16 predicted proteins | sample S_130826_E_mt_FD_106917 | JGI IMG/M metagenome (GOLD analysis project Ga0138287, IMG submission 106917) | Freshwater microbial communities from Lake Simoncouche, Canada - S_130826_E_mt (Metagenome Metatranscriptome) | ecosystem: Environmental > Aquatic > Freshwater > Lake | place: Canada: Quebec... | reverse complement strand
GACGATTTCCAACAACACGTTTTGCATAATTTATTGTAATTTTACGGGTACCTTGGGTTAATAAGATCACGCCCAATACTACCATAAACCATATTACCATTTCAATAATGAACAATATCAAACCACCACCTTGCAAACGAATTAGGAATTCGCTTATCAAGGCAGAAGGCATACGGGCAATAATACCAACCATGATAATCAAGCTGATACCATTTCCCAAACCCCTGTCTGTTATTCTCTCTCCCATCCACATGGTAAACATTGTACCCGCAGTTAGGAGAATAATGTTGGTAAACATAAACATTTCTTTCGAAAGCAATTGATCATTGAAGTTGAATAACAATGCAGCTCTATTGGATTCAGAATTAACAATATTCGAAAGATAGGCAAATGCTTGAACAGCGGTAAATGCGATGGTAAGGATACGGGTATATTGATTCATTTTCCTTCTTCCCTCTTCCCCTTCTTTCTGCAAACGTTGGAAACTTGGAATAGCAATGGTTACCAACTGCATGAATATAGAAGCCGAGATATAGGGCATAATACCCAGTGCAAAAATAGCACCACGTGCAAATGCACCGCCGGCAAAAGTGTTGATCAAACCTAAAATATTATTCTTAGTTTGACGATTCAACCCTTCTAAGGCATCACTATCAATTCCGGGAAGAATGATATATGAACCAAGACGATAGATTACTAACAGAAGTAACGTATACACGATACGTTTCTTAAGTTCGTCTATTGCCCAAATATGCTTAAAGGTTTCTATAAGTTTTTTCATGCTTATCTACCAATTGTATGAGTGCTTCCACCTGCTTTTTCAATAGCAGCTTTTGCAGTTTCACTAAATTTATTTGCATGAACTTCCAAAGCAATTGTGATTTCACCACGACCTAACACTTTGAACAATTCATTTTTATGAATTAAATTCTTGTCAATCAAAAGTTGGCGATCAATCTTGCTAATGTTCATGTTTTCAGCAAGTTGTTGCAAAACATCTAAATTCACAGAAGCGTATTCAACACGATTAATGTTTTTGAATCCACCTTTAGGGATACGACGTTGTAATGGCATTTGACCACCTTCAAAACCGATTTTACGAGAATAACCAGTTCTAGATTGAGCACCTTTATGACCTTTTGTAGAAGTACCACCTCTACCAGAACCCTGTCCTCGACCAATTCTTTTACGGTTTTTTACTGAACCTGCAGCAGGTTTTAGATTACTTAAATTCATATTATTCGGCGTTTTCTACTTTTAATAGGTGATTAACTGTGCGAATCATTCCTTGAACTTGAGGATTCAACTCAACTTCACGAGATGCGTTCATTTTTCTAAGTCCTAATGCTCTTAAAGTAGCTTTTTGGTTTTTGGGATATCCAATACCACTTTTTATTTGGGTAATTTTAACTTTTCCCATGATTTTAACCATTAAATACTTGTTTCATACTTACACCACGCATTTGAGCAACGGTGTGTGGATCTCTCATACTAGTAAGGGCATCGAAAGTTGCTTTAACCACGTTGTGTGGGTTAGAAGAACCTTTCGATTTAGCCAATACATCGGTAACGCCGGCACTTTCTAAAACTGAACGCATAGCACCACCGGCAATTACACCGGTACCATGAGAAGCAGGTTTCAAGAAAACACGACCACCACCAAATTTACCTAATTGTTCGTGAGGAACAGTGCCATTAATAACTGGTACTTTAATCAAATTTTTCTTAGCGTCTTCAATACCTTTATTGATTGCATCGATAACTTCATTTGATTTACCAAGACCATGACCTACTGTGCCATGACCATCACCTACCACAACCAAAGCAGTGAAACTAAAAGTTCTACCACCTTTGGTAACCTTTGCAACACGGTTTATATTTACTACTTTTTCGGTTAAGGTTAATTCACCTGGACGAACTCTAACTATGTTTTTATTTGACATTGTTTTTTAAATTAAAATTGTAAACCTCCCTCACGGGCTCCATCAGCCAAACTTTTAATTCGTCCATGGTATAAATATCCTCCACGGTCGAAAACTACTGATTCAATTCCAGCACCTTTTGCCAATTCAGCAATTTTTTTGCCTACCAAGGTAGCTTTAGCCACTTTGCTATCTTTCACTTCATTAATACCAGCTTCTCTTGAAGACGCAGCTGCTAAGGTAATTCCTTTGCTATCGTCAATCAATTGCGCATAGATATCTTTATTACTGCGGTAAACACTTAGACGTGGACGAGCAGTTGTACCCGAAATTACGCCGCGAATGCGTTTACGTATTTTATCTCTTCTTGAATTTTTACTTTTTGCCATTTTAATTCCTCCTTACTTAGATGCAGACTTACCTGCTTTTTTACGTAAAACTTCTCCAGCAAAACGTATTCCTTTTCCTTTGTAAGGTTCAGGTTTACGAAGTGAACGGATTTTAGCTGCTACTTGACCTAACAATTGCTTATCGACACAGGTCATAGTAATTGATGGGCTTTTACCTTTGACAGTTTCAGTAACCACTGAAATTTCTGAAGGAACTTGTAACAAGATTTTGTGAGAGTATCCTAAAACAAACTCTACCAAGTTGCCTTGGTTTGAAACTTTGTAACCTACACCCACAAGTTCTTGAGTTACAGTATGGCCAAGACCTACGCCTATTACTAAATTATTTAGTAATGAACGATATAGGCCGTGAAGGCTTTTGTGCTGTTTACTCTCGCTTGGGCGATTTACAGTCATCACCCCATTTTCTACAATAACAGTAAAGTCTTGATCAATGGGTTGAGAAAGTTCTCCTTTAGGACCCTTTGCAGTAACGTATCCTACGTTTACTGTAACATTCACTCCTGATGGGATATGAATTGGTGCTTTTCCTACGCGTGACATATATTCTTTTTGATTTGAATTTTAAAGTTTACGATTAAGAGACAAAACAAAGTATTTCTCCGCCAACACCTAAAGTACGGGCTTCTTTGTCGGTCATAACCCCTCTTGAAGTTGTAATTATTGCTACACCTAGGCCATTCAAAACTCTTGGAATGTCAGAAGCTGCTGAATATTTTCTCAAACCAGGACTAGAAACTCTTTTTAAAGAAGAGATAGCACTAAGTCTAGATTGGTTATTATATTTCAATGCAATTTTTATTACACCTTGTTTGTTTTCGGTTTCCTCAAATTTATATTTGAGTATATACCCTTTTTCATAAAGTACGCGCGTAATTTCTCTTTTTAAATTACTTGCAGGAATCTCTACGATACGATGTTGCGCTTTGATTGCGTTGCGCAAACGTGTTAGATAATCTGATATAGGATCAGTCATTTTTATTTCTTTTTTACCAACTTGATTTAGTTACACCTGGAATTTTACCATTACTAGCCAATTCACGGAATTGATTTCTACAAACTCCGAAAACGCGCATATACCCTCTCGGTTTACCAGTAATTTTACAACGATTTCTCAATCTTACTGGAGAAGCATTACGAGGAATTTTTTGCAATTCATCATAATTTCCTTCCGCTTTCAATTTAGCTCGTTTTTCAGCGAAGCGTGCAACCATTGTTTCACGTTTGCGCTGGCGGGCTTTCATACTTTCTTTTGCCATGATTTATTTAGTTTTAAAAGGGAAACCCATTAATTTTAACAATTCTAAACTCTCTTCGTCATTCTTAGCTGTAGTCACTACTGTAATATCCATTCCTGTAATTTTATTCGTTTTGTCGATGTCAATTTCAGGAAAAATAATTTGCTCAGTAATACCCATAGTCCAGTTACCTCTTCCGTCAAATCCTTTAACTTCCAATCCTTGGAAATCACGAACACGAGGAAGTGCAACAGAGACCAATCTGTCTAAGAATTCGAACATTCTTTCTTTACGCAAAGTTACTTTGCAACCAATAGGCATATTTTCTCTCAATTTAAAGTTAGAAATAGCTTTCTTAGAATAGGTAGCTTGTGCTTTCTGACCAGTAATTTTTGACATCTCTTCGATGGCAGCATCTACTAATTTTTTATCATTTACGGCAGCACCTACACCTTGGTTTAAAACAACCTTAGTAATGCAGGGGATTTGCATCACATTTTTGTAGTTGAATTTTTCCATCATAGCAGGAACAACTTCAGCCGAATATTTATCTCTTAATCTTGGAATGTAACTCATAGTTTAATTATTTAATAAATTCTCCAGTTTTTTTTGCAAAACGTTGAAGCTTATTTTTTTCATTTAATTTCCTACCGATGCGTGTTGGGTTACCACCAACCATAACCATTAGATTAGAAATATGTATTGGAGCTTCAATTTTGTCAATTTTACCACCAGTATTTTGAGCTGTCGGTTTACGATGTTTGCTAACAATGTTTAAACCTTCAATTAATGCTCTACTTTTTTCTGGATAAACGGTTAACACTTTTCCAGATTTTCCTTTATCATCACCAGCCAATACCAATACTGTATCGCCTTTTTTGATATGTAATTTAAATGCACTTTTCGCCATGATTATAATACTTCAGGTGCCAATGACACAATTTTCATGAATTGTTTATCGCGCAATTCTCTTGCTACTGGACCGAAGATGCGCGTACCTCTTGGTTCATCTGAATTATTTAACAAAACGCAGCTATTCTCGTCGAAGCGAATGTAAGAACCATCGGCTCTACGAATTTCCTTCTTAACACGAACAACCACAGCTTTCGATACAGCACCTTTTTTGATGTTTCCACCTGGCATTGCATGCTTAACACTGACAACGATTTTATCGCCAACACTCGCATAACGACGTCCAGTACCACCAAGTACTCTTATACAAAGTACTTCTTTAGCTCCGCTGTTATCAGCTACTTTTAATCTTGATTCTGTTTGTACCATGTTATTTCGCTTTTTCTACGATTTCTACTAATCTCCAACGTTTGTTTTTGCTCAAAGGACGGGTTTCCATTATGCGAACGATATCGTTCTCACCACATTGGTTAGTTTCGTCATGTGCAGCAAACTTTTTGGTTTTCTTAAAATATTTACCATATTTCGGGTGTTTAACACTACGAACAACGGCAACCACTATGGTTTTGTCCATTTTGGCACTACTCACAATGCCTATGATTTCTTTTCTAGAGTTTCTAATTGTTTCCATTAGTTTTCTTCACTCGTTTTTTTAAGGTATGCCTGGTACTCAGCTTCAGTTCTACGTGCGTTTAACTCAGTTAACATACGCGCAATATTCTTTCTTGATTCCTTCAATTTGTGAGGACCATCTATTTGAGAAACCGCATTTTGAAACTTCATTTGTGTCAAAAGTTTGCGCTCTTCTCTGTAACGTTCTACCAATTCTTTATTTGGTAATGATTTAATTTCTTCGAATTTCATAATTAAGCCTCCTCGTTATAATCAGGACGTACAACAAACTTACAAGACACAGGTAATTTCTGCGCTGCAAGGCGAATTCCTTCTTTTGCAACTTCCATAGGTACTCCAGCAACCTCAAACATAATTGTTCCCGGTTTTACTATAGCAACCCAATATTCAGGAGCTCCTTTACCCTTACCCATACGAACCTCAGCAGGTTTCTTTGTAATAGGTTTGTCAGGGAAAATTCTGATCCACACTTGACCTTCACGCTTTAAATAACGTGTCAAAGCAATCCTGGCAGCTTCTATTTGACGAGAAGTTATCCAGTGAGGCTCAAGCGATTTTAAACCAAAGCTACCGAACACTACGCGATGACCTCTTGTAGCCATACCGTGTACACGGCCTTTATGTTGTTTTCTAAATTTCGTTCTTTTTGGACTCAGCATTATTCTACTCCTTATGCATTATTACGACGACGATCACGACGGTCACGACCACCACGGTCTCTTCTATCGTTACCTCTATTATTTGAACCTTTCCTTTCGGTTTCTGTTTGTGGAGACAAATCTACTTTACCATAAATTTCACCTTTACACAACCATACTTTAATCCCGATTTTACCATAAACTGTTTGCGCTTCTACCAATGCGTAATCAATGTTTGAACGCAAAGTGTGCAATGGCGTTCTTCCTTCTTTATACATTTCTGAACGAGCAATCTCACCACCATTCAAACGACCACTGATACGAACTTTAATTCCGTCAGCACCCATTTTCATTGTTCCTTGAATGGCATTCTTAATTGCACGCTTATATGAAAAACGATTTTCAATTTGTTGTGCAATATTCTCACCAACCAAACGCGCATCTAATTCAGGACGTTTAATTTCGTTGATGTTAATTTGTACATCCTTACCGGTTATCTTTTTTATTTCTTCACGAATCGCGTCAACTTCTTGACCACCTTTACCAATTACAATTCCAGGTCTAGCGGTGTTAATAGTCAGAGTGATACGCTTTAATGTACGTTCGATAATTACTTTCGCAATTCCTCCTTTTGGAATACGCACAGTAAGGTATTTACGAATTTTCTCGTCTTCTACCAATTTATCGCCGTAGTCTTTACCTCCGTACCAGTTAGAATCCCAACCACGGATGATACCTAGACGAAATCCTATTGGGTTAATTTTTTGTCCCATTTTTATGCTTCCGTTTCGTTATTATTATTCTTTAAACTATCAATAATCACAGTTACGTGGTTTGATCTTTTTCTGATTCTGTATCCTCGACCTTGAGGAGCAGTCCTCAATCGCTTCATTGTAACACCACCATCAACCATGATGGTTTTGATAAACAATTCACCGTCTTCAATACGATCATCAGGATTGATTACACTCCAATTCGCAATACCACTTTTGATTAATTTACTCAAATAGATTGCATACGTAGGTTTTTGATTGAATTGAAGGATGTTCAACGCTCTTTCAACACGTTGGCCTCTAACCAAATCCGCCACCATTCTCATCTTACGTGGTGACAACGGACAGTTTCTTAAAATTGCTTTTGCTTCCATGTTCCTATTATTTTCCGTGTCCTTTGTATGTTCTAGTGGGAGCAAATTCACCTAATTTATGTCCTACCATATTCTCGGTAACATATACAGGAATAAATTTATTTCCGTTGTGTACTGCAAAAGTATGCCCTACAAAATCAGGGATAATTAAACTTCTACGTGACCAAGTTTTGATCACAGACTTTTTACTTGATTCGTTCAAGACGTCAACTTTGTGCATCAATTTGATGTCTACAAAGGGTCCTTTTTTTATGGATCTTGCCATTTCGCTTGTTCTCTAATTTTTACTTATTGCGGATAGACTTTCTTTTCTCGATAATCAACTTAGAGCTGCTTTTCTTCGGTGCACGAGTTTTTTGACCTTGTGAATAGATCAAGTTACGCGATCTTGGTTGACCACCTTTACTTCGACCTTCACCACCACCCATTGGGTGATCGACTGGGTTCATCACAGAACTTCTAGTTCTTGGACGGATTCCAAGCCATCTTGAACGACCAGCTTTACCTTTAACTTCTTGGCTATGTTCGCTATTGGAAACAGAACCAATTGTTGCCAAACAAGCTGACAAAATCAAACGACTTTCACCCGATGGTAATTTAATTGATGCATATTTACCTTCACGAGCCATCAATTGAGCATAGGATCCTGCACTTCTGCAAATTTTAGCCCCTTGGCCTGGCGACATTTCAATATTGTGAATCAAAGTTCCTAAAGGAATTTCCGACAATAATAAAGCGTTTCCTATTTCAGGCGCTACACCTGGACCTTGTTCAACTTTTTGACCTACTTTCACGCCATTGGGCGCTATTATATATCTTTTTTCTCCATCAGAATATTCAACTAAAGAGATGAATGCGCTTCTG
>Ga0138287_1062746_pt1 | contig 7838 bp, 7 predicted proteins | sample S_130826_E_mt_FD_106917 | JGI IMG/M metagenome (GOLD analysis project Ga0138287, IMG submission 106917) | Freshwater microbial communities from Lake Simoncouche, Canada - S_130826_E_mt (Metagenome Metatranscriptome) | ecosystem: Environmental > Aquatic > Freshwater > Lake | place: Canada: Quebec... | reverse complement strand
CGATATTCAAAGTGGTTTCCTATACAGCAGCTGCCAAGGTCTTAGAAACCTCGGCTTGAAGTCTGCTCTTAAGACCATCAGATACAACGATACCATCCAATTCAAGGCAGGTTACAAGGTTTTCAACGGTTCACAAATCGTTTCTCAGTCATTACTTCAACAAACTTTGACTTTCCAAATCCTTGATATTGCTTTCAATGGTGACTTCCCACCACCCAATGTCAACCTTTAGAATGCCTCAGATCCATTCGGTCTCTTCTTGCAGAGCGTTGGTCGTACTCCCGCTTTCAGAGGAACACCTAAGAACTACACTATTGAGCCATTTACCTTCGGTAAAGGATACGGTTTAGTCGCTGCTTTAAACATTGTTAAGCTCCCAACTGGTTACACTCTTTTGTGGAATGTGTAAGCCCAAACCGCAGATATTTGGGATTACGGCACTACTCTCCAGACTTTCTTTGCACCAAACTGGTACACAACTTTAGCACCACCTGCACCAACTACCCCTGATACCAGATTAACTCAAACTCTCAACATCGTTTGCGAGAATAGAGTTGATTTGTCATGGACCTAACATTATTTTGATGATTCTACTGATAACTAAACCGATAACTCAACCGATAACGGTAACTCAACTGATAATTCTTCAGCTCCAGTTTAGTCAATTAATGGTCCCTTTAAGATTTAAAGATCTGGTTTACCACCTAAATCAAGAAAGACAGCAGCTAGACTCTCTTTCAAAGATATTAAGAAAACTCTTCGCCCAAGAAGATTGTAGTCAACTGACAACAGCACTGACAACAGCACTGACAACTTCACTGACTGCGACCCCGAAACAGAGGACTGTCCAGAGCCATTCGATGACAATGAGAATTCATGCTCACCTGATGATGACTACTGCGTTGGAAGCTGTGAAGATGACGACACTTGCGATGAATTCGACATCGATACTTTATCAACTACAGCTTACAATGTCTACAACAACTGGAGATACTACACAACCTTTGGTACCAGAAACATCTCTGACCCAGTCCAAAACATTAACCAGACTTTGTTCAACACTACCAACGTCACTGGTAACCTTTCAGGAATCTGGCTTAGAGGTTTAGATACTCAACCAGAAATTTGGTAGTACGACTACATGGATTACTACAACCAATACTACAACGCTAATCTCACTCCTAACATGTGGACTACTGGTTGCATCGGTTCAAGAAACCTTAACAACTCTGACTCCAGACTTAAGACAATTAAGTATAACGACACCATTTCCTTCCAAGCTGGTTACAAGGTCTTCGACTGGTCAGGTGACATCATCGTCCAATCTGATGGCATGCGTGTATTCAACTACACCGTTGTTGATAATGCTGTCAATGCTTCTTTGAACTTCAAGGATTCTCCTCAACCCAATGCAACTGATGCTTTCATCCAGTTCAACAATACCTTTACCTAATATGGAGGCAAATACGACTTCGTTAAGAGCAGACCCAGAAACTACAATATCACTTTGTTCTACCCTGAGATCGAATTCGGTTCAACTTTCTCCATCACTCTTGTCAAGATCTTCAACTCTGGATTTGTTCTTAACTGGAACACTCAAATTAACTCAAAGGTTGCACCAATTGATGGATCCGGCACTCAAGCATGGTTCGCACCTAACTGGGACCCCGTTAACCCCAACAACACCATTAACTTCATTTGCGAAAATTACTACTATACTGACTACGACGATGAAAATAATAATGATAACACCACAGATATCATTGGTGACACTAACACCTACACACTCGTTCTGAATGCAACCACCGCCTTGTCCAACAACGTTGAAGACGACTCTAACTGGGCTGATGAAGACACCCCTGAAAATACTCCAATCTCTGTTGGCCTCCAGTCCGTTTTGGCTCAGGGTCCTGATGCAGGCGGCTTCTACACATCTGGTTGCACTGGTTTCAGACTTCTTTAACTTAACGACACTCAACTCAGAACGCTCAAGTACAACGACTCTTTCAACTTCGTCGCTGGTCATAAGATCTTTGACCAAGGTGATGTTATTCATCAATCATTGCCAGTTAACTTCAACTACACTATTATTGACAATGCTACTTTCAACTACTCATGGCCCGTAATTAACCAAACCAACGCTTCTGACGCAGCACTTTCAATGGTCAACTAATACAGAGCAGTTTTTGGTGCAGCTGATTTCCAATAAGGAGCACCAAGATAATACGAAATTGAAAAGTTCTCCAACACTACTGGTACTGGTCTCGTTGCCTCTATCACTCTCGTAAAGATCCAGGGACGTGGTTACGCTCTAACCTGGAACACTCAAGTAAATTATGCTCAACCATGGAATGTCACCGACTTAGGATCATTCTCTTGGTTCTCTGCAGCAGGATGGGACAATCCACCAGTAATTCCTGGAACTTGCAATGCTACTGTAAGAAACAACTGCACTAATGCCACTCTTGCTTATCAACCTCAATTGGTCCACAGTTTGTGCCAACATTTCAGCATTGATGGTAATTTCGATGATCTCGATAACACTACCTAACCAATAATCGTGACAAATGAGTTCGTATTCCCAGGTCCAGATCTTGGTATTTACGATCTTAATGATGCAATTTCTCAATCTTTCGATGAAAATGATCCAACTGAATTATATTAATCAATTGGAACATTCGCTTTCGGAGATGGCGCAAATCTTACCAACTCTTCAGGTAATTTTAGCACTAGGTGCATGGGTGGCAGACTCCTCTTCTGGAATGAACCATCTCTTAAAGCCCTTACTGTTAATCAGACCTTCTAATTCAAGGCCGGTTATGAGTTCTACAACGCTAATGGAATTCTAGCATAATCAAGCTTCGCTCCCTAATGGTTTAACTACACCGTTTTTGATAGCGCAATCACTAACAACCAATCTGTCTACACTTTCAACGCCTCAGCTCAGCCTGTTGCTATCCACCCTGGAAACATCTGGACCAACGGCAGCGTTCAATTCTGGGGAAATAAGGAATTCTTCCTCCAGAGGGCTCCTCAAAACTACACCATTAACGATTTCAACAACAAGACTGGCTTCGGTGCTACTGCCTCAGTTGCTTATGTTAAGTACCCAGAGGGCTACGGTGTTGCTTGGACTGTTCAGGCCAACTACTTGTGGAACTCTTACTCCTATCTTCAGAACAACACCTTCCCCGGTTACAATTATGAAGACGAAGAGGTTGAATACTACGATGTTTATGTTGCCCTGTGGTTCGCTCCTGACTGGGATATCAATAATGGCACTATCAACTTCTATTGCACACAGAACATCTGGCCAGTATCATGGGCAAACGTCACTAACTCAACACCCGTTATCCAAAACGACTGGTAATATGGTGTCTTCAGATCAAACAACAGATCCGACGACTTAAACGCTCTCAGTGTCATAGATCTTGAGGATAGCGGCGATTATGAGTTCAACAAGGGAGACGATATGTTCGTATATGGCGTCTATCAACAAGGTGTCAATGAAGCTAGATTCAACGGCTCAGACGTTTCCACATCAGCTTGTGTTGGTCACAGACCTCTATGGCAAAATGACCCAGCTCTTAAACAGCTCAAGGAAACCTAAACATGGACTTTCAGAGCTGGTTACAAGTTGACTCATCTCGATTCCTTCATCGCTCAGTCATTCCCATCACCATCTAACTTCACCGTCCAAGCTGTTGACACTGCAACCGCTGCATTTACATGGGCCACTAACTTGACACAGCCCAACGCTACTGATGCTTTCTAAGTCTACAGAAACGTCAGCTCTCAATTGTACGGTGCTCAAGCTGTCTTCTGGAGCAGACCACAAAACTACTCAATTAACTTCTTCAGCAACAAGACCCAGACTGGCTCTACTGCTGCCATCACTCTTGCTAAGTACCCAGATGGTTATGGTCTTTTCTGGAGTGTTCAAGTTAACACTAAGGCTCAGCTTCCAGCAGGTTTCTCTGCCATGGTCTTCTTCAGTCCTCAATGGTTCGCTAGAAACACCACTGCTCCCGCCAATGGCACTTTTACTCACTTCGTTTGCGACTGGACTCAAGAACAAGACGATAATGGCAATTGGACCCTCTTTGACAACGACACCTACGTACTTGGTGGAGCATGGGCAAACTAAGACCTTAACACTCAAGTTAATGCCAAATGGGACTTGTTCAACTCTTTCATGGAAATGGAGCTCCACGACGATTTCTGGTACCCAGACTTCACATGGCAACAAGTTTACACCAATGCTAGCAACTCAACAGGCTTCTTGAGCATTGGTTGCATGGGTAGCAGACTTCTTCAAAACTCAGACTTCAACTTCAAGTCACTAAAGTATGGAGACAGTTTCAGTTTCGAGGCTGGTTACAAGATCTTCTCGTACTAGAACGATGTTGTTCTCCAATCCTTCGGACTCCCACAAGCTAACAATACTGGTTTCTTCTACTACATCGTTGATAGCGCTCTTAACGCCCAAACTTTCGCAAGCATTCCACAAGCCAACGCCTCCGATGCTTTCCCCGCGTTCAGATCATTTGTTGAATAAGGTTTAGGCAAGCAAGACTGGAAGAGCTCAATCCCAGTTAACTTCACCGTCGCTCCAATGAACAACGCAACCAACGCTGGTTTGACTGCTTCTATCACCCTTGCTAAGACACCAGATCAGACTTATGCTGTCCTTTGGAATGTTTAGATGAACACCAACAGACAGTTCGCAATTGGCACTAGTGCTCAACTTTTCTTCTCTCCACTTTGGTTTAACCAGAACACCACCGTGAACGTCACCACCGGTAACGTCACCACAGTCTAAAACAGGACTGCTGCACCAGCATTCGCTAACTTCATCTGTGAAATGTATCTTAATGGCTTCAATTTGTCAAACGTCTCAAATGGTACTAACAATTCAGTGATCCCATAACCCTAATGGTGGTACTCTCAATCAAGCTCAACTGCTGATCTTAACATGCTTGCACAAAGTTCTTACGATATTTGGAACTACGCCAATGATGAGGACTTCGATAATATCTGGCAACAAGGTGTGAACCAAACTGCTTTCAATGTTTCTAATAGCACTCAGTTTGGTATTGGTTGCATGGGTGGTAGAATCCTCAACAATTCTGATAACGCATTTGTTCCAATCAACTACACCACAGGCCAATTCGCCTTCAGAGCTGGTTTCAAGATTTTCAACTCTACATTTGAACAAGAATTCCCAATTGTGCAATCAACACAATCACCAACTGCTTTCAACGTTACCTTATTGGACACTAGTTTCGTCACTCCCAACGGTGCTGCCAACATTGGTCTTTCAGCATTCCAATTCGCAAACATTTCGCAGCCTCCTGCTGCTGACCTTAAGCCAACCTTCAGATGGTTCGACCAAGTAACTTTCGGTGCTCGTGATTACATCTTCACCACTCCTCAGAACTACGTAATAAACCCAATGAGCAACTACACTAGAGCCGGAGCTGTTGCCTCAACTCAACTCGTCAAGCTGTTAGATGGTTGGGCTCTTGCTTTCTCTGTTTCTGTCAACACTCAGGATGCACTTGTTGCAGGCCAATCCGTTTTAATGTGGTTCACTCCTCAATGGAACGTTGGTAACAACGCTACTGCACCAGCTAAGGATGTCAACTTTGTTTGCTATTTCTCCAACTACACAGGCTAAGACAATCTAACTTACACCTATAACGAAACAGACTCTCTAGTTGGACCTTATGATCTTAACGCACCAGCTTAAGGACCATTTGATCTTTTAGATGATTTTGACACCTCAAGAAACAATGTTGCTTTGTTTGTCAATCAAAATTCAGTCCTTGTTGCTAATGCAACCAATGCTACTAACACTACCTCAGCTTAACCTGCCAGGTTCTGGTAACAGACTTCCTGCTCTGGAATTAGATACTTACAGTACCCTGATCCAGCATTCAAACCATTGAATATTGGTGGAAACTTCACCTTCAAGGCTGGCTACAAGATCTTCAACAATTCCTTCATCCAAACTGCATCATTCCAGTCGCCTGCAACCATCCCAAGAGTTATCCTCACTGATACCAGTGCAGGCGCTCCAGCAGCCAACTTCACTAATTAACCTAATGCTACTGAGCCATTTGTTTTGTACACACTTCCTTAAATTCAATAGACTTTCGGTGCAATCGACTATAAGATTGGATAGCAAGGTCTCGTCAACACAACTATCAATGGATTCAGTAACAAGACTGGTTATGGTTTGACTGCAACTGTTTCATTGACCAAAGCTCTCAATCTTTACTAATTCAACTGGAACGTTCAGGCTAACTACTTGAATCAATTACAAAACGGCTTTATGAGTCAAATTTGGTTCTCACCAAACTTTGCTCTCAATGACCCAAGCAACACTACTGGCAACTTCACATGGTTGAACTATGTCTGTGAGCAATACTTGCCAATTACTAACTATACTAATTCAACTTCCAATAATAAAGCACTCAACAGTGGTCCAGCTGATCTTAACACGCCATCTGATAGTTTCTATGACACTTATGCCAACTCTAAATATCTTGACATTTATGATATCTATGAAAATAGCTAATTCAGTTCAGATTGGGATTCAGTTAACCAGTTTGTCGCTATCAACGGAACCAACGCTACCAACACCACAGCTGCTAAGCCCCCAGTTTATGCTTCAGGATGTTAAGGTGGAAGATTAGTTGGAAAGGGTTACGATTAAGGATTCAGAGATCTATTATTAAACACCAATGTTGCTTTCAGAGCTGGTTTCAAGATCTGGAATAACACTCAAATCGTTGCATAATCATGGGCCACTCAGAACTTCTTCAACTTCACTTTGACTGACACTGCCCTCTTTGCCAACAACACAACACCACAGCCCGTCGCTAATGATTCATGGACAGCTTACTTGCCTCTACTCAACGCAACTAAAGGAAGCCCATGTTTCAATGCTTCAAACCCATGCCCCGTCGCACCAACTTCTAATGTTACCTTCAACGCTACTACTGGTGCCACTTTCTATTACTAGAAGGCCGCTCCTAAGTACTATACTGTTCAAAACTTCAGCTCCGTCACTGGATACGGTCATGGTGTTGCTATCTCTATGGTTAAGTACTAATCTGGTTACGGTTTAGTTTGGAACTCACAGACATTTACTAACAAGCCAGCTGTTAACGGCACAGTTTACTAGAGCTGGTTCTCTCCAGTTTGGGGTGCTGGAAACGGCTTGATCCACTACACTTGCCAGAACGACAGAACTGTTACACTTACCAATGTCACAAACTCTACTGGTGCTGTCACCTCAAATTTCACCACCATTACTAACAAATGGACAAATTCAATTGGAGACAATAACTAAACCATCAACGGTCTATTCTCATTAGAATTCCTCTAATATTACACTTATTCCAATTTGTAATTCAACGATACTTGGTTGCAAGGACTTAATCAATCCAACGTCTCTGACTCTACCAAGAACTTCACTACTGGCTGCCAGGGTGCAAGACCTTTGTACTTCAATGACACCAGGCTTAAGACTGTCAAGTACAACGACACTATTCAATTCGCTGCTGGTTTCGCATTGTTCTAGCGTAACGCCACTCATGCAACATCAAACTGGGCTCTTACTCAAACACTTAATGTCACTCCATAGCCCTCCTACTTCAACTTCCAACTTGCCGACTCAGTCGTAAAGGATGGTGTTGAGTCTTGTGATCTTCTTGATGACGAAGGCAACTGCGTCAGCGCTGAGAGTCAGACAACCGACGAAATCGAGTCTATCTTCAGCGAAGGTCTCCAGAACACTGGTTCCTTCAGATTGTGAGCTCGTTTCTTTT
>Ga0138287_1117962_pt1 | contig 7871 bp, 10 predicted proteins | sample S_130826_E_mt_FD_106917 | JGI IMG/M metagenome (GOLD analysis project Ga0138287, IMG submission 106917) | Freshwater microbial communities from Lake Simoncouche, Canada - S_130826_E_mt (Metagenome Metatranscriptome) | ecosystem: Environmental > Aquatic > Freshwater > Lake | place: Canada: Quebec... | reverse complement strand
CCTGAAAACCGGGGTCTGAACGTCAAACAGAAGATGGAAAAACCATGGATGCCAACCTCAATTTCTTGACCGCACCTACCGCCAAGCCCACGCCAACTGGGCCTTCCAGCGCTACAGGGGGTCTAGACCCGAACCTCTCCAAGCCCATGAGCGGGCAGGAGTTTGCAGGGGTCATGCGCGACCTCATGGCAAAAGGAGAACGGCAATCGGTTGCCGGAAAGTCCGAAGAAATGGTTGCCGATGCCACAGCCTCTGGCCTTCAAACCCTGAACTTGGGCGACCAATTTGCAGTCATTACCGCCACAAGCCCCCTGCCCGACCCCTCCAGCTTGGCACAATTTGCGCGAGCCCAAGGTCTGAGCGAATCGGCCGTTCAAACCCTGTTTGGCGATCTCATGCCGACCCAAACAGCGACCAATGACGCTTTGAACATGTCCCAATTGGGTCTTCCCAGCATGGGCATGATGGGGTTGCCCGCCAATCCCATGCTCATACCCATGCCAACACAAAGCATGACAGCAGCACCTTCTGCTGGCACGCTTGACACCCTTGACACCCTTGGCACCCTTGGCACCCTTGGCACCCTTGGCACCCTTGGCACCCTTGACACGCTCACGCTCATGCCAGGTGCCACCCATTTAGGCTCTGCCAAAGCCACAGTGGGCAGTGCTGCCGTGTCTGATTTGCTCATGGCTGCTGGTGCCACGGGCCTGATTCAATCTTTGGGCGCCCCAGGTCTTGCGATTTCCAACGCTTTGGGCAGCCCAGAACAAGTGGCGCAGATGGCCGAGATGGCGCCCGAGTTGGGCCCTTTGGACGCCATGCGCATGCGCATGGTGCCGGCTTGGGAAAACATGACGCGCCAGCTGGCCCAATTACAAGGGACCGACCAAGCGGCTGCTTGGGGCCAATTGACCTCTAACTTATTTAACAGCAAGGCAAAAGACGCTGACGTTAAAGAAGTCTTGGTGGACCTGGGCGGAGAGAATCCCGATGTGATGTTGGCCTTGGATGCCATGAAAGACAACGCTTCAAACACCAACCTGACCCCCCTTGACTCGGCCCTTAACACCGCCAGCACCGGCGCCTTGGGTGCTGCCGCCACCAGTGCCGCCTTGGCCAACCCCGAAATGACCGACCGAGCGGCCCAAATTCAAGACTTGGCCGATAAACTGGGCAAAGCCATGGGAGAGAGGCTTCAAGAACAGCTTGAGCGTGGAGAATGGAAGCTTCAGCTCAAACTCAATCCAGGCCACTTGGGCAAAATTGATGTCGAACTGGACATGAATGCAGGTGGTTTGGATGCTGTCTTTAAGTCCGATAATTCACTCACCCGAGAATTGATTTCGCAAGGCATGCCCAAACTCAAGGACAGCTTGTCACAATCTGGCATGAGTGTTGCTAATGTCTGGGTGAACAGTGAAAACCAGAGACAATCTGGCGGAAACTCGACACCGCGACAGCAAGGTGAGACTGAAAAGTCAGTCAACGCACCTGCTAACGTGGTCAAAGAAGCGTCTGCCGCGGACACCCGCATTCGAGATCTTAGATCTTCCAATGCGTGGGACACACTGGCATGATTCTGAGAATTTTTTGTTTCATCGTTTTTGATCGTCCGGAATTTCCGGTGTGAATTTGTTTAATTAGAGGTGCCCTATGGCCACGTCAGCCCCAGCAGCAGAAGAACCCGAAGTCGCCGAAGAGCCGAAAAAGAAATCGCCTATCGTCCTCATCATTGCGGGCGTGGTGGGTCTGATCGTGCTCATCATTGCAGTGGTGTTAGGCACCCTGTTTTTCACAGGCTATTTCAATCCCAAACCCGAAGTGGAAGCAGAGCATGCCGAAGCTGCGGCCGATGGCGGCCATGGCGACAAAAAAGGCGACGCCAAACCCTCCAAGAAAACCAAGGACACACCGGAGCTCACACGCTTTGAGTACACCTACCTGCAAATTGAGCGCGAGTTTTTGGTCAATGTAAGTGGCTCCAAGAAAGTCATGTCTGTTCAATTGGCCGTCATGACGCACTACGACGACCGCGTGTTTGAAAACGTCAAAAAGCACGACTTTGCCATTCGCTCAGCCGTGATGGATGTGATGCGCCAAACCACCGACGCCGATTTGGTCAAACCCGATTTCCGCAAAGAATTGGCCGTCAAAATTCGTGACAGCATCAACACTTTGCTAGAGAAGTACGAAGACTTTGGTGGCATTGAAGAAGTGCATTTCACCAACTTCATTGTTCAGTAATTGCTTTTGTACGCTCACCGTTTGCGCCATACTTATGAGACTGCTTGATTGATATGGCTACTAATTTACTCACCTCCGAAGAACTTGCCGCCTTGACCGAAGGGGTCATGGATGGTTCGATTCCGGTAGACACCGGCTACAACACGACCGCTCGTGTGAAAAAACACGACCTGGCCAGCGAAGACAGCAGCTTGGGGGTGAACATCACCTCGATCGACATGATCAACGAGCGCTTCATTCGCACCTTTCGCTTGGGCTTGGTTGAAATGCTTCGCACCAGCCCCAAGGTCAATCCCAACCAAGTTGAGATTGTGCGGTTTGGCGATTATTTAAAAGGCCTGAAAGCGCCCTTGTCAGTCAATGTGGTTCGCATGAATCCCTTGCGTGGCAACTCCATTGTGGTCATCGACCCCACCGTGGTGTTCAGCTCGCTCGATAGTTTTTTTGGTGGCTTTGGCAAGGGTGTGGGCAATTTACCGCCTGGCCGCTTGTTCACGCCCACCGAGTCACGCATCATCAACATGATTTTGGAAGTGTTTTTCAAGTCACTCACAGAAGCTTGGGCCGCGGTGCTGCCCGTTGAGTTTGAGTTGGTGAGCTCTGAAATCAACCCCCAGTTTGCCCAAATTGCCGATGAAAATGACTTGGTCATCCTGACCCGTTTTGATGCCGAAAGCAAGCTCGAATCGCACGGCTTCATCGACTTGGTGTATCCCTACGCTTCCCTCAAGCCCATTCGCGAAAAATTGCGCAGCCGCGTGCAGTCGGGAGATGGCAACGAAGAGTCTGACAAACAATGGCGCTTGGAGCTCGAAGACGCTGTGGACAGCGCCAGCTTGGAGGCCCGCGTTTTATTGGGTAGCATTGAGTCTTCTTTTGGTGACATCGAAGCCATGAAGGAAGGCGACGTTTTGTTCTTCAAGAAACCCGAATTGGCGCTGCTGCAAGTCAATGGTCTGCCTGCATTTGATGTGCAGGTGGGTTCAATGGGTGCCCAAACGGCTGTGCAAATTGAACGGGCTTGCATTCCCGGTATGCAATAAATTTTCAGGAAAAAGTCATGAACGATACCAACACTGCCCTCGAAAACGAAGCGGCCAAACGCCAAATCAATCCCGAAGTGCTGCAAAACATCAGCGTCACTTTGTCCATTGAAGTGGGCCGCGCCATGATCAAAATTCGCGATCTGATGCGCCTCACGCAAGGCAGTGTGGTCGAGCTTGACCGCATTGCGGGTGAACCTCTCGATTTATTGGTCAACAACACCGTCGTGGCACAAGGCGAAATTGTGTTGGTCAACGACCGTTATGGCGTGCGCCTGACGCGCGTCGCCCCCGCTTCTGAGCGCATGAAGAACTTATAAATTTTTATCAACAATCAGCGCCATAGTTTCGCTAACATTGCTGATATCGCCAACGTCACAAACTGAGAATAAATACCATGGCACCTGGCCTCGCTAGCGCCGACCTGTTTCGCATGCTGGGCAGCTTTGCGCTGGTGTTGGCTCTTATGGCCGCGCTCTTATGGGCACTGCGCAAATTGCAGTCGCGCTTGAACACTCAAAATTCAGGGCGCCGCATGAATGTCATTGAGTCTTTGAGCGTAGGCCCCAGACAAAAATTTGCGCTGCTGCGCGTGGGCCAGCATGAAGTGTTGGTCGGCATTACCGCTTCCCAAATGACCGCCTTGGCGCACTGGCCCGAGGGGTCAGACAGCCTCGCGCTTCCCACTGTGTCGACACCCATTGTTCACGCAACCCCCACGCCCTCTGGAGAACCCCATGTTGCGTAATTATTTCAAGCAGCCCATCGTCTTGGCCAGCGCCCTTCTTGCCTTGGCCTTGTTGGCATTCCCCTTGGTTTCTGCCGCACAAGGCATCCCCATGCTGAACGTGACAGGCAGCGCCAAAGGCCAGCAACAGTACAGCTTGTCTTTGCAGTTGTTGGCGCTGATGACATCGCTCACGTTGTTGCCCTCGTTTTTGCTCATGATGACGGCCTTTGTTCGAATCATCATCGTTTTGTCCATCTTGCGTCAGGCGCTGGGCACTGGCCAAACCCCACCCAACACCGTGTTGGTGGGCCTGTCCTTGTTTCTAACACTGTTCATCATGTCGCCCGTGTTCACACAGGTCTACGACAATGCGGTGTTTCCTTACATGCAAAAAGGCCTGGCCTTTGACAAAGCTTTGGCAGCCGCCGAAGAGCCCATCCGCAATTTCATGATGAAACAAACGCGTGAAGACGACATTGGTTTGTTCATGCAAATGGCCAATAAAGGCGAGCCCGCCAATGCGGCCGCAGTGCCGTTTTCCACCTTGGTTCCCGCCTTCATCACTTCAGAACTCAAAAGCGCTTTCACCATTGGCTTTCTCATCTACATTCCGTTTGTGGTCATTGACCTGATTGTGGCCAGCGTCTTGATGTCGATGGGCATGATGATGCTGTCGCCCATGATGATTTCCATGCCATTCAAACTCATGTTGTTTGTCTTGGTCGACGGCTGGAGCCTCATCCTGGGCTCTTTAGCTGCCAGCTTTGTTACCTGAATTTAGACTTAATTGGGAGCACCTTCATGGACACCTCTACCGTTGTTGACCTGGGCCGCCAAGCACTCTGGATGACCGTTTTAATTTCTGCGCCGCTCTTGGGCGTGGCTTTGTTTGTAGGCTTGTTCATTGGTATTTTGCAAGCCGCCACCTCTATCAATGAAGCCACCTTGAGCTTCATTCCCAAGCTGGCGGCACTGGCCGTCACACTGGCGGTGGTAGGCGGCTGGCAACTCACCACCTTGGTGGACTACACGCGCAGTGTGTTTCAGCGCATCCCGGGCTTGTTTACCTGATGGACATCGCAGTCACCGAACTGATGGAGCGCTTTTATGGGCTCCTCTGGCCGATGCTGCGAATCTCGGCCCTGTTGGTGGCCGCCCCTATTTTTTCATTGCGCGCGCTCAATTTACGCATTCGCATTGTGTTGGCCATGGCCCTCACGTGGTTGGTGTATCCCATGCACGAGTGGCCCAAAATTGACCCCCTCACGGCGGGTGGGTTGATGGAGATTGCCAATCAAATCATGATTGGCCTTCTGATGGGCCTGATGCTTCAAGTGGTGACAGCAGCCATTGTGTTGGCGGGCCAATCCATTGCCAATGCCATTGGCTTGTCGATGGCCACCATGATCGACCCCAACATGGGCAACGTGCCCGTTATTTCTCAATTTTTATTGGTCATGTCGACCCTGATTTTTGTGGGCTTAGGGGGCCATGCGCTGCTTTTAAATTTGGTTGTAGAAAGCTTTAACAGCTTGCCCATTGGCAGCAACCTCTTAACCACCGAGGCCATGAAGCAAGTCATTGCTTGGAGCTCTATGTTGTTTTTGGGTGCGCTGCTCACGGCCTTGCCCGTCATGGTGGCGCTGTTGTTCATCAACATTGGTTTGGGTGTGGCCACGCGCGCAGCACCTAGCCTGAATATTTTTTCGGTGGGCTTTCCCGCCATGGTGTTTGCAGGTTATGCCGTGCTCATTTTGGCCTTGCCCAACATTGGCGCACGCATTCAATGGCTTTGGATGCAAGGCTTTTTCCAAGTGCGCGCCTTGGTTGGCCTCACTTGAAGCGGGAGGCTTGAGATAAATCATGGCTGAAGAATCAGGCTCCGAAAAGACCGAAGACCCGACGGCGCGGAAACTTCGCAACGCGCGGGAAGAAGGGCAAGTAGCGCGCTCGGTTGAATTGCCTGCGGCTGCCGTCACCATTGGCGCAGTGCTGGTCATGGTCATGATGGGCGGCTACTGGATGAGGCAAATGGCAGAAATTTTTGCCTCGGGCTTCAAGTTTGACCGCAAAACCTTAGACAACCCCGACCTCATGGTGACCACCTTTGCGCACCACCTGGGCCAAAGTTTCCTGCTCATCGTGCCCGTCCTCATGGCCACCGCTGTCTTGGCCATCTTGTCCAGCGGCGCCACCGGAGGCTATTTGTTTTCCCTCAAAAGCATCTTGCCCAATTTTGGCAAGCTCAGTGTGATGTCGGGCATTGGCCGCATGTTTGGTGCACGCGCCGCTGTCGAGCTCATCAAATCTATTTTGAAATTTACCTTGGTGGCTTCGGTGCTGTGGGCCCTGGTCAGCCGTCAAATGGATCAAATGATGCAGCTCGGCCAAATGGCCGTGGAGCCTGCCTTGACCGCCGCGGGTTGGATGATTGCCGAGTCTGCGCTTTGGCTTTCTCTCAGCTTGTTGGTCATTGCGCTCATTGATGCGCCTTACCAAAAATACACCTTCATTCAAAAAATGCGCATGACCAAGCAAGAGGTCAAAGATGAAATGAAGGACATGGAGGGCCGTCCCGAAGTGAAGCAGCAAATTCGGCGGCGCCAGCGCGAGATGGCCAACAACCGCATGTTGCAAAAAGTCAAAGATGCCGATGTGGTCATCACCAACCCCGAGCACTTTGCGGTGGCACTGTCTTACGATCCCACCGGCGATGGCGCACCTTTGTTGTTGGCCAAGGGCTCAGACCACATGGCCGCCCGCATTCGAGAAGAAGCCAAATTGCATGGCGTCGAAATGTTCCAAGCGCCGCCTTTGGCGCGTGCGCTTTATTTCAGCACCGAAGTTAATTACCCCGTGCCAGAATCTTTGTACTTGGCGGTTGCCCAAGTGATCGCCTATGTTTTCAGCTTGGCCGACGTTCGCCCTGGGGTTGAACCCATGCAAAAACCCAAGCCCAAAGTTCCAGCCTCAATGCAGTTTGATGCCAACGGCAAATTAATCACCCCCTAACACCTCCATTGAAAGACGGCCATGAGCGACCCACAACATCCTGATGAACCGCTGATCATCAAAAGCGATCGTGCGCATACCGTGAGCATGCCCGAGGGCACCAACATGGCGGTGGGCAAAAAAGGCGAAGTGGGTGAGCCCTCCATTCGCAAGGTGTTGGCCGACTCTGAAAATCATGCCGCTGAAAACATCGTCATGGCTGGCGGCGTGAGCAAGTCGCCCGACCAAAGTTCAATCGACATGGCACACGACGACAACTTCAAGGGCTATCAAAGCGTAGTGGACATCCCAGACCGCTTTGTCGACAACCCCAAAGATGCTGTGGTGCCGCCCCCCCTCAAGAAAACCTTGGACGTCAGCATCCTTGACAAAGTCTTAAAGACTCAAGACATTGAAACTGGTGTCGATGCTGTAGAAAGCGATGTTGCTATCGAAGCGCCCCTTGCCAAAGTGGCGGAACCACAATACGAGCCCGAGCCAGAGATGAACTTTCCGGCTCGTGTGATCAATATCAAGATCGAGAACGACAAGTTGCGCTCGCGGCTAGACGGTCTTGAATAAAGGAACTCGACATGAGTACGCAACCCACCACGGGTGAAAACGATCACGGTCATCCCGCAGACCACAGCGCTGCCACGCCTTCACACGCGGCAGCAAACGCCTCTGACGTGGCTGCAACTGCGGCTGCAGAAGTCGCCGCATGGAATACGGATGCCGAAGAGTTAGAAGGCATCAAAATGGTTGCACTGGAGTCGGCCGAACTGGCCACCCGTTCCGCCAATTTGGCTGTGGGTGCTGGCGAAAACATGAAGAAGGCCACCCTCAACCTTGAAAAGATG
>Ga0138287_1083122_pt1 | contig 7903 bp, 13 predicted proteins | sample S_130826_E_mt_FD_106917 | JGI IMG/M metagenome (GOLD analysis project Ga0138287, IMG submission 106917) | Freshwater microbial communities from Lake Simoncouche, Canada - S_130826_E_mt (Metagenome Metatranscriptome) | ecosystem: Environmental > Aquatic > Freshwater > Lake | place: Canada: Quebec... | reverse complement strand
GGCTCGTACGTCTACAACAGCACGAAGGACAAGCGCGAGCGCGTGGGCCGTCTGCTGCAGATGCACGCCAACAAGCGTGAAGAAATCCCGGAAGTGCGTTGCGGCGACATCGCCGCGGCGATCGGCCTGAAGGACACGCGCACCGGCGACACGATGTGCACGGAAGAATCGCCGATCATCCTGGAAGCGATGAAGTTCCCGGCCCCCGTTATCGACGTCGCAATCGAGCCGAAGACGAAGGCGGACCAGGACAAGCTGGCGATCGCCCTGCAGAAGTTGGCCGAAGAAGATCCGACGTTCCGCGTGCGCTCCGACCCGGAAACGGGGCAGACGATCATCGCCGGCATGGGCGAGCTGCACCTCGAGATCATCGTCGATCGTATGCAGCGCGAGTTCAAGGTCGACGCGAACGTCGGTCGCCCGCAGGTGGCCTATCGCGAGACGATCAAGAAGCGCGTCGAGAAGATCGAAGGCAAGTTCATCCGCCAGTCTGGTGGTAAGGGTCAGTACGGCCATGTGGTCATCAACATGGAGCCGAGCGAGCCGGGTCAGGGCTTCGTCTTCGAAGACAAGGTCGTGGGTGGTGTGATTCCGCGTGAATTCATCGGCCCGACCGAAGCGGGTATCAAGGAAGCGCTGGATACGGGTGTGCTCGCGGGTTACCCGGTGGTGGACATCAAGGTGCAGCTGGTGTACGGCTCGTACCACGATGTCGACTCGTCCGAAATGGCGTTCAAGATCGCTGGCTCGATGGCCTTCAAGGAAGCGGCGCGTCTCGCGAATCCGTGTCTCCTGGAGCCGGTGATGAAGGTCGAGGTCGTGTGCCCGGAAGCGTACATGGGCGACGTCCTCGGTGACCTGTCCTCGCGTCGCGGCAAGATCGGCGGCATGACGCAGCGCGGCGAGGCGCAGGTGATCTCGGCAAGTGTTCCGCTTTCCGAGATGTTCGGTTACTCGACCAAGCTGCGCAGCATGTCGCAGGGGCGAGCGGTCTACTCGATGGAGTTCGCGCTCTACGAGGAAGTGCCGAAGTCGAAGGCCGAAGAGATCATCAGCAAGGTGAAGGCGTAAGCCTCACCCACTCATTCACTACCCAATTACAAGAACCGAACCATGGGCAAGGCAAAGTTCGAGCGGAACAAGCCGCACGTGAACGTGGGAACGATCGGCCACGTCGACCACGGCAAGACGACGACGACGGCTGCTCTCACGAAGATCTCGGCGGAATCCTACGGCACGAAGTACATCGCGTACGACGAAGTCGCGAAGGCGTCCGAGTCGCAGGGTCGTCGTGACTCCACGAAGATCATGACGATCGCCACGTCGCACGTCGAGTACGAGACGGCCAACCGTCACTACGCGCACGTCGACTGCCCGGGCCACGCCGACTACGTGAAGAACATGATCACGGGTGCGGCGCAGATGGACGGCGCGATCCTGGTCGTGTCTGCTGTCGACGGTCCGATGCCGCAGACGCGTGAGCACATCCTTCTGGCTCGCCAGGTGAACGTGCCCTCGGTCGTGGTGTTCCTCAACAAGTGCGATCTCGTCGAAGACGAAGAGCTCCTCGACCTCGTCGAGCTCGAAGTTCGCGAGCTGCTGTCGAAGTACAACTATCCTGGTGACGATGCCCCGGTGATCCGTGGCTCGGCCATCAACGCGATCAACGGCGACCCGAAGTGGGTGGCCGAGTTCATGAAGCTGTACGAGGCGCTGGATAGCTACATCCCGGAGCCGGTGCGCGAAGTGGACAAGCCGTTCCTCCTCCCGGTCGAAGACGTGTTTTCGATCACGGGTCGTGGTACGGTGGCGACGGGCCGTATCGAGCGCGGCATCGTGAAGGTCGGCGAAGAAGTGCAGGTCGTCGGCTACAACAGCGAGCGCAAGACGATCGTCACGGGCGTCGAAATGTTCCGCAAGCTGCTGGACGAAGGTCAGGCCGGTGACAACGTCGGTCTGCTGCTCCGCGGCATCGACAAGAAGGAAATCGAGCGCGGCATGGTGTTGGCCAAGCCGAACTCGATCAAGCCGCACACGAAGTTCCTGGCCGAGGTGTACGTCCTCACGAAGGAAGAGGGTGGTCGCCACACGCCGTTCTTCAAGGGCTACCGTCCGCAGTTCTACTTCCGCACGACGGACGTGACGGGCACCATCGAGCTTCCCGAAGGGATGGAGATGGTGATGCCGGGCGACAACATCCAGATGACGATCGAACTCATCATCCCGATCGCGATGGAAGAGACGATCCGCTTCGCGATCCGCGAGGGTGGTCGTACGGTCGGCGCCGGCGTCGTCACCAAGATCCTCGCCTAATCAGAAGCATCAGGTGTGCCGTGGCCGGTTCGCATGAACCGGCCACGCTGTACCGGGTGATTCTCTACCAGGAATTCAGATGGCTGGCCGCATTCGTATTCGCCTCAAGGCTTTTGACCACGCCGTGATCGACCAGGCGTCGGCTGATATCGTTCGCACCGCTGAAAAGACGGGCGCGTCGGTGTCGGGTCCGATTCCTCTTCCCACGAAGACGCAGCGTTGGACGGTGCTTCGCTCGCCGCACGTGGACAAGAAGTCGCGCGAGCAGTTCGAACTGAAGACGCACAAGCGCGTGATCGATATCCTCGATTCGCGTGCCGGTACGGTGGACGCGCTGACGAAGCTCGACCTCCCGGCCGGTGTCGACGTCGAAATCAAGGTCGAGTAGTCGCAGATTGTCGGTGTAGGGTGTGTACAGAGGACATCGCATACGGCGTTGTCCTCCTCAGTCCAACGGTGCGGATCTCCCGATCCCCCGCGACTCGTACGGAGCAGACTTTTCATGATCGGCATTATCGGCAAGAAGCTGGGGATGACCCAGCTGTTCAACGAGCAGGGGCAGCAAGTGCCCTGCACCGTGGTGGAGGCCACGCCCAATCCCGTCGTCAAGGTCATGACGCAGGATCAGGCGGGTTTTGCTGCGGTGGAGCTCGGATACGGCGCGCAGCGCGTCGCACGCGAGAATAAGAAGGGTGAGCGCACGCCGCGCGGACGTCGCGCGACGCAGGCGGAAGTCGGACATGCGAAGAAGGCCGGGCTGGACGCTCCGCCGTCGGTGCTCCGCAGCTTCCGTCTCGACGACGCCCCGGGCAAGAACCCCGAGGCCCCGACGTACACGGTGGGCGATACGATCACGGTCGGCATCTTCGCGCCTGGCGAAAAGGTCAAGGTCGAAGGCACCTCAAAGGGCCGCGGTTTCCAGGGTGTGGTCAAGCGCCATGGTTTCCACGGTGGACCGAACACGCACGGCAACACCAAGCACCGCAAGCCTGGCTCGATCGGCGCGGGCACGGATCCGTCGCGCGTCATCAAGGGCAAGAAGATGCCTGGTCAGTACGGCAACGTCCGTCACACGACCATCGGCATTCGCATCGAGAAGATCGATGCTGAGCGCAACCTCATTTATCTGCGCGGCAGCGTGGCGGGGCCGACGAACGGCATCGTCTTCGTGCGGAAGCAGGGCTGATCATGACCACGGAAACTCAGACCTTTCAGGCGCCTGTGTTCTCGGCGCAGGGCAAGCAGGGCGGCACGCGCCAGCTTCCCGAAGGCATGTTCGACGGCACGGTGAACGTGCCGGTCATGCACCAGGCGGTGAAGGCGTTCCTCGCCAATCGTCGCCAGGGCACGGCCAAGACCAAGACGCGCGGCGAAGTGACCGGCGGTAACCAGAAGCCGTGGAAACAGAAGGGCACCGGTCGTGCCCGTCAGGGCTCGACGCGCGCGCCGAACTGGCCGGGCGGTGGTACCGTGTTCGGTCCGATCCCGCGGAAGTACACGCAGATCGTGCCGAAGCAGGTTCGTGCCTTGGCGCGGAAGAGTGCGCTGAACGCCCGGGCCCGTGAGAACGCGGTCATGCTGGTGGACGCGCTGAGCTACAGCGCGCCCAAGACGAAGGCGATGCTCAGCCTGTTCGCGTCGCTTGGCGTCGCGGGGAAGAAGGTGCTGCTCCTCACGGACGGTGTGAAGCCGAACGTGTACCTGAGCGCCCGCAACCTCGAGCATGCGCACGTGATGCCGTTCAGCGATGTGAGCACCTACCAGATCCTGTGGTCGGATGTGGTCGTGATCGAGTCGTCGGCACTCACCCAGACTTCGGCGGAGGCGTAACCGATGGCGACCATTCATCGCACCATCATGCGCCCGATCATTACGGAGCGCAGCTCGGCTGCGTACCAGGATCGTGGCGAGTACACGTTCGAAGTGGCGCCCGACGCCAACAAGTATTCCATCAAGGCGGCCGTCGAGCAGCTGTTCGGCGTGAAGGTGACTGGCGTCTGGACGTCGAATGCGCGTGGCAAGTCGCGTCGCGTCGGCCAGTCGATCGGCCGCCGTCCACATACCAAGAAGGCGATTGTGAAGCTGCGTGACGGCGACACCATCGCGATCTTCGAGGGCTGATACGCATGGGTATTCGTCAGTTCAAGCCGGTCAGCAAGGGGTCGCGCTTCCGCTCGGTATCGGATTTCGCCGAGATCACGCGTTCGACGCCCGAGAAGTCGCTGGTCGAGCCTCTCAAGAAGTCGGGTGGCCGCGACAACCACGGTCACATCTCCATGCGCCGCATTGGCGGTGGACACAAGCGGATGTACCGCATCATCGATTTCAAGCGCAACAAGCACGGCATGCCGGCGGTTGTGAAGGAAATCGAGTACGATCCGAATCGGTCGGCGCGTATCGCGCTGGTCGAGTACACGGATGGCGAGAAGCGCTACATTCTGCACCCGAAGGGGCTCAAGCAGGGCGATACGATCGTGTCGGGCCCTGGGAGCGATTTCCGCGTCGGCAATGCGATGCCGTTGAAGGAAGTGCCGCTTGGTACCCAGGTGCACAACATCGAGCTGAAGATCGGCAAGGGCGGCCAGATGGCGCGCTCGGCCGGCACCTTTGCGCAAGTCGTGGCGAAGGAAGGCGAGTACGTGACGCTCCGTCTGAGCAGCACCGAAATGCGTCTGGTGCATGGCAACTGCACGGCGACGATCGGCGAAGTGGGCAACTCCGAGCACGAGCTGCAGTCCCACGGCAAGGCGGGTAAGAGCCGCTGGCTCGGCAAGCGTCCGAAGGTCCGTGGTGAAGTGATGAACCCGGTGGATCACCCGCACGGCGGACGCACGCGCGGCGGCCGGAACGTGGTCAGCCCGTGGGGCAAGCCCGAGGGCGTCAAGACGCGCAATAAGAAGAAGGCTTCAACGCGTCTCATCGTGCGCGGCCGCAAGCGCGGCCGGGCGACGCAGTAACCGCCAGGCGAATCGAGAACCTATATGTCCAGAAGCATTAAGAAGGGTCCGTTCGTCGCTGAGCGCCTCGAAGCTAAGGTGAACGCCATGAACGACCGCAGCGAGAAGAAGGTCGTCAAGACGTGGTCGCGGGCGAGCACGATTCTCCCCGAGTTCGTCGGCCATACGTTCGCGGTGCACAACGGGAACAAGTTCATCCCGGTGTACGTGACGGAAAACATGGTTGGTCATAAGCTTGGCGAGTTCTCGCCGACGCGCCTGTTCCGCGGTCATGCGGGCCAGAAGACCGATGCGAAGAAGCCTGCTGGCAAGGGAGGTAAGTAATCCATGGCCAAGGCTTTGAAGACCGGGACTGAAGCGCGCGCGATTCAGCGCACGGCGCGTCAGTCGCCGTACAAGATGCGGCTGGTGATCGACCAGATCCGCGGTCAGCGTGTGAACGACGCGTTGGCGATTCTGAAGTTCTCGAAGAAGGGCGCGGCCAAGCAGATCGAGAAGACGCTGGCCAGCGCCGTCGCGAACGCAGAGCAGGCGGCCCGTGCCGCCAACACGTCGCTGGATGTCGACGCGCTGGTGATCACGAAGGCTATCGTGAACGAGGGTCCGAAGCTGAAGCGTTGGACGCCGGCGGCCATGGGCCGTGCGACGCCGATGCTGAAGCGGACGAGCCACATCGAGATCATCGTGGCGGAGGCGGTGCGCTAATGGGACAAAAGACTAATCCGATCGGGTTCCGCCTCGGTGTCACGAAGAACTGGCGCTCGACCTGGTACGCGAAGAAGGAGATGCCGGCGCTTCTGAAGGAAGACGCGCTGCTCCGCAAGTATCTGAAGGCACGTCTCGAGAACGCGGCCATTTCGGACGTGACGATCGAGCGGAAGCCGGGCAAGGTGGTGGTGACGGTGCACACCGGCCGTCCGGGTGTCGTGATCGGGAAGAAGGGCGCGGAAGTCGACAAGCTGCGCGACGAGCTCGCTCAGCTCACGGGCAAGGAAGTCGGTATCAACGTCGAAGAGATCAAGCGTCCGGAAGTCGAGGCGCAGCTGGTGGCCGACAACATCGCAGCGCAGCTCTCTCAGCGTATCTCGTTCCGTCGCGCGATGAAGCGCGCGGTGCAGAGCGCGATGCGGATGGGCGCGCTGGGGATCAAGGTGAAGGCCGGCGGCCGTCTGGGCGGTGCCGAAATCGCGCGAACGGAAGGGTACATGGAAGGCCGGGTGCCCCTTCACACACTGCGCGCCGACATCGATTACGCCACGAGCACGGCGAAGACCACGTATGGCACCATCGGTGTCAAGGTGTGGATCTTCAAGGGTGAGATCGTGGAAGATCGTCGCGGCAAGACCTACTCGACCGGCAACTGAGGAACTAAGAGATGCTGAGTCCGAAGCGGGTCAAGTTCCGCAAGATGTTCAAGGGCCGCATGACTGGTCTCGCGCACCGGGGATCGGAGGTGTCGTTCGGCACCTTCGGCCTCCAGGCGCTGGAGCCGGCATGGGTCACGAGCCGTCAGATCGAAGCGTGCCGTGTCGCGATGACGCGTCACATCAAGCGTGGCGGTAAGGTGTGGATCCGGATTTTCCCGGACAAGCCGATCACGAAGAAGCCGGCCGAAACGCGCATGGGTAAGGGCAAGGGATCGCCCGAAATGTGGGTGGCGGTGGTGAAGCCGGGCCGAGTGATGTTCGAGATCGAAGGCGTGACGCGGGAGCTTGCCGAAACGGCAATGGGCCTCGCCGCCGCGAAGCTTGGCGTGAAGACCAAGTTTGTTGCCCGAGAGGAGGCGGTGACCGAATGAAGAGTGAAGAGATCCGCGCGCTCGCGGAGAACGAACTGGTGGCCCGTATCGCCGAACTCGAGGAGGAGCGTTTCCGCCTCAAGTTCCGGAGCGGCACCGAAGCGCTGGAAGAGCCGCTGCGGTTGCGCAGCATCCGCAGGGACATTGCGCGCCTCAAGACGGTGCAGCGCGAGCGTCAGCTCGCGACCCGTGGCCGCTAACCGGAATCCGATCGATGGCTGAGATGAACAACGCGAGCGCCACGCAGCATGGCGCCTCCGACCGGACCGCGCGCAAGGTGCGTACGGGCTTGGTGGTGAGCGATAAGATGGACAAGACGGTGGTGGTGCGCATCGACCGACGGATGCCGCATCCTCAGTATGGCAAGATGGTGACCCGGACGCGGAAGCTGAAAGCGCACGACGAGGAGAACTCGGCGAAGCTTGGCGACCTGGTGCGCATCATGGAGACCCGGCCCTTGTCGAAGGACAAGCGGTGGCGCGTGGTCGAGATCGTCGAACGCGCGCGGTAAGGGGAACTAAACCATGATTCAGCAGGAATCAGTCGTGAAGGTCGCGGACAACAGTGGCGCCAAGCGCGCGCTGGTGATCCGTGTGCTGGGCGGCACGCGCCGCCGCTATGCGGGCCTGGGTGACCGGGTGATCGTGGCGGTGAAGGACGCGCTGCCGAACGGCACGGTGAAGAAGTCCGACGTGGCCAAGGCCGTGGTGGATGCGCAGGACTTCGAGAATCGCATGCTCAAGGCCTATATCCGCGACTGGCCTGTGGAAGAGCAGGGAGCTGCCCCCCGGCCCGCGGCCGACGCCTGACTGAGTGTCGCACCCGCCTTGCTGCT
>Ga0138287_1007619_pt1 | contig 8504 bp, 2 predicted proteins | sample S_130826_E_mt_FD_106917 | JGI IMG/M metagenome (GOLD analysis project Ga0138287, IMG submission 106917) | Freshwater microbial communities from Lake Simoncouche, Canada - S_130826_E_mt (Metagenome Metatranscriptome) | ecosystem: Environmental > Aquatic > Freshwater > Lake | place: Canada: Quebec... | reverse complement strand
TTTAATGATAGAAAAATAAAATGACTCGAGTGCCTGTATGGTAACAGAACACTATTTTTTAACGTTTTCACTATATGACCGGAGGTCACTTAATGTGATCAGGTTAAGACTATATAGTTTAAATTATTTTTATTTTTATTTGAATTTTAGTAGATTTTTACTAATGCCTTTAGAATATAGGCTTTAAATAATATTCCTCTATGTTTATATGTTTGTAAAATTGGTTTTTCGTATTTTAGGAAATTTTCCAATTGTTTTTAAAAATTTTTAGAGATTTTACAAGTATATGTTAGATACTTGTGTTGAACTCTATAAGTAACATTATTATGTTACTTTTTATTTACTGTTTTTATTATTTGTTTTTATAATTTTTAGATAAGCATATGAGAGTTATCTATTTATTTATATATAATTAGTTATTATATGTGTATTTGGTATTATAGACGATTAGTGGTTCATAATGTATTTTGATTAAATTTATCTGTAAGGGCGATCCCCTCTGATATAAATTTTTTCGATCTACCCCACGTTGTAAGTCTCCTTTTTATAGGATCCCATTTCACGTCACTAATAATGAACGTGTATAATATAAATTTTTAATTGGTATACTGCCTTGCAATATATTTTGACGGATGTTGCGCATGTGTTAGTAGGTTTCCTTCTCATAAGAAATTTTAAATACTATTTAAATTTTGGTAATATATATACTTTACTACAGTTGGACAGACAACTAAGCTGTGAAATAGCTATTGGTTCCAGAATGGAACCTGACTTTTAGGAAAGATTGAATGACTTTTAGGAAAGACTAATATTTAAATTAAGACTCAATTACAATGACTAAAATTACATTCGAAGGGTCGTACGTCAATTTTTTACAAACTTTATTTAAAATGAATAAAGTACATGATAACAATGTTAATAATAATAAAATCAAATCACGTCGCAATGCTAAAGTTCATTGTGAAATTCAACGTGATATTACTATGATTGATTATCTTCAATATTATAAAGATAATAGGAATTTACCAATCATAAATGCACCAGATGTGGTTATAAGACATGGTAGTATGGTGCAACAAGTTCGCAGGGATGCGAAAAATTCGCACATTGTTCGAGATACACTTCGTTTTATTGAAGAAAGTATTAAAGTAGCAACATATCATAAAGGTATTGATATTCCATTACCTTTATACACTCATGTGCGAGAGTGTGAAAAACAATTATTGTTCGAATTGGACAGACAGAGCATTTTTAATAGAATGAAGATCCAAAGTAGTGATGAATTAGATTTTGGTGATACATCACAATTTAATAAAATGTTACGTCATATTGCTCACAGTATTAAAGGTATAACTTTAAATACTGAACATGCATGGATTTTATCACAAATGGAAAATTTGATGATAACTATTAATTATGCTAAGAAGTGTAAAACTATTAGTGATTATATGGTTATGACACAAATGGCTTATAAATTATTTGTAGGTGAATCATTGGGTGTTTTAGCTATAAATAAGATTAATAATTTCTTCACTAATGAAGTTCAAGCTTTTGATGTAGGTGAAACTTTAAAAGTTTTACGATCAGCATTTGATACAGTTTCAAAAATCAGTGATTGTGAACTTGGTAAGAAACTTGTGAGTTTGTACTCTTTTTTACTTACTCAAGGATTTTTACGCAAATTTGGTTTATATTTATCTGATGAAGATTATTCTAAAATGGAACAGCGAGCTATGTTGTCGGCTTTTTCATCTAAAAAAGCTTTTTACGTGTGTGTTATTGATGTGACACTATTTATGTGTGAGAAATTTCATGAATTTAAAGTTACAGGTGATATTACCAATTTTGTTCATAGTGGTGTTGAATATAATGTTTGGTTAAAGGAAAGTGATAGAATTCTTAACTTAGCTCCATTTGTTGGCAATTTACAAGCTCACAACACATCATATTTTTCATTTTTAGCTGATTTAAGATCTGCTGTAGAGAAAGGTGAAGCTTATGCTAAACATGTACGAAGCGTTTCAGGAATAGATTCTTCGTTAATTAAGAAAAAATTAAGTAATTTACAATTATTGCAAAATACAGAAATTACCAGACGCGCTGCACAAAAGGAACGTTCTTCACCTATGGGTATTTTAATTCATGGTTCATCTAGTATAGCTAAATCAGCTTTTAGTAAAATGATATATCATTATTATGGAGCTCTTTTTAAGCTAGATAGAGACGATCATTTTAGATATGTTAGAAATCCTATGGATGAATATTGGAGTAATTTTGATTCTAGCAAATGGTGTATTCAACTTGATGATATTGCATTTTTAAATCCGACTAAGAGTCCTGAGGTTGATGCAACTCTTAAGGATATGTTAAATGTCATTAATAATGTACCATATGTTCCACCACAAGCTGCTTTAGAGGATAAAGGTAAGACCCCAGTTATGGCTAAGTTGGTTATAGCAACTTCAAATTGTGCTGATTTGCATGCTCAAGAATACTTTTGGTGTCCTTTAGCAATCCGACGCAGATTGCCATTTGTAGTTAATATTAAACCTAAACAGGAATATTTACATAATAATCAAGTTTTTATTGATCCAGTCAAAATTGCAACTGAAGATGGTAAATTCCCTGATCTTTGGGATATTGAAGTGCAAAAAGTTGTTCCTGTTTTACAAGGAAATAGGGAATTAGCATCTCTAGAGTTGGTTAAAAAATATGATAATGTTAATGAATTTTTACAAGCTTTTGGTAAAGCTTGTAAAGAGCATGAGGCTAATCAAACGCGTGCTATGACTAAAGATACTGATATGTTCTCAATAAGTGTTTGTGAAACATGTTATAAACCACTACCGCATGATTCTTGCATGACACTACAATATGGTAATTCTACATTATTGCGTTATGCTAAGAATACATTTATGATAACAATTAATTGGATAGTTTCATATAAGAGTGTTATGAACCTATTGTTGTGGGCATCATATTATCGTAGCATGCGATGGATAATTGCGTATTGTATGAACTATGTTACACAGGAAGCTCATGTTACATATATTACTAGTCTTAGTCCACGTTTGGAAGACCCACGATTTAGACGAATGTTAATATGTGGTACATTAATGCTTACAGCCATTACCACCTATTTTTGTTATCTTAAAAATGATAAGGTTGAGAAGAAAACTAATATTCAGAGTGAAGAGGGAAAAGTTCAACAACAAACTAGTAATGTTCATGGAGTAACTGAAAGTCAGTTAGCTAAAGAACAAAAACAAAATGTGTGGTATAATCCACGTGTTGAATTAACAAGTTTTGATGTTCCATTAGCTTCAGCTAGTTTAGCTTCAGCTACACCTAATGATATACGTAATCTTTTTGATAAAAATTGTGTTTTATTAGAGATTCGTGTACCTGGTGAAAACATGAAGAGAACTATGCGAGGCGTGTTTATTAAAGGACATTTTTGTGTGACTAATGGTCATGCTTTTAAAGATCATTATAACGACTTTACTGTTGATGTGATTCAAACAAATTCGCAAGCTGCTATTAATTCAAACATTCGCATCGCTATTCAGCGTAGTGATATTAGTTTTAGTAAAATTAATGATTTGTGTGTTTTTGAAGTGAGTAGTATTCCTCCTTTTAAAGATATTAGTAAATTTTGGAATAATCAAATTATTAGTCCAACTACTGCCATCGAGTTGACACGAGCAAGAGATGGTACTCTTGATTTAAAGAGTATATTTGCAATGCATATGATTGAAAATCTTGAAGTTTCAACATTATCAAGAAAATTTAATGTGCATATTGGGGTTAGTAGTGACATTACAAATGAAGGAGATTGTGGTTCTTTGTGTATTGCTATGACTCCACGTGGTCCAATAATTATTGGTATTCATTTTTTGGGTTTGAATAACAATATTGGTATTTTGGATGTAAAGTTAGATGAAATTGAAACTTTAATTTCATCAGAATGTTTTACAACAAGACCAGTAGTTCAAGGGGGCAATGCACCAGTCTTGTCATGTGATGATAAAACTAATTTGGTGGTAGAACCTCATTATAAAAGTATCTTTCGGTATTTAGAAAGTGCAACTGTTAATGTTTATGGTTCGTTTACTGGATTTAGATGTAAACCTAAGAGCAATGTTTGTGCAACACCTTTGAGTCAAGAGTTTCTTGATTATTATGGTGTAAAAAATAATTATGGTCAACCATGTATGAATGGTTGGGAACCGTGGAGAAAGAATGTCATTGAAATGGTTAAGCCTAATGTTAATTATAATAAACAATATCTCAAAAAGTGTGTTAAAAGTTTTACTGATGATATTATTAATGGTTTGCCCAGAGGTTGGGAAAAAGAATTATTGGTGTTATCTAATAAGGCGAGTGTTAATGGTTTACCTGGCGTTATGTATATTGATAAAATAGCCACTACTACATCCATGGGTTTTCCATGGTCATGTCCAAAAAAGAAATATCTTATTGATGCTAAAGATGAAACTTATCCTGATGGTGTGGATTTTCCACAAGAAATTTGGGATCGTGTGAGTTCTATTGAAGATAAGTATCGACAAGGTCAGAGATGTTATCCAGTTTTTGTTGGTCATCTCAAGGATGAAGCTACAGCCTTGAGCAAATGTGAAATTAAGAAAACACGTATGTTTACTGGCGCTCCAATCGATTGGAGTCTAGTTGTTCGGAAAAATCTTTTATCATTTATCCGATTATTACAAAAGAATAAATTTGTTTTTGAAGCTGGTCCTGGTACTGTTACTCAATCAGCAGAATGGGGTATGATTTATAACTATTTGACACAATTTGGTGTAGATCAAATTGTTGCTGGTGATTATGGTAAATTTGATAAACGAATGATTGCAGATTTTATTTTAGCTGCATATGAAATAATTGTGAATGTTCATAAAGCAGCTGGTTTTACAGAAGAGCAATGTCGTACTATTATGTGTATTGGTGAAGATACTGCTTTTCCTGTTACAAACGTTAATGGTGATTTAGTGGAATTTTTTGGAACTAATCCATCAGGTCACCCATTGACTGTAATAATTAATTCATTAGTAAATTCGTTGTATATGAGATATTGTTATATTTCATTAAATCCAAATAGAGAAGTATCATCTTTTAAACGGAACGTGCGTTTGTTTACTTATGGAGATGATAATATTATGGGAGTAAACCCATCAGCTGCGTGGTTTAACCATACTGCTATTCAAAATCAACTTCAATTGATAGGTGTTGAGTATACTATGGCAGATAAGGAATCTGAAAGTGTACCTTTTATTAATATTTCAGATGTTTCATTCTTGAAAAGAGAATGGCGTTGGAGTGATGATGTTAAGAATTGGATGGCTCCTTTAGATGAGACTTCAATTATTAAATCATTAACTATGTGGGTACCTTCTAAGACTATAGATAAATATAAACAGATGGTTGATGTTATTAGTAGTGCTAATTCTGAATATTTTTTCCATGGTAGGGAAAAATTTGAGAAGCAACATATGAAGTTTAAACAGGTATTGGAGCGTGAACCTTATACGTTCTATGTTAATGAATCTACATTACCAACATATGATATGTTAGTTCAAAGATTCAATAAGGCCTCAGAGTCTTACGAGTATGAAAACTCGGATTCTTGAAAGAATAAGCCATCTTTCAAGTCTTAAAAATGGTTTTTCAATTTAAATTTTTTAGGTCGTTCCGCCTGTGTATGCGGTTCAAGTGTTGATGTGGTGGCCGAAACAACCACACCTACATGTCGGTATAAAAGAGCCTACATGTTATGTATGAATTCTTTAAATTTACAATCTTCTGATGAATCTGAACAAACTTCAGATTATACAGAAGCAAAAAATTCTTCGACTTCTGAAAATGTGACTTTTGTTGATTCACAATTGGTAGTGGAGGATACAGGATATCGTAAAGTTCCCATTGTTTCATCATCGATATCTGATGGAACTTCCTTAGCTAAATTTTTGAGTCGTCCTACTCTTATTGATACAAGAACATGGACTACATCTCAAACTACTGGTAATTATCCATCTTCATATACTATTAGCCCTTGGTATTTGTTGGCCAATGATACTGTGATTAAGAATAAAATACAAAATTATGCTTTCTTTCGAGGTAAATTATGTTTAAAATTTATAGTTAATGGTACGCCATTTCATTATGGCATTTTTATGATATCTCATGAACCAAATGTTGGTATGCGAGCTTCTAAGATAGCACAACCTAGTGTTGTTGCGAATGATGTTAGATTAGCTACACCCTATTCTCAATTGCCACATGTATGTGTTTATCCTGCTGATAATGCATCAGCAGAATTGCACTTACCTTTTTTCACTAATAGATCATGGATATCTATCCCTGGAACAAGTGAAATGACTAGCATGGGACAATTATATTATTATATTCTTAGTCCTTTGAGAGTTGCATCATCTTCAGCTTCTACTTCTGTTACAATTCAAACCTATGCATGGTTTGAAGATGTTGAGCTAATGGGTTCAACATCAGCTTTTGCTTTACAAGCAGGTGATGTTTCAGATACGTGTAAAACTATAGCAAAGGCTGGTACAGCTGTAGCTACTGCTACTGCATTGGTGTGTCCAGAGATTTCAGCAGGAGCCACAGCAATTTCAGAACATGCAAGTATGGCTGCTATGGTAGCTGAAGCTTTGGGTTACACCAATTTACCAGTGACTGAAGATGTTAAAGCATATACACCTATGCCTTTTGCACAAATGGCCACTTCTGAGATTTCAACTGCTGTTCAGAAATTAACTTTGAGTCCTTCTCAAGGTATTTCTATAGATCCTGCACTTATTGGTATTGAACCTAAGGATGAAATGACTATGGCACATATTACACAGAAAACTAGTATTTTAACTGTTGCAAATTGGTCTACGACTGATACTATAGGTCATAGAGCTTTTGGGGTTAGAGTTTCTCCTTCATTATTTTCCTTACAAACAGTTGGAACCCCTGTTAAATGTTATACAGTTAATCATACATATATGTCATATTTGACTTCAATGTTTACATATTGGAGAGGTGATATTGTATTTGATATTGATATTGTTTGTACTAAGTTCCATAAGGGTCGTTTGTTGTTACAATGGGACCCCATTGTTGGTGGTGGCGTTAAACCAGTTAATTCAGTATATTCTACTATATTAGATATTGGTGAGACTAATAAAGCTACAATTAGAATCCCATATCATCAACGTTTTGAATTTCTTCGTAATCGAGGTATTATTGAACAGAATTGGACAATAGATGATATTGACGTTGGTTGTGATTCTAATTATGATAATGGTGTTTTTTATATTTCTGTGTTAACACCATTAGTATCTCCGATAACACCAGCAACTGTAGATCTTGTTATTTCAGTTAGAGCAGCAGAAAATTTTGAATTAATTGATCCATGTAGTCAGTTAGGTGAGACTGCAGCATCTGTTCCACCTTCTTATTTCCCAGTCCAAAGTCAAGATACTGTAGAAATCGAAGCAACTGAAATAACTTTGGGTGATAAAGGTAGTTTTCATAAAGATCGACATTTATTAAATTTTGGCGAACCTATTGTTTCTATACGAGCTGTTCTTCGTCGTTATAGCATGTATGATGTTTCTATACCTGATGCATCTACTTCAACAAAATTTTTAAGATTTATTAAAAGTTACTCACATATGTCACCAGGTTTTGGATATGACCCTAATGGTCAACTTTCTGCATCTAAATTGGTCGGTTCTGGTACTGCACCATATACATGCTCCAATACTCATCCAATGCTATATATTTCTATGCTATATGGTGGATATCGTGGTGGAACAAATTATATTGTTAATGCTAGTGACGGTCAATATACTTCTATTGTAGATACGCGTGTTCAACGTATCACAACAGCTTCTCAGGGTGATTTTTCGTTGGGTAAAACTTATTCCTATGTAAATAATAATGCATCTAAAGGAGCAACTTTGACATGGTTAAATAAAGAATTTACTCAGCATGAAGGTGGATCAACTTATACCAATGATAAAATTAATCCAAGTCTTAATTTTTATTTACCATTTATGAATCAGTATGCATTCAATTTTCCAAGTCCAGCTACAATTATTAATGGCAATAATTATGATGGTTCATCTCGTACTTGTGCGTTATTGGATAGCATAATTAGACAAAATTCTACATCTACCTCATCATTGACTACCACATTTACGTGTTTTGCTGGTGCTGGAGCAGATTTTAATTGTTTTTATCTTCTCTGTTGTCCAACAGTATTTTACTATTCAACTTTTCCTACAGTTGCATAGGTATATATTTGTATATTTTTATATTAAAAAATATCGTTACGATCGATATTTTATTCCATTATATGGATTTTTTAAAGCTTAGCCGCTTCGTTAGTTAAATTTAATTTTAGGTTTTTTATCTTCTTGAGTTTAACTACTCAAGCGGATTTTCCTAAACATTAGTCGTAATTTTCTAACGTTTTT
>Ga0138287_1295804_pt1 | contig 8664 bp, 1 predicted proteins | sample S_130826_E_mt_FD_106917 | JGI IMG/M metagenome (GOLD analysis project Ga0138287, IMG submission 106917) | Freshwater microbial communities from Lake Simoncouche, Canada - S_130826_E_mt (Metagenome Metatranscriptome) | ecosystem: Environmental > Aquatic > Freshwater > Lake | place: Canada: Quebec... | reverse complement strand
GTAATAGTCATCTCCCGCTCCGCCGATAAGGGAATCGGCGCCTTCACCACCATCCAGCGTATCGTCTCCATCGCGGCCGATAAGTGTATTTTTCCCTTGATTTCCAGATAGATAATTTGACCCACTATCACCACTTATGGCGAGGTTGTTTGAGCCCGTGAGGAGAATATTTTCTACGGCTTGAAATTTTGCATTTGTCAGATCGGTAGCGACCGTGGTGACAATCCAATCCGAGCCGGAACCTCCATCAAAAAAGGCATTTGTCGAATCGAACGCAAGGGTGTCATTGCCAGTGTCACCTATCAGAGAATCGGCTCCAGAGCGGCCGATCAGCGAGTCGTTGCCGTCTCCGCCAGCAATGTAGTTGGTTTTGCTGTCACCCCAGAGTGTGTCGTCCAAGCGCGAGCCTTGGAGGTTTTCGAATCCAGAGAGGGTGTCACCTTGGGCATCGCCAAAGCTCTGAGTGTTTGAATTGGTGAGGTCTACACGAACACCTTGTTGGGAGTTGGTATAACTAAGGAGGTCGATGCCGCCTCCGCCGGAGAGCAAGTCACCGCCGCCGCCGCCTTCGATGATGTTGTTTAAGGAATTTCCGGTGAGGGAATCGCGATTCGCCGAGCCAAGGATGTCCTCGATGCCCATGAGGGTATCCCCTTGGGCTTCGCCAGCACGTTGTATGGCATATCCCAGATCCACACGCACCGAGATAGCGGATGTGGAGTAGTCCACCATATCGCGCCCGTCACCTCCAACTATGTAATCAGGGCCAGGGCCTCCACTCAGGGTGTCATTACCCTCGGCGCCGAGGAGGGTGTCATTGCCATCGCCGCTGACGAAGCGATTAGAGAGGGAGTTGCCAACAAGAGAGTCATCGCCATCGCCGGTAATCGCCCCTTCGATATTGTTGAGTGTGTCGCGACCTTGAGTGGTTGCTATTCCTTTTTTCAGGTCAAGGGTGATATCCGTGGAGGTTGCTGAATAATCTACCAGATCGATGCCTGCGCCGCCATTGAGCAGGTCGTTGCCATCGTCTGCCAAAAAAACGTCATTGCCAGCACCGCCGGCGAGGGAGTCATTGCCATCACCGCCGGCGAGGGAATCATCGCCTTCCGCGCCGTCGAGGATATTGTTGCCAGAGTTGCCCTGTAAAAAGTTATTCAGCGAGTTGCCTTGTCCCGTGATATGGGAAGTGCCTTTAAGGGTAAGGTTTTCGATGTTGTTGAGCGATTGGAGCGACCAACTGACGGTTGACTTGATGGTATCGTTGCCTTGTCCCGAGTATTCCACCACTTTATCTCCAGAACTATTGACAAGAAAAACGTCGTCTCCTTCGCCGCCCAGCATGCTGTCGTTGCCTTCGCCTCCATCGAGCATATCGTTGCCGCCTAATCCGATCAGAGTGTCGTTTCCGCCAGCGCCGTAGAGGATATTCGCGGCATTATTGCCCGTAATCGAATTGCTAAGTTCGTTTCCAGTGCCGGTAATTAAACCTTGGGCTTCACTATCGATGAGCGTCAGATTTTCGACATCATATCCCAATGCAAAGCTTGTCTTGGAAATAACGGTATCGTTACCCGACCCGCCATAGGCTATGTCGCGCTGGTTATCGACATAGATGACATCGTCTCCTTCGCCGCCGCGCATCGTGTCGACGCCCTCGCCGCCATCGATAGTGTCATTTCCATCCGAACTGTCCACAAGGTCATTGCCGGCCAAGGCTATGAGGATGTTGTTTCTTAGATTGCCTGTGATGGTATCCGCGCCACGCCCACCGGTCACAGAAACATCTCCCGACTCCAACTCTATCAGCTGGTCATCGTAACTAAGGGTATCGATTTTGGAGGTCATTGGAGGTTAATAATGAGGCTAAATTTTAGAAAAACTTGGGACTGTAGTAAAAATACTATCCTTGGACAAATCCAGAGGCGATCCATCCAATGTTTGGATGACGGCAACGAGTTCTTTGCTTGAGCCGTCTCTGTATAACGATTGCCCCTTAGAAACTCCGGATGGGAGGACGCTGGACAGGGTGTAATAAAGTTTGGCTCCAGGTGTATTAGATACACCCAATTTATCGTTGGCTTTATCGAAATCACGGATAATAGCATAATCTGCTTCTCCGTAATAAAGGTAATAACTATAATTTGTATCGGATGGTTCTTGCGATAAAGCAAAAGTATCTCTTCCCGCACCGCCTGTCAGCGTGTCGATCTGAGCGGTGACAATGTAATCATAATTAAATTCTCCTGTAGTTCCCCAGAGAATATCATCCCCGGCATCTCCAGAGATCCAGTCCGAGCCACCGCCACCAACGAGGGAATCATTACCGGCTTTGCCAAAGAGTTGGTTATCACCTTCACCGCCGCGCATGATGTTATTCAATCTATTGCCGCTGAGATTGATGCCATCTTCATCCTTGGAAGTCTGCAAGTTTTCGATGAATTTCCCCCCATCGACAATGGTGTCACTCAAGCTCAAGGAAACGCTGGTGATCACGGTGTCGCGACCGCCGAGAGGTTCGAGTCCTTCGATGCTGCCATCTTCAACGCCGAATTCCCTCATGGCGTCGAGCGAATCATCCACCACGAGAGTGTCGTTACCGAAACCACCTTCCAGAGTATCGACACCCGCGCCGCCATCGATATAGTCATTTCCGTTCCCCCCCACGAGAGATTCGCGGAAAGAGACACCATCTGCGGAGTAGGAGTAATCGACGTTTGTATCTGTCGTATTTGTTCCAGTGGTCGACGTGGTGGTTGATGTAGTGATTTCGTGGCGGGTGTAGGCTGAGCCGAGAAGGATGTCGTCGCCATTCAGACCTCGGAGGGTTGTGACCCCGGTAGCTGTGACCTTGAAGTCATAGCGTGTTCCTGGAGTGAGATCGGTGACAAAGGATTCTGTGGAATTGTTGGAGATATCACCATCGAAAGTGATCCATTGCGAGGTTCCCGTCTTACGGAATTGAACGACGTAGGAGGTAAATGGAACGGTATTGTCAGGAATCTCTGGTGCATCCCAAGTGAGTTGGTAGCTGGAGCCTTTTACCAATTTACCGGTCTCAAAGGCAACCGACTGGTCAGGGAATTGGCGGACGGATTCATCCTCCTTGGTCAAGGGATCATCCGTCGCATACTCGACGGCGATAAGGTTATCGAGGGTATTGCCAGTGCCGAGATTGGCGGGAGTCGGTTGAGCGGGTTGGCCAATGGCGGCACCGCTGGCGTCTTTGAGTTGCCAAGGGGTGGGGAATTTCACTTGGACTATAAGATTTTCGATGTTATTTCCAAGCTGGTTGATATTTACCGAGGAAATAACCCAATCTTGTATTCCTTCAGCATCGCCTGCGAGTTCGATGGTTCGATCCAAGATATTATCGACAAACATGGTATCGTTGCCTTCCCCGCCGACCATCTTGTCGTCAAGCGCCCCGCCATCAAGCCAGTCATTGCCTTTGCCACCAATCAATTCGTCGCTGCCTACGCCAAGGAGACCGCCTGTGATTTCATCTTCGAGGTATTTGATTAAGGAAGAGAAACCAGGGCTTGGCCGAGGATTGAGAGATTGTAAATCGGCTTTCGTGGCATATTCACCATCGCTTTCGCCAAAAAGCGAATCATTACCAGCGTTGCCTTCTATGGTATCGTTCCCCCCTTGGCCAAGAATAACGTTACTTTGAGCATTGCCCGTTATAGAGTTATCGAGTGCATTGGCAATACCTCGAATGGCGGATTCGGTGAAAATAAAGTTTTCAAGATTTTGAAAACTTCCCCGATCCATGGAGGCGAAGGATTTCTGCTTGGTAATGGATGGTGATCCATCATCCAAATCTGGGCCAAACCCATACTCAACCAACCAAGGCGATATGGGGTCGAAATTCACTGCGGTAAATACTTCTTCGATGCCTGAATTAAAACCACCCGCCTCGATAACGCGATCGCCAGCAGCATCCACGATGAATGTATCGTTTCCATAGCCGCCGACCATTGAGTCGCTTCCAAGGCCACCATCGAGATAGTCGTCTCCTTCACCCCCATCGAGCGTGTCGGTGTTGTCATCGCCATAAATCGAGTCATTACCATCCACGCCCTTCAGAATATTGCGCCCGAGGTTGCCCTTGAGAATATTATCGCCGATTTCCCCCGTGAGGTTGGAGTCAATGGAACCAATGAGCGTGGCATTTTCCACGCTGGCATTAAGTTTGCGAAGATCAAGCGACACGGTCGAGAGGACAGCGTCGGTGCCTTCGCTATCATTTTCTTTGATGATATCCAAGGCATTATCAATAATGTAAATATCATTGCCCTTGCCTCCAATCAGGGTATCCCTACCAAGACCGCCATCCAGCGTATCATTGCCATCACCACCGATTAAAGAATCTCTGTTTGTTGACGGATCAGAATCCCCATCGGAATAAAGTGGGAGTTTATTGATGCCTCCGAATAAAAGATCGGCCCCGCTGCCGCCTTCGACAGTATCATTTCCATATCCTCCACGGAGTGTATTTTGAGAGATATCCGATACACCACCACCATAGATAGTGTCATTATCAAATTGTCCATCCAGGAGATCTGCTCCAAGAGCACCTATAATAGTATCATCGCCCAAACCAGCAAAAATCTTAAGTCCTCCGGTGAGTGAAGGGTCTTTGGTAAGAATCCGGTTATCCAAATCATTGCCAAACGCGATGCGGGCTTTGTCTGCGATAATAATATTTTCGATGGAGTCAAACCAGGATAGCTTGTTAATTCCAAGGAAGTCCCCATGAACTTCGATGGAGTCGATACCAGAGGAGTCCACGATGAAATCGGATTCCCGATCCATGATGTAATAGTCGTTTCCAGAGCCACCATCCATGGTATCATTGCCAGCCCCGCCATCGAGAGTATCATTGCCGGTAAGACCCGAAATTTTATTTACACCCGCATTTCCCACAATGCTGTTGGCCGTTTGATTTCCGACAGCATTGATATTTGCGGCCCCGGTCAATACCAGAATTTCAATATTTTCAAGCAATGTGGTGCTGATGGATGATAATACAACATCGATTCCTTGGTTCGAAGTTTCAAGGATCTTATCGCCAGTATTATCAATGACATAGGTGTCGTCTCCAGTTCCACCCAGCATAGTGTCTGCGCCGAGACCTCCGATGAGCGAGTCATTATCCGCTCCACCGGAAAGGAGATCATTGCCAGCTTGGCCATCGAGTGTATCATTTTCATCATCACCAAAAAGCGTTTCCGAGGCAAGTGAACCTACAATGGAATTTTGGTAGGAGTTTCCAGTGAGGGTGGCTTTAGTTTTCCCTGTATAAACCAAGTTCTCAATGTCTGTGACAAGATCGGAAGCCAGATTGAACGATAGACTTGTGTAAATGGTATCGGTGCCTGATGAGTCTGAAATCGTATCTATCGTGGAGTCAACAAAGTAGATATCATTTCCGTTACCTCCGTAGAGGAAATCTACCGCTTTATCACCAGCGCCGCCTTGGAGCGTATCAGAGCCGTCTCCCCCATACAAATTATCCGCTCCAGCCGCCCCATTCAGAGAGTTGTTTCCGGTGTTTCCCGTGAGACTATTTGACAAGGAATTTCCAGCAGCATTAAGATTAGCGTCGGTCAGTGTCGAATTATTGGCATTTCCTCCAGTAACCGATGGCGTCGAAAGCGTTCCCCAAAGTGTTAAATTTTCCACGTTTGCGGAATTAGCGAGGCTAAAATCAACTTTGGAAATAATCAAATCGGTGCCTTCGTTCGATTTTTCGATGACAAGATCCGAACTGTTATCAACAATGAAAGTGTCATCACCACTGCCGCCTATTAATTTATCGGCTTCAAGACCACCATCGATGGAATCATTTCCAGTGCCGCCTACAAGGCTGTCGTCCCCACCAAGGCCGATGATGGTATCGTTCCCGCCGGCACCATCTATACGATCTACAAATTCGGTTCCAGTGATTTTATCGCTGGTATCCCCATTTAGCGTAGGATTGGGATCTAATTCAGGCGGGTATTGTATTTTTTCAATATTTTTGAAAAGACCACCTTTAAATGCTTTTATAACATTTAATTCTGTTGTAACGATCCAGTCTCCTGATCCACCGTTAGATGCTTCTATAATTCTATTATCTAAATTATTTACATAGTAGGTGTCGTTGCCGACCCCGCCTTGGAGAGTATTTATTCCGGCGCTACCATCCAAAATATCATCTCCGGAACCACCATCAAGCAAATCATTGCCGGAACCGCCATACAACGAATCATCATCGGCTTCGCCTCTAAGGGTATCATTACCCCCAATGCTGAGGAGCGTATCATTGCCATTCCCACCGAGAAGGGAATCGTTGCCTCCGAATTTTTCTTCGAATTTACCGTTACGAATTTCAAAAATATAAACCCCTTTTTGACCTGAATTCAAACCGGATTGCGGAAGTTTTTGATCCAAGTCCAGCATGCTAAGATCATCGCCGGACTGCGGTAGTTCGATAACTTTACCCGTTCCGGTATTGAAACCAGCTCGTGCCGCTTGGCCTCCGAGGCCTTTTGTTCCGTTCCCGGTGGATCCTGTTGTCCAGTCTATATTTTCGTAACGAAAGACGATAAATCCGTTGCCAGCACCACTATCGATTAACTGAAGCTGAAATGCGTTAACATTAGTATCCGCATTTGTTCCAGTTGTTTGCTGGCCAAAATAACGAACATCATCCCAAGTAACTGTGAGAACGCGACTTTCATCATCCACATCCCAGTAAATGAGGTTTGTTCCAGCCGAGTTGCCACCAGGGCTAACATTGGAGCGCCCATTGCGCGTGTCCACATCAGCCCAAAATGGAGCGATGATCGCAGTTCCAACACCACCATCGATTGCTGTAGGAATAAACGTGCTAAGGGCATTTCCAAAAGTTAGGTTCCCATTCGTATTAATAAAAATACTCTTAACCTGATTTCCGTAGAGATTGAGACCCTTAGGCCCAAAAATGGGAGTGATATCAATCGCAGAAGAGGAATTATCATCGCCACGGGTTACTGTCCGTTCACCAAAGGACCCGGCGTTTGTAATGCTGGAAGGCGTGCCGAGATTGTTGATAAGCGCATTTGTGCCGTTGAGAAGGTAGCCTGCGGCGACGTCGGTGACGGTCCTACCTGCTAATGAGATAGATGGAAGCTGTCCATCGCCCACAATGTAGTCATCCCCGCCACGACCGCTTAATGTATTGTTGGCATTGTTTCCGGTAAGGGTGTTTTTGGAATCGTTGCCGCTTCCTGCAATGTTGCCTGACCCGTCCAATGTGAGACTTTCGGTGTTATTACCAAGTATATAAGCTGACGCTGTTGAAATAACGAGATCTTTCCCAGAGTTGGCATTCTCAATAACAAGATCACCTGAGTTGTCGACGAAGTAAGTGTCGTTGCCGAGACCACCACTTAGCATATCCACACCAGTGCCACCATTTAGGGAGTCCGACCCGGCTGTGCCGGTAATGGAATTGCTTCCACTATTTCCGGTGAAGGTAACCCCTGTGCCGACCCCGTAGAAGGCGAGATTTTCGATGGTGTTGTAATTAGCTAAGGAAAATACATTTTGGGAGGTTTGTATCGTGTCAGTCCCTCCCTCGTCAGAAATTTTGTCCAATCCATCGCGCAGCAAATAAATGTCATTTCCACTTCCACCTTGAAGCGTGTCTGATGTGGCATCACTTCCGCCGTCGAGAAAATCATTGCCTGCGCCGCTTTGGAGAGTATCCGATCCGCTGCCACCAAGTAGCGTGTCATTCCCCGCCCCGCCATTAATCAAATCGTCTCCAAAAGAGCCATCCAATGTGTTATTTCCAGAGTTGCCAGTAAGAACATTGTTGTAAACATTTCCGGTGGCATTGATATTGGAACCACCTGCAAGAATTAGATTTTCAATGCGAGCGTGATTCATGAGTGAAAACGAGACGGTGGATTCTATCGTATCCGTTCCACCCTTGGGATCCTCGATTTTTACATCAGAATTGTTAATGACGTAGGTGTCATTGTTCTTTGTCCCAATGAGGCGGTCACCAGGACCGGTTTGAATAAGGCGGGAAGGACCTGGAGGTTGACCAATAATGATCTTGCGATTGGATTTTGTTGCGGCTTCGACGAGATAGCCGCTTTTTTGAAATATGACGAGATGCAAGTTCTTTTCGCTGGCCCATTCTTCCAGTTCGTGTGGTTCGGGAGCTCGCTGAAGAACAAGATTCGCAAATAAAACGCCTTCATCGCCCGGTGTTTCCTCGGTGCAGAGTTCTTGATCCAGAAAGTGGCCGATTTCCTCCAGAAGAATGTCGGTTTGGAGATGCGGCGGGCAATCGGACGAAATAAAAATTTGTCCTAATTCGCGGCTGTAACCGCCCCAGAGTTCGGGCATATCTTCAGGGGGCAATGTCACAACCGGCGGGAGCAAAGAAAAATCCCCTTTCCTGAAAGCGTCCAAGTGCTTGTAAGCGGAAGCCCAGTCAATCTTCGCGCCAAAAATCTGTTCGAGATCCACTTCACAATCTAAAGAAAGCGCCCAATTTTGTAGGGGTTGGTGAACAACACAAATGTTTGTCATAGAATTATAAGAGAGAATGAGATTTAAGGAAGGGGTGCAAAATCTCGTGGGGGCGCGAAAAAAAACATCATCCTGTAGGGGTTGCTT
>Ga0138287_1105296_pt1 | contig 8673 bp, 2 predicted proteins | sample S_130826_E_mt_FD_106917 | JGI IMG/M metagenome (GOLD analysis project Ga0138287, IMG submission 106917) | Freshwater microbial communities from Lake Simoncouche, Canada - S_130826_E_mt (Metagenome Metatranscriptome) | ecosystem: Environmental > Aquatic > Freshwater > Lake | place: Canada: Quebec... | reverse complement strand
CAGCGTGTCCCCCTGGGCATAAGGTCAGGGAACCAGATATATTTACGGGCCGAGGCCCATAATATATCGGGTCTCAAAGGACACCGAATTTTATTATAAGCCAAATTTTAAAGCCCGCATAAGAACCAGTCCAAATCAAACAGGGGACTGGGAAGAACTTGCACCTACCAAACCTGTAAACAGTAGATACTTATCTTTACATTTTCTCTCAGAATGTTAAAACTGACACACTTTTCATCGTGAAAGTGCAAAAGAAGCGGGTATGTTGAAGAGTTACCAACTCTGTTGATTGTTTAAGGGTACAATAAACTTAAAACCATAACAATTTTAATAAAAACCATCATAATGGACAGGACTATTGAAAATCATGGGAGGAACTGATATAAACAGAGATAAATTAAAATCATCTGCTGCAGCTCTATAAATCCTATGGAAAGAATATCCTGTTTGTGGAGTAATAGTAATAGCATCAGGTATTGATATATACAACTGATTCATACCACTAGAATATCCAGCAATATATCTAGTTGAAACACTAGGAGTAATACTCTGAAATACTATAATTTCAGCATTGTTCTTAGCATGTGTTTTAGTATATTGAGGTAATTCCAATGACAACACTCCATTATTGGTTGTTTCATGAATAACCATATGTTGTGTTCTAAAAGAACCAGAAGCAGATGTAGGTACAAATGGTACATTTACACTTGGTGTTCCTGGAGCTGTTGCAGCCACTACATTTGTATGTAAATTTCTCTGCACAGCATCAGACATACCAAAATCCATAGCATCACGAATACGTAACCCTCCAGTGGTAAACATATAACATGAAGACCACATGGATACTGGATCAGCAACATAAGCATTTGTAATTGGTAATGTATTTGAAAAACCTATTATCATATCAGGTACCATCAAAAGATGTTTATCATTAAGAGCAACTGGGGCTTCATTAATATAAGAAACTATAGGAGAATATCTTTTCAGATAAGTTCTCAATGAGCTTATTTTATCTCCAATACAAGTCGAAGAAAACAAAACATCATCAGATCTTACAGTAGAAGAACCTATAACCGTAGAAATAATTTTTGAATCGTCCATATTTCCAATTCCAGATTGTGGAACATAAGAACTAGGATTAGAATCACAAATTGCTGGTATAGCTACTTCAAAGTCTTCACCACAACTCATTTCTACCAAAATATTGACAGAACTAGATACTACTGCTGGTGCTACTAAAGGATCTATTACAATTACTTTAATAAATCCAGTACCAACTGAAAAATCTTTCCAAGGTTGTCTAGATAAAAATGGAATTACCAATTCCACTTCATTTTTCTCACGTACATCAACAATAACTCTGTTTATGTAAGAATCTCCTGATACAAAGAATTGCTCATCAACTGGATAGAATCCGAAAGACAATCTACCACTATGGTATTCAGTCTTTACAATTTTAAATTTAAAACGTAAAGATCCTCTCCAGAGTGAAAACTGTCTAGCAAGGAAAACTCCAGGTGGATAATTGAAATAAGTATTTCCTCCTACTACTGCAGAAGTTTGTCCAGTAATTGGAGTAACTGGTCCGTTATATAACACCACTCCAGGAATTTGTAAATCAGTCCAAGGAAATTGTGCTATATAAGCATATCTCATCTTTATATAATTGAAATCCATCTCATCAACTGATTTACCAGAAAGACCCAATAGAGGATTAGTTCCTGGCTTAGCAAGATAACTCAAAGCTCTCGCATCACTATCACCATCCACATGAGTATGTCCAGGTGCATTAAGTATTTGCATTTTAGGTACATTATCTCCTGCTGTAGGTTTCGAATAACCAAAAATAGAAGCTGTTTTACTAACTCTATCAGCTACCCAAGATACAGTAGAAGCATATTGTCCTATACCTGGAATAAATGTAAATAAATTTGCCGCATTAGAAATAGCAGATGCTACTCCTGATATTGGACCCTGAGACTTATTGGAAATTTCTGTATCAGTAACTCCTTTTGTTTTAGTAGACAGACCAGATTGTGCTGAAGCTGCTCCAAATAGTTTGACGTTCTCAAAAGAAACATACAAAGTATAATAACATGAAGTTGGACCGCTAACAGAGACCAAAGGTGAATAAGGATATATTGCTAAATAACCTAAACCACCAAAATCTGATGAACCCAATACTGCATTCAAAGGATAGTATGAGTTAACAGAAGCAAAAGGGATAACCATTTCAGCTGATGTATTCAAAGATAAATCAATTTCGACATGCGGTACAGTAGTTCTCTGAGTCAATGATGCATTATGAGCATAAACCCAAGAAATTCCTTTAAGATTAGAAGTATTAGGAGCTAAACCACCAGTAGGTGTCCAACCCATAATATATCTACCTTGCATAAACTTATTAGCATTAACTACAAGTTTGAATTTCATGTCCATTCTCATACCAAAGAATCCCGCCAATTTCTGTCTCCATATAAGTCCTGGAGTGGAAGTTAAAGCAGCATAAGGCATAGAATAAGAGTTAAATATACTATAAGTATCCGATGAATTAAGTGTACCTGAAACTAAAGTAATAGGTTTTGCCAAATAATCCAGCAGCGAACTTTCAACAGTTTGTATATCAAAAAGTCTACTGATAGTATTATCAATATGCATATCCAAAGATGAATCTTTAGTTACAATTTGACGATCATCAACAAACTGAGTAGTGGCCATAGATTCTTCCTTAACGGTAACTTCAGTAGAAGTATTCTCGTCAGGAGTAGAAGTTGGCTTGGAAGTTTCTGAAATATTCATGTTTACTTCAAGGCCCGACTGTGGGTGATACTTTACATTATGAAAATGAAAACTTGGTTGACAAATGAAAGTGATAGACTCTGGGACATTGTCACTTTTTAATGTTGTTTGCGTACTATTATATCTATTATCCGTCATCATAAAGTTTTTAAAATTGTTGGTTTTTGAAATTACTTAAATCTCGAAGCAACATGTAAATCACATGTAGGATACTAAACTCCCCGTCTAGTTAGGTTTGAACCACCCTAATTCGTGTATTCAAATATTTTTGTGTATTTATATTGTTTTTGGTTGTATAACAAACTAAAATGAAATCATTGCAATATATAAGGTTTTAAAGTTGGAACTCCTTTACAGAGAAATTTTCGTATTAACTACTAATTTAACCAAAATTACTAACTTATCCTCATGCTATTCATAATAAAATAACTATACTTTTATGAAATTTCTGCTTTTAACGACTTCTGCGGTCCGTACGACAATATATACAAAGATTAATTAAAAACTAGAAATAATATTCTAATTTTAATACCTCTTCATAAGTATTGTCGTAATTTAATGGAAAGGATCCATGAGGTTCTTGGAATTGAAATTTTTCTTGTTTTAAAGCAAGTAAATTATCTTTCCAATGCTCAAAAGTTTCTTTACCATGTAGACTAAATTCTCTCAAAGCAAAACACATATTGTCTAGAGTAATTTGATCAGCTTCCTGTCCTTTCTTGGTCCAGTTCAACATCTCAGCTATTGCTGATTCTCTCAATGGAGCTATAAATCTATTGTTTTTATCATCGAATTTAAAACCTCGTTTAAGAAACTCGACTTCTGACAATCTACGAAATGGGGTAACTGCTTCATCTTTCAATTCAGTAGTATATTCCATCCCGATAATGTCCATATATATTGGTAAAGTCATTTCATTAAAAATACCTCTATATTTGGATTCAACGGAGAAAACATTATCATCGCCTAACACAATTAGATAACAACTTTTATTAAAGTTTTTAATATCTAAATTTGCTAATTGCCACGATATTCTAAAGACTATATTGTTATAAATAGTATTTATAATAGCCGTCATCGGGTTACCGCTCGGTAGACCTGAGTGCCACTCGTAAATCTTACCTCTAAAAATATGTCTAGAGTTCGTTATTTCCATGAACAAATAGGATCGAATTTTATTGTCAGGATTATTCCTTCCATAATAATCATTGATCATATTTAAAATAGCATTATGGATTATAGTCCACTGGCGAGTGTCAAATTGACCTTGATCACCAGCAGCGATAGCTAGATCATCTCTATCCCTAGAAAATTGTAATAATTTTCTAGCGATAGAATCCCAATCATAAGAATAGGGATTTACTCCAACCGCAGAACCTACCCTATGGGAGCATTCTACATAATCAGAAATAAATGAACCAAAGTACATCCTAAAAAGAATTAACATCAAAAATGGACAAGCGCTAAAAAGTCTCGTTTTACCTTCTAACACCTTAAACCATTCTCTAGTTTCATCTTTTCCACACTGTTTATAACAAAAGAAAGGTCTTATACCTTTTTGATAATTTTCAATTATACCATCAACTAAAGAAGCAATTCGCTCATAGTATTCTTGAATTTTATCTGTCTCATTATTTTCAACAGCTTTATAATATAACTTTTTAAGATTATTTGTCTTAGACATTGACATAGGATAACCAGCACTTGTACTAGAGCTTATAGAATTAACATTATCAAAAGAATGTAATGCAGTTTTTATATCGATAACTTTTCGTTCTTCAATTTTTGAACTACAATTACTCACAAATAATAATTGATAAGATTCTATAGCTTTAGAAACTAAATCATAACTTATTTCAGGTGGAACTTTACCATACTTATTAAAAGCTTTTAAAAGTGGATCTATTAATTCTCCATCTTCTGAATAAAAAGGTCTTATTTTCGCAGGTAATGATTTGACTATATTATATGGTGACGGTAATCTACCAAATAATAATGATTTCCTTATTTCAGATTTATATACTTCCATAGGAACCATATCACTAGAAACAGTAAAAATAGGTGTTAAACTACTTTGATTTTCATAAGTTTCTACTGGGGTTAAATAATCAGGTATTTCTTCATCAGTAAAAGCAAAGTTTTCAGGAAATAATTCATCTATCAAACTATTCAACATTTCTTGCGATAAATAGACGCCAAAACCATAACCACTGCCTCCAGCAACATGAATTCCTGAAATCACCCTATTTTCATAATTACAATCATAGGGTATAACAATGGATCCACAATCACCTTTAGCTCCATCAAAGTTATACATTAAAGTATCTCTAAGCTGGTATGAAGTTCTATTATCTATCCAATCAGCTGCTATATCAGTGAAACCTCTATTAAAAGAGACTTGAGTATATACGCTACGTAATTGTACCAACTCATCTTTGGGACGATGCGAACCTATAACTAAACCTTTAAAACTAGTAGTTCTAAAAAGATGATTAAAGTCAGCTTCTTTCAAGAAAGAAGAAATACAACCGACAGACATAGCTTGTGCAGATCTTAATTTGAATAAACAAATATCAGAATCTCCAGCAGATTCAGTGGTATAGAAAGAACTCAAAAACTCTTCCATTGAGACACTCAATCTAGATCTAGCAGTTGTGGTAGTAATTACTACTGTAGCTCCTAAATAACCGGATTTCTCAGTTAAAGATTTACACACAAATACAAAATGAAAAGGCATTAGAAATATTTGTCCTTTTACATTTAAACAGTGTCCTAATCTACTAACTTCACAATCTATATTTGTTTGATTATGTTCAACAACATAAATGATATACAAAGATTTATTGAACACTTTTGATATCACATCATTTTTGTTATTTCTATTACCAAAATCTAAAGTTTTAAATTTAGGCAATAAACTCAAATCAAATTCAGGTTGCACATTAGATTGCGGTTCCACAATACTTTGTTGAGGTTTTATGGCCGACAATTTTATCTTTTGTCTCATTTTAGAGCGATGTTGTCCAGCACTGTGATAATCTACTCCTTGATTATTATAAACTGTGCTTTCAAAGAAACTTGTTACAAATTTATATAAATAAGTCAAAGTAGCAGGACCAAACAATATTAGTCCAAGTATAATCATCCAATGTCCAGCTAACAAGTTGCAAAAGTCATCCAAAATTCTTATTACAGGATCTATATTTCCTTTATTATAAGCTATTTTAAAAGAATCAAGATAACTCAATTTATGTCCTGTTAGGGGATCAATACCAATATTAATAGTATAATCTACTCCTTTTAATACAGTTATAGGCCATAACCCATATCCAGAAGTTAATAAACAATCATAGTAGTTATCTGATAAATGCAATTTTTTCATAGAATCAAGAAAATTTCCATGAAATAGATCTATACGACACTTTCTAGAACATAATTTATACCAATTAAAATCAAGTTCATGTCTTTGTGTTTCATTAACAGCTTGTATTAATTGAATCCACTGATGTTTAGATCTTGTGAGTTTTTTCTTCTGATCACAATAATCTGAAATACCTGATTGAGGCTTAAAAGCCCCAGGCATTTGATTAATATCTTCCATATACATGATATCATCTTGCTTACAAAGTTCTCGTATCAAATCTTCTTCAGATTTTCTATTAGTCAAAAAGTTCATACGGTGTGTCAAATGTCTATTTTCACACAGACTAATTAATTTAACAATATCCATTTGTCCATGGTTAAATTCTTTATCTGAAACATGTTCTACAACATTCAATACCCAGAAATCATTAGGTATCACCTTACTCGTTTTTGAATTTGTATATTCATCCAACTCATCAGGTAATCCTAATTCTTGTACTAATTTGTCATATTTTGGATTTACAGAAATTTGTACATCAAAGTGAAATCTCCTTTTGACAGCATCAGTATTAGCTACTGATTGAATCAAATTATAATTCGGTAAATTTGAATTGGCTATTACAAAAGCTGATCTAAAAAAAACATTGTTTTTATTAGAAATATTTGCCATTTTCAATGTCATAGGTGCACTATTTATCATTGAAATAATTTTAAGAGCATGAGAATCATTGTCAGCAACAGCATCTCTTCTTTGAAAAATATCATCAAAGAAGGTTATCCAAGCTTTATTAGTATAACCATCCCAAAATTGATCTATTGGTACATTATAAAAAAAATCTTTATCATCTAGGTCAAAAGATGTTCTCCATTCATGTGGTATAGTTTTACTAGCTAATACTTTAGCTATTCTTTTAGTCAAGACTCCTTTTTTCGTTCCAGGAGGTCCTCGTAACATTATTCCTACGGGTTCAATTCTTTCACCGTTTAGAGTAAGTTTGAGTTCCTCAATACGTTGATATACAGTAGTTAATTTTTGTAAACAATCCATAACTACTCTATGATCGAAGGAATTTTTGGCTACAGCAGAACTCAAGTTTTTAGCTTCAAGATACAAAGTTTTATAAACTTCCGTACTATATAACATAGTTTCAGGATTTCCTGAGTTAAATGAAGCAACAAATTCTATAACTTTCTTTTGTAAACCAGCGACTTGACTATCAGAAATAGCATCAATTTCAAAATATTTTGCCAATTCATCAGCCTCCATATGTACTAAAAAGTTTTTAATAGCACCTACTACAACTAACAACACAGAAGTCACATTAGTAGCTTGAGTGTCAGAAATTTTTGTAGCTGACAAAATACCTTCTAATAAAGATTTCTTTGCTGTATATCCAGTCAGGATAGACATAGAAGAAAGTAACAATCTAGAAACTGTTTCAGTACCAAAATTAGCGCCTTGAGTTTCAAAAACAGGTATACCATTCCTATGTTCACATTCTCCATCACTGTTATTTTGTTCAGTTTGTACTTCTATAAACAAATCTATCAAATCTTGTAATTTAGGATTCAATTTATCAGTAAATATGGTATTAGAAAGAATGCTAAAAGTCACTATACAAGTAACTATAATTAGGAATTTCCTACTAGAATTGCTTTTAACACTAGCATAAAAAACTAAAGCACTTATAAAAAGTACTAAAATAGTATTTCTGTCCGTAAAGAAATTAAAAAGTTTAACCATAATATTTGGTTCATTACTTCCATCATCGGCAGTTTCAAATGTTTCATCTGAATCTTTAGTGTCTGCTCTCTTACGAGAGAATAAGTCTGTTAACCCAGTGACAATTTTGTCACCAGGAGGCCAGCTAATCTTATGATTAACTGTTAAACTTTCTGGTTGAAATAACTTAGGTGCTATCTGGTGAAATCGCAATTTAAGTTTCTCAACATCATCATTAGTATAATTTTCAAAATTATCAAATCTTTTGATTTGGCTTTCGACATTGCGGGTAGACTCTGGGCCATTGTCCGATATCGATTTTTTGTCACATCTCTTATTTTCAATTTTAGTTGTCATCATAGTTAAAAATTTAGAAAGTTTGGTTTTTGTACTTACTTAAAGTACTAAGCAACACAGGTACGTTCGTGTGGACGTTGACAGTCCCTCTATCAATAGGTTTTCTTACAGCCTAATTCCTGTTAAGAAAATATTTTTGTGTATTTTCGAATTTTTTTGGTTGTAACACAACTTTGAAAATTTATAATGGTTTCGTTACTAAGGTTTTATTCCTAAATATCTTTCGAATGTTAGGCTATACTAACTTAATGTTAAAACTAAAATTACAAAATCATATTACTTTTATAATTTTTGAAATTTGGTTGCAAAAATGAGACACAATTAAAACTCATCTTCACCCATACGTTTTACTTAGACAGGCGCAGATAACGAAATTTTACAATGCGTTCAAACCCTGAATGCGGGCGCGCGCAAAAATGGGTTCCTAAGTG
>Ga0138287_1134373_pt1 | contig 8674 bp, 2 predicted proteins | sample S_130826_E_mt_FD_106917 | JGI IMG/M metagenome (GOLD analysis project Ga0138287, IMG submission 106917) | Freshwater microbial communities from Lake Simoncouche, Canada - S_130826_E_mt (Metagenome Metatranscriptome) | ecosystem: Environmental > Aquatic > Freshwater > Lake | place: Canada: Quebec... | reverse complement strand
GTTAAACTAATATTAAATTAAAACTAAATAACAACAAAAAAATGACGAATAACGTTTCTTTAAATGTTTTAAAAACTACCAGCATTCTATTCTTTTGCTGTGTTGTTTTGTTTTCTAATTTTTTGTTTGCTCAAGAAAAGAAATCATCAAAAAAAGAAATTTCACCCAGCCTCGTAAGCACGGATGCTGATTCGCGTGCAAAAATGGACAGAAGAACAATAGAAGAAAGAGTTTTTGCTGAGGAACCAAGAACAGAAGAAACAAAAAAAGAAAAATCAGAATTAACTGAATCAAAAAAGTTAAACACCAAAGTTACATTAGCCATTCCAAATAACATTATTGGAAAGTTATTCAATGCAAACAATTTACCAATAACATCACTTACTCCTGTAAACAATGCTTTTTCTATGTTTTCCATAGATACACTTAAATTAAGCGCCGAACAAAAAAGCGGAATTGTTAAATTAAAATTTTCTACAGAAAAATCGCTTAATGATTTTGATGATTTTGTTCTAAATTATTTGCCTCCTATATTTTATTCGGAAAATCTTTCTTCAGAAGAAAACAAAAAACAAGCAATACATAGCGTAGTTATCTTTTTAAAGAAATATCCTTCCTTGCTCTTCTTGTTGAGCGATCAATCTAGGCAAGTACTAAACTCAGAAAGAGGAATTGATGCATTAATTGACATTAAAAAAAATGCTGATGTTCTAATAAAATATTAAAATTAATAAAATATAAACCCTTTAAAAAAAAACTTAACACAAAGAAACAGAAACATAAAAACACATGATCCGCTCTTAGAGGTATTTAAAGGTTTGCAATAAAAAGGTTTTGCAAATAAACTCGGCGAAAAACACAACAAACAAACAAACAAACTAAATATTAACCAAAACAAACAAAAATGAAAAAATTAATTACGCAAACAAATCCCTTAAATAGTTGTAAAAAACAATTGAAAGGGTTGTTTTTGTTGCTTGTGGTTTTAATGTTTGCATTTAATGCAAATGCACAAGTAGCATTGTACAGCTACACCAACAATGGAGTGCAAACGTATACACCTATTACTGGTGGTACTGTTTGGCAAACTGGAGCGGCAGTATCGACTAACGCATTATCTGGTCAGATAAGCTTTGGTGGTGGAGATCAATTTTATTTTAATGGTAAAAACTACTCCTCTGTCAACATCTCCAATAATGGTTACATTGTTTTTGGGGCACAAGCTCCATCACTTACCAATTATACAATTATTTCACAAACTAGTAATTCTGGCACGCTAACCAATGGTTACGAAGGAGCAATTGCTGGATTCTCGGGTAATTTATTGGCCTCAGCAGGCTCCCCTGAAATTCGTTATGAAAAAACAGGTGGAGTATTTGTTATTCAATTCCGAGACATGGCAAGATCACTTCAAACCACGGATAGGATAAATTTTCAAATTAGACTTACCATGAATTCAGGTACGGTAAACTTACATTACGGAACTTGTGTAGCTGCTGCTAGTACTACAATTCAACCTCAAGTTGGATTAAGGGGAGCCTCACATTTTGACTGGAAAAACCTAAATGGTACAACTGCAACTACTTGGACAACCCCAACAAACGGAAACTCGGTTGGAACTGCAAATTCAACATTAACAATGAGGTATACGAGTGGTGCCCCAGCTGCTGTGCCAAGTGGTAATTCATTTACTTTCACAAGCCCTGCTGCACTAGGTGCACCTACCTATGCAACAATACCTGTAACGCAAAATTTTGATGCAGCACCTTGGGCAAACGGTGTTGGAACAGAACAATTACCTAATTCGGCTAACTGGAGGTCTTGGCCTTTATATGGCCCGAGATCTTGGAGAAGGCATGATGTAGCTACCGCCACTGCGGCCTGGGAATCAAATAGTGGTGCAGTAACTGTAGCTTCGCCTGCAAGCGGTGGAGTAGCTAGATTTCACATTTACGATGCAACTGCTGGTGCTCCTGGCTATATGGATTTTCACGTAAACTTTTCTACACCTGGGCCAAAAACATTAACTTTTGACCAATTAAATGTAGATGGAACGGATGCTATAAATGTCTTTTTTTCAACAGACGGAGGTGCAACCTTTGGTTCATCTCTTGGCACGTTTGGAGTGGCAGCAACATGGACTGGTAGAAGTATTGATTTGGGCACTTCTACATCAAGTACCGCTGTTATAAGAATTCAAGGAGCTGGAGATTGGGGGAACTCAGATATGGCAATAGATAATTTAGCAATCACTTTAGTGTCTTGTGCTCCGCCAACAACACTTGTTGTAACACCAACATTAAATTCAGCATCTGCAACTTGGGCTGCAGGTCCTTATGGAACTCCAATTAATTATGTATGGGAAGTTAGAACAAGTGGACTCCCTGGTTCAGGCCCTGTTGGATTGGTTACCTCAGGTAGCGGAGCCACGGCCTCAGCCTCAGTAACAGGGCTTGCCGGTTCAACCAACTTTACACTATATGTAAGGTCTGAATGTGCTCCAGGTGCAGATTTTAGCTCATGGGGTTCAGCTGCTTTTTCTACTCTACCATGTATTCCAGCCACTACTAATGGTATAAGTGCAGGAGATTTAATTTCTAGATTTAGGATTATTGGCTCTACTTTAGATAACAATACTGGTTTTGCAACATCTCCTAACATCCAATACACCAACTTTGTATCGCCTCCTTTAAACCTTACGGCAAATCTTGCGGCAGGAACAACCTATACGGTAGAAGTTTCTACCGGCGAATGGGGCTCCCAAGGATTGGCAGTGTGGATAGATTACAATGACAATGGTACATTTGAAACTACCGAAAGAGTTGGTTTTACACCTGGTCAAATAGGTTCTGGATATACACCAGGAGCTGTTAATGCTACTGCACAGTTTCCAATAACGCTTGCCTGCAACCCTCCGGTTGGTGCACACCGCTTAAGGGTAAGAACGCTATATGCTAATAACGGGTCAACATTAAATCCTTGTACCACTCCTGGTGGAACCACTTATGGCGAAACAGAAGACTATACCGTTACGGTATTGCCTGCTCCCCCTTGCCCAAACCCTAGTGCAGGAGTAATTTCTAATCCAAGCTTTACTGGTGGCACCATAGATTGGACCATTGGTTGCGTAGAAACCCAGTGGGATTTTCATATTGTAACCGCAGGAAGCTCTGCACCGCTTCCTGGAAACGCAGGCAACAGACCTGACATTACTGCTAAGCCTTACAACTTTGGTAGTTTAACTCCTGGAACAGCTTATGACGTTTATTACAGAGCAGATTGTGGTGGTGGAAACAATTCTTCATGGATTGGTCCTGTTAGTATTACCACGGCATGTTTATTAACTTTGCCTGTAACGCAAAACTTTAACACTCCTGCTGCTGCTGGCATTATGCCAACTTGTTACTCTCAGCAACAAGTGGTAAATACAGGAAATTTGCAAGTGGTAGCCAGTTCCTCTAATCCTACTACGGCCCCTTACGAAGGCGGGGGATATTTATTATGGAATGGTTATAGCATTACTGGTGGAAGCGAAACCCGTTTACTTACACCTGCCATAGTAACCACAGGCACAGCAAGTGTTGACGTAAACTTTAAATGGTTTTCAGACAATACAGCTTATGTTGGTGGAACATACGTTGACGAGGGAGTATTTGTAGAATGGTCTACATCTCCTTCTGGTCCTTGGAACGTGGTATTGCCACAAATTACAAGAAACAGTACCCCGGCTGCCAATGGCTGGAAAGAAGTGGCAGTAACCCTTCCGGCAGGTGCAGCCAACCAAGCTGCCGTTTACGTTTCGCTTAGGTTTTTATCTAGGTTTGGAAACAATTGTAGCTTAGACAATTTAGTAATTGCTCCCACACCTACATGTTTTCCTCCAACCAACTTAACAGCAACCTTAGTTTCTGGTGGTAGTTCTACATTATCTTGGACGGCTCCAAGTATAGGAGCGCCAAGCAATTACAATTGGGAGGTAAGAACATCTGGTGCAGGTGGTAGTGGTGCAACTGGTTTAGTTGCCAGTGGTTCTACAGCAACACTAACTGCCGTTGCAACAGGTTTAAATCCAATAGTAAACTACACCTTATGGTTAAAAACAGATTGTGTATTGCCAGATGTAAGCACCTGGGCTTCTGCCCCAATGCCTGGCCCGTGTGTAAGTGGAACAAATACATTTATAACAGTAACACCTACTTGCAACAATAGCTTTGCCGAGGTTGCAACAACACAACAAGCTGGCCAATACATAGTGGTAAATGTTACCAATGGAACGGGATACTTCTTTAGAAGTTCTAACACCAACGATTGGATTACATTAACCAATAATACCACCAACAGTGTGTTGGCATTCTCTAGCGGTGGAGGCACCTTGCCTTGGTTAGCCACCTTTACAGGCGCAGTAAGAATGTACATCAATACCCCTAATTGTGGTTCACAAGCAATTGCAAGAACAACATCTATTAGATGTGGTAGTCCTTTAAATAACGATGTTGCGGTAGAACAAATAATTACCTTAGGTCGTTTGCCAAAAACTCCAATTTCTACTACCCATGTGGTAAGGGCAAGAATTACTAACCTTGGTTTTGCACCGCAAACAAAAACGGTTACTTTAGCTGTTGCAGGATCTAATACATTTACAAATACACAGTCAATTACATTGGCGCCAGGGGCTTCTGGTGTGGTAACTTTCGCTGGTTATGCGTTAAATACTGCCGGAACAAACACATTAACAGTTTCTGTTCCATCAGACAACAACAACGCCAATAACAACAGAACATTTACACAAACGGTAACCAATGCAATTGTTGGTTTTGCTGGTCCTTCAGAAACCGTTATTCCTACAGGTGTTGGCTTTAATGGAACAGAAGGGTATTTTGTTGCTAAACTTAACTCTCAAACAGCTCAAAACATCAACGAAGTAAAAGTGTTTTTTGAATTTACTGGAAGAGACTTTAGATATGGCATTTGGGCAGCAGACGGACCGGGTGGCACACCTGGAACAAATTTATTCTTGTCGGGTGCCTTAACTACCAATGCTGGTCCAGCGTTTCTACCAGTTTCTCCTGCAGTGGCAGTAAACGGTGATTATTTTGTTGGGATAGACCAAAGTTCAACCGTAAATGTTGGTTTCCGCTACGTTGCCGAATCACCATTAAGAAGTGGCGTATTCTACTCCAGCACTTATGGTACCTTAGTATCGCCTTGGGTAGATTTTAGCGTTTCTGGAAATTCAAACTTTAAGTTGGCTATAGAAGTGCAATATCAACAAAATACACCTCCAGAATGTGCAGTTATTACTCCAGTGCCAAGTCAATGTCAAACAGACCCAACTGATGTAATTCTTAATTGGGCTTCTGGTGGCGGTGCTCCAACTGCTTTTGACCTTTATTACGGTACAGTGCCAAACCCTCCATTGTTTCAGTCTAATTTAACTGCAACAACATGGAATTTAGGCCCTGCAAACCTATTAGGCCCAGGAACAAAATACTGGAGAGTTGTACCTAAAAATGCTTTTGGCACTGCAACATGCCCAACTGTTAGCAATTTTGCTGTAAACAATTTAGGATGTGTGTGTATCCCAACTTATACATTTGGTAAAACTTCGGGAGATTTAATATCAAGGGTTCAAATTTTAGGTACAACGCTAGACAATAATTCAGGAGTAACGGCAGTAAATCCAGCATATACAGTATTTACGGGCCAAGCAAATTATACGGCATCGCTTACAGCTTCGCAAACCTACACAGTTAGAGCAACAATTGGTAGTTATGCTAATCAAGGAGTTGCTGCATGGTTAGATGCCAACGAAGACGGTGTTTTTGCCCCTTCAGAGAAAATTGGCTTCGTAACAGATATCGGTACTTCATTTGGTAGTGCAGATTTCCCAATTGTAATACCGTGCAATCCTACCCCAGGAATTAAGAGACTACGTGTAAGATGTGTTTGGATAACCAGTGGAGCAACTATAGATCCATGTTTAAACTATAGTTTTGGCGAAGCTGAAGATTACGATGTAAATATTCTTCCACCTCCTCCATGCCCTGTGCCTACCAGTGGAATTTTAAATTCTGCTACCCCTACCACCGCTAATATTGGGTGGACAGCAGGTTGTACAGAAACAGAATGGGATGTGTATGTTGCCTTGGCAAGTGCACCGGCGCCAGGTTTGTTAACACCGGCAACCTATCCTAGTCAAAACACAAACACGCTAAACATCACCGGCCTAACAGCAGCTACAAATTATGTGTTTTATGTGAGGTCTAACTGCAATTTGTTCACTCAAAGTGCTTGGGCAGGCCCTTACACATTTAGAACAGCGCTAGTTAATGACAATATAGACGGAGCAATAGCAATTAACCCTGCACTTCAAGCTAATTTTATTACCATAGACAATACTTATGCTCTTAATGGAACACCTCCCACACCAAACACTAGTGCTTTGGGTAACAGGGATATGTGGTACAAAGCTACCGTTCCTGCATCTGGGGTAATTGCCATTACTACAATAGATGCAATTCCTGCAGATCCTAATATGGGCGACAGTTATATTCAGGCTTGGACAACCAGTGATGATACTCCAACCGGTACGCCAACAGTTTTAGGAATTAATGATGACGGCGGTTTAGGTGCTCATAGCCACTTATACTTAAGCGGTTTAACCCCAGGAAAAGTGGTTTATATACAAGTTCGTGCATATAGTAACACTTATTTTGGAAAATTAAGGTTAGCTGTAAATCAAGCTGTGCAATGGACAGGTGCAACAGATCAATCTTACGCTGGTGCAAACTGGTACAGAGATGCGGCTCCTGCGGCAACAGAGAGAATGTATATTCCTACAACAATTAATCAACCAGTTGTAGCAGCAAATTCAACTGTTGCTGGTATATATATGTCGTCAACATCTAAAATTGGTATAAACACTGGAATTACCCTAAGCAATACAGGTGATGTAGAAAATGTAAACGGTGCTACCGGTAGAAGTGCTATTTATGGCTTAGGTAATTTAGTTCAAACAAATACTGTTGCAAGAAATGTGATAGGTAATGTTGGAGTTCAAAACCTCACCATTAATGGTTCAGGAGGTCTAACAATTAATGCAGCAGCATCTTTATGGGCTTATGGAACAATTACACCTACTTTGGGAACATTAACCACAAATGCAAAATTAACCTTAGCTAATCCTCAATTTAGTTTGGCTCCATATACCACACGTGAGGGTCAAATTGCAGGTGGCGCAGGAACAATAAGTGGAGACGTTACCGTGCAAAGGTATATTGCTAAAAATGGTTACCATTTTATATCCAATCCAACTAGTGCTGGTTTAACAACCAATGCAACTTGGGGTAGTTCGTTTCAGGTGGCTGGTCCTTTTAATTACGTATATTCAGCTGATCCTAATGCACCGCAACCTAATCCGTTCCCTACAATTTGGACAATAGATGAAACAGTAACCAATACCAGCTTTGTAAATGGTTGGGTGAGTGGAAGTCAGCAAGCAGCTACTTCGGGAAGAGGTTTTGTTGCAAGCATTCCAACGGCTAGAATGACATCTGTTGTTGGTCCTGTATCAAATGGATCAGTATCAGTAAATGTATCTTTCACCGATGATGGATACAATTTAATAGGAAATCCATTCCCGGGTGGACTTGCTGTTAATAATACAGTTACTCCTGCAAATGGATTCTTATCAAATCCTGCCAACGCTGCAGTAATTGCAGGTGGAATGTGGATTTGGAATCCAAATGTAAACAACTATTCATCTGTAAATGCCAGTGGTGTTTGGACAAATGCTCCATCAGGTACAGTTCTTGGTCAAGGAAGAGTTCCGCACACACAATCATTTATTGTGTACAAAACGGCACCAGGCGTAGCAAGTGTTAGTTTTACTCCTTCTATGAGAAATACTACATCTGTGCAAAATTTCTTAAGCACACCTGCAGTAGCAAGGTTACAAGTTAGTAACTTTGGAAGAACTGACGAAGCGGTTGTATATGTAGATGCCAACGCAACAGATGAGTTTGATAGCAATTTGGATGCATTTAAGTTTATGAGTAATGTAGACCCAAGCATTCCTTATATTTTCACAAAAAATACTAGCAATCAAAACTTATCAATTAATACGTATGGTTCAATAAACGAATCAATGATAATTCCTGTTGGAGTATATGTTGGAACAGAAGGAAATGCTACAATTACTGCTACAGATTTAGAAGCGTTTAGTGGTTTTTCTGCAGTTTACTTAGAAGATAAAGTTGCCGGTAAGTTAATTAACCTAAAAGAAACACCTTCATACACTGTGAAGCTTTCTGAAGGTAACTCTGGCGACAGATTCCAATTGAGATTTACTAACATCAGCGAAAACAATGCTAATGTTTCAACTAGCAATCAATTAAATATATTTGCTAGCGACAGCAGAGTTTTTGTTAATATTCCACAAGAAGGAAATTCTAGAATAGAAGTAATGAATATTTTAGGACAAAATCTTGTTACTGTTGATGCTACTTCATTTAAAGGTTTAAAAGAAGTAAGTATTCCAAATGTTGTTGCTGGATCTTATTTAGTGAAAGTTACAAACGGAGGTAAAGTTTATACTCAAAAAGTTGTATTAACTAACAAACAGTAAACTAAATTAGTAAACTTAAATCTTCATTTAAGTGTTAAAGAAACCCTG
>Ga0138287_1004464_pt1 | contig 8720 bp, 7 predicted proteins | sample S_130826_E_mt_FD_106917 | JGI IMG/M metagenome (GOLD analysis project Ga0138287, IMG submission 106917) | Freshwater microbial communities from Lake Simoncouche, Canada - S_130826_E_mt (Metagenome Metatranscriptome) | ecosystem: Environmental > Aquatic > Freshwater > Lake | place: Canada: Quebec... | reverse complement strand
TACCAATAACGTCATCCGATTTAACAGTCAAAATTTCTCTAAGCGTGCTTGATGCTCCATAAGCTTCAAGTGCCCAAACCTCCATTTCTCCAAAACGCTGACCACCAAATTGAGCTTTACCACCCAATGGTTGTTGTGTGATAAGAGAGTATGGACCGATGGAACGTGCATGCATTTTATCGTCAACCATGTGACCCAATTTCAACATATAAATAACACCTACCGTTGCTGCTTGATGGAAACGCTCTCCCGTTCCACCATCATACAAATACGTATGACCAAATTGTGGAATACCTGCTTCATCAGTAAGCGCATTAATTTGGTTTAATGTTGCTCCGTCAAAAATTGGTGTTGCATATGTTCTTCCTAATTTTTGTCCAGCCCAACCCAAAACGGTTTCATAAATCTGCCCAATGTTCATACGTGATGGTACACCAAGAGGGTTCAATACGATATCAACCGGTGTTCCATCTTCGAGGAATGGCATGTCTTCATGTCGAACGATACGAGCCACAATACCTTTGTTTCCGTGACGCCCTGCCATTTTATCTCCTACTTTCAGTTTACGTTTCTTAGCGATGTAAACTTTAGCCAATTTCAAAATTCCCGCAGGTAATTCATCTCCAACAGTGATGGTAAATTTCTCTCTTCTTAGCGCCCCTTGTAAATCGTTTAATTTGATTTTATAGTTGTGAATTAAGTCATTTACTAATGTATTGGTCTCATCATCAGCGACCCATTGTCCTTTGGTTAAGTGAGCAAAATCTTCAACACCATGTAGCATTTTTAGAGTATATTTTTTACCTTTTGGTAAAACTTCTTCACCTAAATCGTTCATCACACCTTGCGATGTTTTTCCGTTTACTATGTTGAATAATTTGTCTATTAATTTGTCTTTTAATTCGACAAATTTCGTTTCGAAATCCATTTCTAAAGTCGTTAAATCGTCTTTATCTTTGGTACGCTTCTTTTTATCTTTTACCGCTCTTGCGAATAACTTTTTGTCTAAAACCACACCGTGTAATGATGGGGAAGCTTTTAGCGAAGCATCTTTCACATCACCTGCTTTATCCCCGAAGATTGCTCTTAACAATTTTTCTTCTGGAGTAGGATCTGATTCACCTTTTGGTGTAATCTTTCCGATAAGAATGTCGCCAGGTTTTACTTCAGCTCCAATTCTTATCATTCCGTTTTCATCCAAATCTTTGGTAGCTTCTTCCGAAACGTTTGGAATATCATTTGTCAATTCTTCGTTTCCTAATTTAGTATCTCTAACTTCCAACGAATAATCATCAACGTGTATAGAAGTGAAAATATCATCACGAACTACTTTTTCAGAAATTACAATCGCATCCTCGAAGTTATATCCTTTCCAAGGCATAAAAGCCACTTTAAGGTTTCTACCCAAAGCCAATTCTCCGTTTTGTGTTGCATACCCTTCACAAAGTACTTGTCCCAATTTCACACGGTCGCCTTTTCTAACGATAGGTTTCAAGTTGATGGAAGTACTTTGATTTGTTTTTCTGAATTTTATTAATTGGTATGATTTTTCATCTGGATCAAAACTTACCATTCTTTCCGCTTCAGTTCTGTCATACTTTATAGTAATCAGATTAGCATCTACGTATTCAACAGTTCCGTTACCTTCGGCATTAATCAGTACTCTTGAGTCAGAAGCTACTTGTCTTTCAAGACCCGTTCCAACAATAGGTGCTTCAGGACGTAGTAGTGGTACAGCCTGACGCATCATATTTGATCCCATCAACGCTCTATTGGCATCATCATGTTCCAAGAAAGGAATCAATGAAGCCGAAATCGAAGCAATTTGATTGGGCGCAACGTCTGTATAATGAACTTGTCCTGGGTCTACTACTGGAAAATCACCCTCTTCACGGGCAATAACCTTATCAACTGTTATTTTTCCTTTAGCATCCATTTCAATATTCGCCTGAGCAATCATTTTTCCTTCTTCTTCTTCAGCACTTAAATAAATTGGCTGAGAATTTAAATCTACTATACCATTAGTTACTTTTCGATAAGGCGTTTCGATGAATCCCATTCCGTTTACTTTAGCATAAACACCAAGCGATGAAATCAATCCAATGTTTGGTCCCTCAGGAGTTTCAATTGGGCAAAGTCTTCCGTAGTGGGTATAGTGAACGTCACGCACCTCAAACCCTGCTCTTTCTCTTGAAAGTCCACCCGGTCCTAGTGCTGATAATCTTCTTTTATGCGTAATCTCAGCTAATGGATTCGTTTGATCCATAAATTGAGACAACTGGTTGGTTCCAAAGAAAGAGTTGATAACCGATGATAATGTTTTCGCATTAATCAAATCGATTGGGGTAAATACCTCGTTATCTCTAACGTTCATTCTCTCACGAATAGTTCTCGCCATACGTGCTAAACCAACTCCGAATTGCTGTGACAATTGTTCACCAACTGTTCTAACACGACGGTTTGATAAGTGATCGATATCATCAATATCTGCTTTTGCATTAATCAATTCAATCAAATATTTTACAATGGTGATAATATCTTCTTTGGTAAGCACTTGCTTTTCCATTGGGATATCCAAACCAAGTTTTTTGTTCATTCTGTAACGACCCACTTCACCTAAGTTATACCGTTGGTCAGAGAAGAACAATTTATCTATAATACCTCGAGCCGTTTCTTCATCGGGCGGTTCTGCGTTACGCAATTGTCTGTAAATATGCTCAACGGCTTCTTTTTCAGAATTTGTTGGGTCTTTTTGCAACGTATTGTGGATGATTGCATAATCCCCTTGATTCGCATCTTCCTTATGCAACAAAATAGATTTAACGTTAGAATCGATGATTTCCTCCACATTATCTTTATCGATAATGGTATCTCTATCAAGGATAATTTCGTTACGTTCGATAGAAACTACTTCACCAGTATCTTCATCTACAAAATCCTCATGCCAAGTGTTTAATACTCTCGCAGCTAATTTTCTACCGATATATTTTTTAAGTCCTGTTTTAGAGACTTTAATTTCTTCTGCAAGGTCAAAAATCTCAAGAATATCTTTGTCTCTTTCGAACCCAATAGCACGGAATAAAGTAGTTACAGGTAATTTTTTCTTTCTATCGATATAAGCGTACATTACGCTATTGATATCGGTTGCAAATTCAATCCAAGAACCCTTGAAAGGAATCACTCTAGCAGAGTATAACTTTGTTCCATTGGCATGGAAAGACTGACCAAAGAAAACTCCTGGTGAACGGTGTAATTGAGAAACAACCACACGCTCAGCTCCATTGATTACAAAAGTACCACTTGGAGTCATATAAGGAATAGTACCCAAATAGACATCCTGAACAATTGTTTCGAAATCTTCGTGTTCTGGGTCAGTACAATACAATTTTAGACGTGCTTTTAATGGCACACTATACGTTAGTCCTCTTTCGATACACTCTTGAATAGTATAACGAGGTGGGTCAACAAAATAATCTAGAAATTCTAATACAAATTGGTTTCTTGTATCAGTAATTGGAAAGTTTTCCATGAAGGTGTTATATAAACCTTCGTTGCCTCTTTCGTCTGATTTCGTCTCCAGTTGGAAGAAATCTTGAAAAGATTTTACCTGAACATCTAGAAAATCTGGATACTGAGGTATGTTTTTAGTAGAGGCAAAATTCAATCTTTCAGTCTGATTTGTTATCATCAATGAGCAAAATTTTGATTAAAAAAAAGTGATTTTTTGTGTAGAAACACTTGTAATCCATACTTTCTTTTTAAAACCGATACATCTTTAAAAATGAACCAAGTTCGCTCATTTTCTTTCTTCGTTATCGATTAAAAGTCTTCGTAATTACAATAAAACTGGATATAATTTTATTATACGAAAAAATGGTTTAGGCCCTTGGACACATCGTCCAAGGCCTAAACCTAGTTCTAAAACCGTTGTTGAATTATTTTAATTCAACAACAGCTCCAGCTTCTTCTAAAGATTTTTTCAAACCTTCAGCTTCAGCTTTAGTAACTCCTTCTTTGATGTTAGATGGTGCACCATCAACAAGATCTTTTGCTTCTTTCAAGCCAAGACCAGTTAATTCTTTGACTGCTTTTACTACAGCTAATTTTGAAGCTCCTGCTTCTTTAAGTACTACTGTGAATTCTGTTTGCTCTTCAGCAGCTTCGCCACCACCAGTACCTCCAGCAGCAACTACTACAGCTGCAGCAGCTGGTTCGATACCATACTCATCTTTTAATATTGTAGCTAAATCGTTAACTTCTTTTACGGTTAAGTTAACTAATTGTTCTGCGAATTGTTTCAAATCTGCCATTTTTTCTATCGTTTAAAATGTTCTTTAATTATTATTTTTTAGTCTGCTCTAATTATTCTGCTGCTGCGCCTTTTTGCTCTGCATTATTTAACAAAGCTGCAATAACACGTTTAGCAGGCGATTGAAGTAATCCGATGATTTCTCCAATTACTTCTTCTTTCGATTTCAACGAAGCCAAGCTATCTAAAAGATTATCTCCGATATATATTTCACCGTTGATGTAAGCTCCTTTCAAAGCAGGTTTATCTGATTTTTTTCTGAAATCTTTAATGATTTTTGCGGGTGAATTGGCAATATCTGCAATAAAAATAGAAGAATTTCCTTTTAAAACAGATGATAAATCACCATAATCATTATTTGAAGCTTCCATTGCCTTTCCTAGCAATGTGTTTTTAACTACTTCTAATTTGATTCCGGCTTTGAAGCAAGCTCTTCTTAAATTTGAAGTTGTTTCTGCATCTAATCCAGAGGTATCCGCAATATATACTATATTACTATCCGCCAACTTTGCAGTTAAATCTTCTATCGCGATTGATTTTTCTTCTCTTGTCATAATAAAATGTTTTTAACTACCAATTATACCGCTTTAGGATCTAAAGCAATTGCAGGACTCATAGTACTAGACAAGTGAATAGACTTGATGTAAGCACCTTTAGCTGCAGCTGGTTTTAATTTGATTAATGTTTGAATAATTTCATGAGCGTTGTCAACTAGTTTGTCTGCTTCGAAAGAGATTCTTCCGATACCAGCATGAACAATACCAGTTTTGTCAACTTTAAAGTCGATTTTACCTGCTTTTACCTCTGCAACTGCTTTACCAATTTCCATTGTAACTGTTCCAGTTTTAGGGTTTGGCATTAATCCTCTTGGACCTAATACACGGCCTAAAGGGCCTAATTTACCCATGATTGCTGGCATAGTTATTATTACATCAACATCAGTCCAACCGTCTTTAATTTTTTGAAGGTAATCGTCCAATCCTACATAGTCAGCACCAGCAGCTTTAGCTTCTGCTTCTTTATCTGGAGTTACTAAAGCTAATACTTTAGTATCTTTTCCAGTTCCATGAGGAAGTGTAACAACACCTCTTACCATTTGATTTGCTTTTCTTGGATCTACTCCTAAACGAACAGCAATATCTACAGACTCGTCAAATTTTGCAGAAGCAACAACTTTCAATAAAGACGATGCGTCTTTTAAAGAATACAGTTTGTTTTTTTCAATTTTTGAAGCAGCCTCTTTTTGTTTTTTTGTCAATTTTGCCATTTCTTACCTTATTTTAGAGGAGAATCCCCAGTTACAGTTATACCCATAGATCTAGCTGTTCCTGCAATCATGCTCATAGCAGACTCAATTGTGAACGCATTTAAATCGACCATCTTGTCTTCAGCGATTCCTTTAATTTGATCCCAAGTTACGTTGGCAACTTTTTTTCTGTTCGGCTCGCCTGAACCAGATTTTAATTTAGCAGCATCCAATAATTGAATTGCAGCAGGTGGAGTTTTTACAACAAAATCGAATGATTTGTCTTTATACACGGTAATTTGTACCGGTAATACTTTGCCGGGTTGATCTTGTGTTCTAGCATTAAATTGCTTACAGAACTCCATGATATTAACTCCAGCAGCTCCCAAAGCAGGTCCAACCGGTGGCGACGGGTTCGCAGCACCTCCCTTAACTTGTAGTTTAACTACTTTACTAATTTCTTTAGCCATTTCTTAAAAATTTTACATCTCTCAATTGGAAGCGATTGATGCGGTTATACTATAATATGTAACAAAAATTATACTTTTTCTACTTGCATAAAAGCTAATTCTAATGGCGTTTTTCTTCCGAAAATCTTTACCATTACCTCAAGTTTACGCTTATCTTCATTTATTTTTTCAATAGTTCCGTTGAAACCATTGAAAGGACCATCTACTACTTTAATGGTTTCACCAATAGTGAATGGAATGTTTTGATTATCAACATTTACCGCTAATTCGTCTACTTTTCCAAGCATTCTATTGACTTCTGAAATTCTTAACGGAACAGGATCTCCTCCTTTTACTTCCCCCAAAAAACCTATGACACTTGTAATTGATTTGATAATATGAGGTATTTCGCCAACTAAATTAGCTTCTATCATTACATATCCGGGAAAATATACTTTGTCTTTTGAAATTTTTTTTCCGTCTCTAACCGTTACAACTTTTTCAGTTGGAACAAGAACTTGAGAAATGTAATCAGACATTCCTAATCTATTGATTTCCGTTTCGATATAAGCTTTGACTTTATTTTCTTGTCCGCTTACCGCTCTAACAACGTACCATTTTTTTAGATTATTATCAGCCATTTCGGAGAATTATGATTTTATCAAATTAAAAATCCCTGCAATTGCTTTAGCACACATTTCATCAACACCCCATGTTGCTAGAGCGAAAACAATTGAAAAAACAGCCACAACAATAGTTAATCGCTGAACTTCAGACCAATCTGGCCAAGTAACATTTGATTTTAATTCTTCAAATGCTTCTGATATATAATTAACAACTTTTGTCATTGTATTTTATTTTTGCACGGGCGGAGGGATTCGAACCCCCATCAACGGTTTTGGAGACCGCTATTCTACCCTTGAACTACGCCCGTTGATTATTATTAAAAACCAGTGTCGTTTTAAAAAAAACGACACTGGATTTCTATTTTATTGAAATTAATCTAAGATTTCAGTTACCTGACCAGCACCTACAGTTCTACCACCTTCTCGGATAGCAAAACGTAAACCTATATTCAAGGCAATTGCACTTAACAAAGATACTTCAATAGTTAAGTTATCTCCTGGCATAACCATCTCCACTCCCGTTGGCAAGGTTATAACTCCTGTTACGTCAGTTGTACGTACGTAAAACTGTGGACGATAGTTATTATGGAATGGAGTATGACGACCACCTTCTTCTTTTTTCAAGATATAAACCTCAGCCTTAAATTTAGCATGTGGTTTAACTGAACCTGGCTTACAAATAACCATTCCTCTTTTGATATCTTCCTTTGCAACACCTCTTAACAAGATACCTGCATTATCTCCTGCCTCACCTCTATCAAGTATTTGACGGAACATTTCGATACCCGTTACTGTAGAAGTCAATTTCTCAGCACCCATACCAATAATTTCAACTGGATCACCTGTGTTACAAATACCGGTTTCAATACGACCTGTAGCAACAGTTCCACGACCAGTAATTGTAAATACGTCTTCAACTGGCATCAAGAATGGTTTTGCAATATCTCTTTCTGGCTCTTGAATCCAATTATCAACCGCTTCCATCAATTCAAGAATTTTTGGAGTCCAAGCCGGGTCATTGTTCAATCCCCCAAGAGCGGAACCTTGAACAACTGGACTATTATCTCCATCATAATCATAGAAAGATAATAAATCTCTGATTTCCATTTCAACCAATTCTAACAATTCAGCATCATCAACCATATCCACTTTATTCATGAATACAACAATTCTAGGAATACCTACTTGACGTCCTAAAAGAATGTGCTCACGTGTTTGTGGCATTGGTCCGTCTGTTGCAGCTACTACTAAAATAGCACCATCCATTTGAGCAGCACCTGTAACCATGTTCTTTACGTAATCCGCGTGACCTGGACAGTCAACATGCGCGTAGTGACGATTAGCCGTTTCATACTCAACGTGAGATGTATTAATAGTAATACCTCTTTCTTTTTCTTCAGGAGCATTATCAATTTGATCAAATGATTTTGCTTGACAATATCCTGCATCAGACAATACTTTGGTAATTGCTGCAGTTAATGTAGTTTTTCCGTGATCCACGTGCCCAATTGTTCCAATGTTTAAGTGGGGCTTGTTACGGTTAAAATTTTCTTTTGCCATTTTAGTTAATTTTTAATCTTAGTTTATATATATTTAGTGTTCAAATTATACAATTTTGAGCCAACTACGGGAATTGAACCCGTGACCTCTTCCTTACCAAGGAAGCACTCTACCCCTGAGCTAAGTCGGCAGAGAAATTTTGTTTAAAATTGTTTAAAAGTTTAAAATTGTTTCATTTTACATTAAACTAATTAAACCCTTAACTTTAAACTTCATTTTGTGGGGAGAGCAGGATTACTCCGATTCTCTCCATTATCCTTTACCGATAAATCGGTACTCAAACTTTTAGACCGAATTTACTCGAAAGTAAACTTTCGGATAAATTCTTACCTAAAAGTTTGTGGGGAGAGCAGGATTCGAACCTGCGAAGACGTAGTCAGCGGATTTACAGTCCGCCCTCGTTGGCCGCTTGAGTATCTCCCCAACTTTTTTTATCGTTAAACCCTATATTTAGAGCCGGCGGAGGGACTCGAACCCACGACCTGCTGATTACAAATCAGCTGCTCTAGCCAACTGAGCTACGCTGGCAT
>Ga0138287_1220089_pt1 | contig 8818 bp, 2 predicted proteins | sample S_130826_E_mt_FD_106917 | JGI IMG/M metagenome (GOLD analysis project Ga0138287, IMG submission 106917) | Freshwater microbial communities from Lake Simoncouche, Canada - S_130826_E_mt (Metagenome Metatranscriptome) | ecosystem: Environmental > Aquatic > Freshwater > Lake | place: Canada: Quebec... | reverse complement strand
TGACAAAGGAGATAACGTTGTTATAAAAAAGCGTAAAAACTTAGCCCAACAACAAGGAGCTAAACACTTGCAGGCCCTGTGAGACCATTAAGCGAAAAGCGTTTATTGAACCCTCAAAAGAGAAAACTAACAACGTATTCTAGGTCCCAAGAAGGGACTAATTAAGACGAACCAGCAGCCCAGTCTACATCATAACCATAAGAACCGGCAGTGCCAGTACTGGGAATGTGTAAAGGAATTGGCCCCATAAAATGAGCCAACATAGCATCATCACCAGCACAGCGTCCAAAAAAGAAAGCCGGCTGATTAGAGCTAGTAGGATTGTAAATTACAACCCTGGGAACCACGGGAGAAGCGGCAGTGCCACTATCCGCAATGGTAGTAAGATCAAAAAACTTATTAGCATTATTAATCTTTGGGGACCACGGAGTGAGCCTAGAAAGCTGATCTATGGCCCAAGTTTTCATGCGTATAAATTTTTGGTGAGCTGGAAACCGAACGTGCAAAGCGTGATTACCCACACTAAAAACGCGTGGCTGACCGCTAGGAGGCACATTAAGCCAAGTTGCCGCTAAAGGATCTGCTGTAGTAACAGCAGCGGAACTATAATCGGCGTTAGAAGGCGAAGCCCACATCGTAATGCCGTTCAGATTTCCACCTGGTGGAGCATAAACGTGCACATCATTAGCACCACGAGCAAACTGATAACACTTAGAAATCATACCAGGAGTGCTAAAAGACTCAAAGCTAGGAGTGGTAGCTTGATTTACAGGAAAATTCGCTACGGGTAAATACCACCAAGGGGGTACACAAATTTGCTGAAGCGAATTAGAAGGCACGTAACCTATGTCCGTCCACTTTGGTATCATAAGTAACTGCTTAAAAGAAGTAAAAGCTTCACCAACGGTTGTTTCAGCAACACGTTCATCAATAGTATGGACGAGACTAGACTTACCAGTAGAAAGCTCTTTACCTGACTGTAGCCGAATAACATTTACAACATTGCCCGTAAAGCGAGTGCCACAGTAAATGGATGGTTCAAAATCATCCATAGCAGCAACCTCAACCATAAAAGGCACACTAGTAGTAACAACAGCTGAAGCAACCAAAGGATCCAAAACTGTCAAAGTCAAAGAACCAATACTCTCACGAAAAGCAACATTGGGAAGTGGTGAAATGAACGGAACTGTAAACTCAAAAACATTATCATCCTTCAAATCAAAAATAGCTGAATAGCCAAAAGGTTGTGTAAGTCCAGAATTAACCTCAGGACCAACAGCAGTGCCAAGAGTAGCTGAAGAAGAATTCGGCACAAACATTGCCATGACTCGCCCAGCATGCATCTTGGTCTTAGCAAAAGTGAAGCGAAATTTGAAACCACCACGCCAATTTCTAAACATAGAAGAAACAAACATTACGTTAGAAGGCATAATAGTGCCTCCAGATGCTGTTAACTGAGCTGTAGTGATAGAAGTAGGGGGCGTTATATTGCAAAAAGGCGCAGACGCAGGGGCACGATACCAAAAAACTGATGGCGACACATTAGTAGCGTAAAGCGTTGTGCCATGTGCCAAAGTCGTAGTCAAAGTGCCATAACAAATCTGACTAAACTGCGAAAGCACATAAGATAAAGACATTTCATCTACCTCAGTAGCTCCAACGCTAGGATCAACCTTAAGGCTGTTACCAGCAAAGGGTCCAACGACCATAGTAGCACTGGGCAAATCAACATTGCCCTCACCAACAGTAGTAACAGCATTCACGCGCATAATAGGCTCTTGTATCTGAGGCTTAGAAAAGCCGTAAGCGCGAACCGCTCCAGCTGTCTTAGCCATAAACCAAGAAGTTGTTCCAGCTATACTAGAAATCATAGGTATACCCTTACCCAAGAAACGAATGGAACGAGACATAGCAGACAAACTAGAACTAAAAGGATAGGCATCTTGTTCGAACTCTTTATCCATTGGCTTAAGTTGTTTGCCAGACTGCAAAGTAATAGTAGAAGTAGCGGCAGGAAAAGCGCCGTAAAACTCCAAATCCTCCAAATGAACATAAAGCTTATAAGTAGCTGCATTCATATTTGCAACTGTCTGAGACGGCAACACCGCAGTAAGGTTAAGCAAACCATAAACCAAATCATAAGAGCTACCACCTCCAGGAGTCAGCTCCATAAACTCAGTATGATGCAAAAACGGCACACTGAAAGTAGTCATAGTAGTAGTTGACAAATCCAGACGAACATGAGGCAAATTGGTTGTAGTATAAGGTTGAGCTGAGCGCTTAAAAAGAGGGTAACTACTACTAGTAGCAGTAGAAGTGGCTCCATACTGCCAATTCAAAACCAACAAACCCTGATGAAAAGGCGTGGCAGAAACTTGCAAAGTATAAACCAACTTAAACCTAACACCAAACACGCCTTGCAAACGCACACGACCATTAGGAAAATCATTGTTAAACAAATCAGTAATATTAACATCATCGTTAAAAAGACTACCCCTAAAACCAGCAGTAACGTTTCCATTAGAAATAAGTCGAGGACGTGCAAAATAAGCCTTAAGATCCTGAAGCGAGCCTTGCTCGTTTAAAACTCTAGGCCTAATGTAATGAGAACCGAGAACCTCAACCGAATCACAAGCTTCCTGCACAAAAGTTGTCAAACCCGCAGTCTCATTACCGTTTACGGCAAGAGAATCAATCTCATTGCACGAAACAACTTGGTCACGCTCGGTGACCACATTAGAATTGTTTTCAATATTTGAAGCGAGAGGATAATACAAGCACAAGTCCCCTCAACATAGTGCAGGTGCCAACATTCTCTGGGTTTTAACGTCGACCCTAAGTAGTAAGGCTAAAAAGCCACGACGAAGTTTGTGTTCCTGTCCGTGGAGTTCTTTACTTGTCAGCAAATCATTTACATAAACACCACGCGTATATAGCACAAACCCCAAAAAGAAACCGAAACATCAATACCAGCTGTCACTGCGCGTGAGCACATAACGCTGATACCCCTCACGTGTCGGCAACACGCGAGGCGAGAGACGACGAGCTCCCTGAATCTCAAAAAGCTGTCCAGCAAACTCGTCCCACCTGCTCTCATCATGCATACTCAACTCTTGTAAAGCAATCTCCAAATTGTCCGCAATAATATCAGACTCCAAACGGCGATTCTTACAGAAATAAAAAGTATAAAGAAAGCTATCCAACTCAAGCGGACACAACCAACGATTACCTTCACAACGAAAACCACGCTTAAGAAAAGATATATCCTCAAGCGCGCCAACTGGTGTCCACACACCGTCCTTCCGCCCGGGCGTATAAACTACCCCAAACAACTCCTTCATAGACTGCGCCACTGTGACCTGGTTGTACACATTAGACACATTGTCCTCAACATTAACAACGTTGTCATCGCCGTACGTCACTGGTGACACACTGTCCCAAAAACCAACATGGTCACCTGTCTTATGTATATAAGTTGCGACCAACAAAAACAGAGAATATATTGAATTCACAATGGTCGTAAAAGGATGTCCGCTTGGCAATGACTTATTCCACTGGTAAATATGGCGCTGATCATTGCCCTTGCCACCAATGTGGCGCGAATGTACCAACTCCAACCACAAAACTTTACGCACACGCGCATTTTCCTCACCGTCATCATACCACCTATTTATGGCATTCAAAATGAGATCATGTATGCACGGTTGCTCTGATGCATCAAAAGACTTAAAATCACCATCAAATACTTTCTTTCCGTGCTTGCTCAACACCTGAACCAAAAAAGGCCAATCCGTGTAGGTGCAAATGCCAGGCGCCATGCCAGATCGTGTATGCATACGCATGGCAGCGGCAGAAAAAGCACCAAACATACGCCGAAAAGCAATGACGTAATCCATCGGTGCCGAAGAAATTAGCCGCGTCTTGACATCTCGCACCTTATCTGCAGGCCTGATTTCGTCCTTCAAAAAGTCAACAAACACAAAACCGCAACGGATATTCTTCTTTGCTTGCTCCAAAATATAATCAACGCGCGCGCTCATCTGACGAGCTAGCGGTGTATCTAAACGATACTCCCCTTCATCTCCAAAAAACTCCTTTTTTCCGCGACTAACATCATAAATGTAAGGATACCCCGCCGATGTACCACGTGGAATGCTGCGAAATTTCTCCTGAGGAATGCCCTTAACGGCCTCTTCAAAAGTATAAATGCTCCTACCAGACTCCTTAGTCAACGCAAACAAAGGACGCAAAGCAACATGCATTGCCTGCTCCATCCAACTATGCTCATAATAGTAAACTGGTGTCGAATACGGAGCTACCGCATTAAGCATAGGATACTTCAACTCACCATCACGATACACCGGTCCTAATGGCGCTGGCGCGCAATCATACTCGCCCAACAACCCATATAATCCCTTAACTGGATAATAAGAAGTGACAGGACTCAAATTCACGGGCTTCTCAACATAGCCTAATGGCAAAAACGACCCTGCTTCATCAAAAGGTAACACATTGCCACTCTGAAAGCTAATACCACGATCCTTCAGATCTTCCTCGAAGTTATCATACACAATTTCCAAATCAGCCACAGCCGCCTGAATGTTCTCTTGAGTGATAACGTTGGCATAACCAACCTCATGTCCAGCACCCTCATAACCAGCACAATGTAAGCCCATAATAGCTCTACCACTGTAACTGGAATGATCGAATAAACACAAAACGCCACCACAATCTCCTGAAACTGTCGCTGCTGAATATTGAAAATAACGCGTCATCTTACGTCCGCCGAACTTCAAATCTTTGCCAATATACACTGAAGGCACAACAAAAACCTTCTGGCGCTGATTGGTAGTAATTTTGCGCCCGTCGTCGATCTCGCAAACATCCAAACGCACGCGCGCTCCAGAAACATAGCGCAAATCACCTTCCCTAATAAAATTAGATATAATATTCCTATGTGCCCGAATGCTCGCTGAAAACTCAATAAACTCAACGTCACGATCTTCATAGCTAGCTCTGCGCATTTTTAAATAAGCGCCTACCGAACATGACAACTCAGAAGACGTACGCACGTGCCGAAACCGCATGACCGTCTCCAAAGTAATAGTATGATCAGCAAGCATTCGCACAACACTCTCACTAAAATGCTGTGGTTGCACGGCCAAACGGTCACACACAAACATAATCTGTCCTAATATATGGTCACTCTGACGATCTGTTGTAAAACTAACCTTATAAGTGTTGGCGTAAGCATTTTCTGCCACACGATTATCCGTAGACTGCAAAGTAACCCGTGGGCCGCGGATCACCTTAGTTGTTAAAGGCCTATTACTTTGCTCACGCACCTTCCGTCTTGATTTGCAACCAAAGAGCGATTTTGTAAAGCTCCAAAAACCACGCAACAAAGCCTTAACAGCATGCAAAACCAACATTGACACAACAACTATCGTGCCTGCACCCATCGCGAACTTAATCCAACCGTGCACATCCTTCATCTCCTTAACAAAATTTAAAAACGGCATACCACTAGCTTCTTGCGCTTGAACATCACGCCGTTTAACATACCTTGTTTCCGATTCATCCTCCAAGACGTCACACAAAGTACTCTTGAATGTACTTGACTCGAAAATCTCGTCTGACCAACTACTCACATTATTGACATACTTACCAGCCTGCGTAACAATATCGGGCACCAAACCATCAAAGAAGTCAGCGGCCGCCGTTCGCTCATCCTGAAAAGATGACGTGCGCCTGCGCAGCTCAACCGAAATCTCATCCAACAAATTGCGCAGCGGTATTCTTTCTTCTGTCGTGCGACCTGAACTAAAATCATGCTTAGAAACTTCCCAAATATGCCAAGGAAACCGATCCAACCCAGTGTGCTCGGCAGCACAACGCCTACGTTCCTCATCAAACCTAACTTTATCTAGGCGACCATTAATAGCAAACTGAGGCTTTAAATGCAACTTGTAAGAGTAAGTCAAGCGACGTACAACAGCCTCTGGCTCATTCAAGACCAAACCAGCTTCGGACACTATCGACGATATATTAGTAGTCATAAAAACCAAGCGTGAAGTATAATAAATCTTACCCTTAGACGACAAGTCAGCGAAATTAAGGGGAAACGACCACGAACCAATCATGCGAATTATTGTCATGTACTCATTTTCCGCATTAGATGGATCCGCTCGCGCTTGGAAAGCATCATCCATGATCAACGCCTGTTGCGACGAATAACCATTCCAAAACTCACTCGTACCTTTTTGCCACATCTCTTTCTGGATATCATCAGAAGTAGCATCAGCAGGAACCAACCCGCCAGTCTTTAACAACGCACCACAAAAAGGAACGCACAACACAGTTTTCCCAATACCAGGTGCACCCTGAAAAATAACACTGACGGGTTCCTGACGAAAGTTATTACGTGCGTTGATGCTCCCAAGGTGAGGCGCCAAAATATTAGTGGCTTTAATTAAATATTCGTCAATTTGGCGCATGGCACTCATACTAGTACGCCGATAAAGCTCCTTAAAACCATAGCCTTCAGATATTAACGCAACAAGTGAATTTATCTCCGTAGGTGTAATGTCAACACCAGCAGTAGAATGCAACTTTGCTTTTTCATCGACCTTGGCCATCCAAACTGACAGACAATCCTTCGTCTTCTCATAAAAAACAACACGCTTCAAACTAAAAAACTTGGTCAACATATCAGTGAAAGCTTGCAGCGCCCGCATAACCCAGTCAATAAAGGTCTCCCAACCCCCAGAAAGCCGGTCTATCATAGCCAAACGCTTGCAAAACTCAGTAATAGCCATGGGCAGCTTGCGCTCCTTAAACACACTGAAGCACAACAAAACACTGAGCAACTTTGGCGCCACACTGGAAAAACCATCTTGTAATGATGGTTCCTCAGCATCTCGTTCGGGAAAGAACTTCGAGATGCGAGTCCATAGCGGTTTACCAAAAACCTTACTCAACGCCGTCAAGGTCATAGCTGCTGCCAAAGGACCGATAAAATTGGTCTTAACATATATAAACCACACCATCATAACCAAAGGCACAACCCACATGGCTTTGCCTAAAAGACCTTTTAACGTTGCTGCCAAATCTTTTATCTTACGTACAAACTGTGCGACGAAATTGTGCACATCAGACACCAAACCATCAGTTTTCTTCAATACGCCAAACAACTTGCCCAAAACGACACCAGCAGCAACACTAAGACCAGCAGTCAACAGCTTGCCACCCTGTAGGACGGGGCTCCGCTTATCACGCGCGTCCTTAATATCGCGCTCACGCACATGCTTAGGAATTGACTTATAACACTCTTTTTGTTTTTTTTTTGCGACGAGCACTTGTTGCTCGTCACGTTTTTTCCGGGCATCAGCCCTACGTTCGGACTGCGTCAAGAATACCGCCGGTGCAGACAACACTGTTTGCGAAGCCGACTTTTCAGTCGTACTTCGCGGCACCTGTGTCACGTTCACGGGCTTGCGCACGGTACGAGCGCTCGAGCGCTTCTTGGACGCGAGCTTCTGCTGCCGTTTTGACTCACCACCAATGCCTGAAGCAGCAGCGGCAGCTGCGATCTCCCTACCAGACTGAACCTTAGGAATCCAGCTAGCAGACGTCTCAACGTTGTAATCACGCACATACGTACGCATGGCGCGACGCACACCTGGCAACAACCGCTCACGGCGCAACGCATTCATGAACTCAGCGTATAGCTCGTCCTTCTGCGCATTCCAAGCCTTCGCTGGCGATTTACGCACAGGCTTATAGCGGACCTTCTTCTCGCGCGGTGCACCACCAAGCTTCCTTGCCTTAACGCGTTTCAGCCGCGCAGTGCCAAAAGACTCAGCGGCCTGCTTGCGAATGCGCTCCTTCCATGGACACTCGTCGTACACATCAAAGTGCAACTTGACGTAACCGTCGTGGCGCACCTTCATCGCTACGTCAACGTAAGCGTTGGTAACGGGCGTAGCAGCCGGTTCAGTGCGCGGGTGACAGAATGCATACACGTGTCCATCATCACGGACAACGAGCTGCAATGCCAGCGGCATCTCCTGAACATCAAGCGCCACACGGACGCGACCATTCTTGTTGGTAAAGGAAACCGAAACGTAGTCTTGATAGGAAATCATTTTTGTTAAAGCCCGACACGCCCAGAGCAAGCAATAAACTTTTCAGTCAAATTCCTTGATTAGACATTGCTACAACACCACGGTGCGTAAAGGAAGGGCATACAAAGGCCCACCTTAGGTTGTAACAACCGCGCAATCCGCCTACAAATCTAACGTCTGGTACTATTAACGTACCAAGGCTGCGACGGCAGCGATCACTACAAATGTGAGTGTCGGGTCATATTCTTTTGGAATCTCCTTCACACAACTTAGATGTAGGACGAAAGACTTCAAAACTCAGCTTCGAAGCACGATATCCCCACAGCCTTGATGGACTAAAAATAGAAATGGCACACAGGCTGGTTGTATCTACTAGTCAGCGTGGGTAAAACTGACAGTTTACATAAGAGCGTTTCCGCACTTGGCTTTCTATCTTCAGCACTCCTTTCGAAGGGTCAAGTTCATCTGACCATAGCCGTCAAGTCCACCGCATTTGGGCGTATTCTCTGTAGAGAGGAATGATAAGCTCCTCACAGTTGGTGCAAAATGCTAATGCAACGCAGTTTCTTGTTAACATTTTTGAAACACCACTTGCAACTCATCGTCGGAACAATGCTCCCTAAACGGAAGTGTACAAGGTTTAAGCAATAACGGCTGCTCACCGGTAAACAGAGCCTGGAGGGAATAAACCC
>Ga0138287_1006124_pt1 | contig 8903 bp, 1 predicted proteins | sample S_130826_E_mt_FD_106917 | JGI IMG/M metagenome (GOLD analysis project Ga0138287, IMG submission 106917) | Freshwater microbial communities from Lake Simoncouche, Canada - S_130826_E_mt (Metagenome Metatranscriptome) | ecosystem: Environmental > Aquatic > Freshwater > Lake | place: Canada: Quebec... | reverse complement strand
TTGACTTTAGTATTGCGATGCACAGTATTCACTGGCACCATAGGCAGCGGCAGGGGCGGCTGGTCGCTGGGCTCGCCCGTATAAAAGAATTCCATATAAGGATGGCGGCTGAATAGCGCGTCCAACTCAACGGCAAAATTAGAGTGGTAAGCGCAGCTGACAGACTGCGCAGCGTCGCCACAAGTAAGGACGCACGTGTTAAAGGTATGCAGCGCCTTGGAGGCAGCAGGCATATTACACTTAACAACAATGGAAGGCACCGAATCAGCGCCTCCAGGTGTGGACAAGTGCAGATGTTCGTAGACGCGGCTGCTACCAAGCGTATAGCCGTAGACGCCATCCTGGCGCTTCGCAATGACGACATCGGGTGCCGCATGGCGCAAGACGAAAGCGCGCGACGGCAGCTTGCCATACCTATGCACGTAGTAGTCCACGGACTCAATGAACACAGCAACGGCACCTTCGGGCACGGGAGTGGAGTCGTCCCAAATTGGATCTTCGTTCCTGCAGCTGGGCACTGACTGGCCGCCGCCGTAAAAATGTAGGTCAGTATGGTCCCGGAAAAGCCTGGTGAGCGCAGTTCGCAGCTCGCGCGTGTTCTTGACGCTAAAGGACGGAGTCCGCAGCGACCGCACCATAGGTTGCGCATAGTGCAAGTGCACGCAAAGCGTCATGCGCGCATCCACAAGCGGGTTATGGGCGTCGCCATGGTTCTGGCCACACAAAATGCGAGCATGGACCAAACTCAGAGTCCGGTTCTCCCGGCCTAATGCATGGTCGCATAGGACGGGGTTGTACAGCAGGCTGCAGGACAGTGCATGCAGTGTACATGCGTACTTAGCAGAGCCCGAAAGGTAGTTGACCCACGTGGCAACGGCCTGGCACTTAGGGCGCGGACATACTCGCGGCTCCCCGAACCGGAGCAGAGGATAGAGGAACGCAAGGTCCAGCCGCCCAGCGTAGGTAAGCAAAGTAATAGGCCCGCGCGTGTTGCGGCGTATGTTATTACAGAAGTGCTCTACCCATGCTAGATACTGGGTGGTAAATGTATTCCTATCTCTGTAAGTGTCGGTGTAGTGGGTCATGTTGCCGGGGTCGCGCACGTAGTTTGCATTTACCCTACGATACATGCTAGGGATGACACCTCCTTTCGGCAGCACGTGGTACTGGCTGGCGCGCAAATTAATGCATACACCAACAGAAAAGAAGGTGTTTCCGAACTTATTGGCTATAGAGGCGCCCTCGACGTCGATACTGACTAAACCGCTCCACGCAGGATTGCTATCTCGAGAGATGCGAGCAGCAACATACTCATAAGCGACCTTAGTGTCGACGGCCGGCAAAATGTCGCCATAGATGTGCGCAAAGTCTGCCTCAAAGTCAGAAAACATATGTGGTGGCATAGTGGACAGGTCTGCCGCTGCTTCCAGCTCGACGTAAAGGTATGCCGCCGCTTCCAGCTCGACGTAAGGTACGACGGCAGTTTCGGGCGACAGCACCAAAGGTATAGCGGCGCCAGGCGTCGAAAGGTCGCAATTCGTGCAACCGCAGAACGGTGCAGGCACAAGATCACCGCTACGATAGCCCTCACCAAGGTCGTAATGATCAGGGCCGAAGGGGTCAACCTCGGCTTCGGCCTCGCAGCAGATAGCGACACGCTCCTCCAGCATGGGAAGGTTGTCGGCAGATATAATTAGCTGCACGCCAGCCTCACTGCTAGCTATGTCGGTAGTGTGAAGCTTCAGGCGCTCGATAGCAGCCTGCTGGTTATTAGTGTAGACGTAGAAGCTAAGCCCATGGCTACGCACCAGAAACTTATCAAGCTGGTGCGCCAGAGCATGCCATACCATGGTTCTACCCTCGCGCGAGTGCCCGATAAAAGAGGCTTTCGCCCGAGTAACGGAAACTATGACCCGAGAAACGGTAACCATATTATCGCACAACTCGGCAACAATATGCTCAGACTCCCGGCCCTGGTATGCATCGATGGTGTACGGTTGAAACTGGTCGTACCCAGCGCGCACAGCCGCTGCAGTCACAATATTACGCATCTTATGCGATGAAAGCAGTGCTACGCTCTGGGGCGTCAACGTACGAACAAAGGACTCGGCAACATCTGCGTCGCTAGTGCCATGCGGATAGTAAATCAAGATGATAGTGCCTTCAATAGCGCCAGGCGCGCTCACCAGCTGACCCCTATAGAATGGCGAGACGAAGTCTACAATCATTCTAGGATTTCGATAATTAGTCAGCAAGAGCAGCGCCTCATCGGATAGATGAAAGGTGCTAGTAAGCGTCTTGTAGTTGTACAGCGACGTGAGGTTCTTATTAATATCTACCGCAAGAATTGGCGGTTGCTGCAATGGGTCCCCGACAGCATAATAATGCACGTTGGGCTTGCCATAGCGCAGCAAGCACGCAAACTCCATATTGGGCGTAGTAGTGCCAGCCTCATCCACCATAATCACGTCGAACCGGTGGTTCATGGCAACGCGCGCCTTAGTGGTCGTAACTATAATAGGCTGCTGCGTAAAGGTAAGGCAGGCATGGGGAACGCGCGCGATGTACGGGCTCATAGCAGGCATAAACCGGTGCACAGCAAGTCCGGCAGCATCTAGCGCATTGCAGATGTTGTCGCATGCCGCATGCGACTCCGACAGAATGATGATGTGCTTGCCTGCATAATAACGGCAAATCTGCACAAGCGAGTACGTTTTGCCAGTTCCAGGCGGCCCCACAATGCGCGTGACTGTCGACACGATAGCTAAAGAGCCGACATTGAAAGCAATGTCTAGAGGGCGAGGGTGCGTAAGCGCATAAGCTAGCTCAGGGCTAGTCTTCAGATGCAGCTGCGCCTCCCGAAGCACCTCATAATAGGCATAATTAGTCGTATCTCGCACCACTAAGGCAGACCCATCCGCTTTCGGGCTAGGAACGAATAGGCGAGGCGGCGAGCCTACAGCCGTAATCATTGCGTCGACACCGTCCACAGCATAGTTAGCTGTCTGCCGGTGGCCGAAGTCGTCGATGAGGAAGCCCATAACACCATCGTAGATATGGGGAGTTGGATTCTTCACAGCCTTCGCTTTTGAGTCTCGTTCGCCAATGACAGCAAAGAATGTTACAATGGGCAGAAGGTACGTGTGTGCTAACCGGCAGTCGCTCCCGAAAGCCCGCTCGTACAAGTACGTCAAGCGAGCATTGTCGTCAGCGACGTTGATGTCGGTCCCCAAGAATATGGAAGGCTCCTTAGTCTGCAGAAGTCCAAGACTGGATCCTGACAGAACAGGGAGAGCTTCCGGCAGCTCGGAGGCGCAATTAGCGCAGACGAACGCACCCTTGCAGGTGTATAAGGAGCGGATGGAGATGCCAGCAGCCCGGCAGATGGAACACACCGGCGTGCGCAAGCGGTGGTGGGGCACATGGTTAGGGTATTTCCTAAAGTGCATCGCAGCGCACGAGTGTCCGATGGTGTTGCAAAGGAAGTACCTGCAGGAGGCGCAACCTAGCGAGGAGGAAGTGCAGCAGTACGTACACACGTCAACATTGATGGAGCGCGCTGCCTCAGTGGAGGCTGCAGCGATGCCTGACGCAGAGACGCGTGCTTGGATGCTATATGTAAGCTCCAGCAAGCCAGGAGTGAGGCGATCCTGCCAATTATTAAAGGTCCCTAGAACCATCTCCAAAGTGCCGACCACATCCTGGTAGATCTTATAGCCCTCAGAAACAACATCATCGCTAAGATCGATGTCGAAGATTGAGACAGTAGAGTCTTGAAGGTTCTCCCAGGCGTACTCTAAGATATGGTACAGCAGGTCCCGGAACGGGCTATCGCTTAGCATCAGAGTGCTAGCATTGGGCACTAGAGAAAAGAGTCTATAGTACAACTCGCGATGGCCTGTGAACTTCGGGACAAGGATGGCCGAAGCCAGCAACTTGTGCGGGTCAGGTAAAGGCAGAAGTGCTGGCCGGCCGTACGAGTCGATGTCCCATGTCAGGGTGTTGGAGCAGTATTCCGACGCGGGCTGCTGGAATTTGCCGGCCATCTCATAGCCTCCGAAGTTGCGTAGAGCGACCATGGTACGCGCAAAGTTAAACCAAGCTGCTGCAGCACCAGCGCCATCGTCGCCGACGCCCGCATGGCGCACAAAGCGCTGAATGTAAAGCGCAGCGGTGCTATTATCCTCCATAAGGGTGCGGCAAGCGATGCTGCGGATCTCAGCAGGTGCATCGCGGTTGCAGGCAGTGGAGAAGACAGTAGCTGCATTAAAGGTTTCATGGCAATTAGCGAAATTGCCAGGCGCAGTAGCAGCGCTGCCTGATTGCACGCCCGTCGTTTTGACGAACAAATGTTCGCGATTGTCGTCAGTATTATTCGCCAGCGTAACGGAGTACGACGTGCAGCCAAGGACGGTGACAAGCAAGTTATGTGCCGCAGCATCGTCGACATCAAGAAACGACGCAAGGCAAGCATAATACATCGCAGTCAAAGTAGAACTGGCATTAGCATCGCACTTCGGGAAATCCATGCTGAAGGTCTCGAAGTCTGTGATAGCTTCCGGTGCAGGCTCTCGTAGAGCGAAATTAACAGCATCGGGCCCGTGACTAAGAAGGGGAGTTAAGTATAGCGCCAAGTGGTGAGGCAGCACAGAAAGTCCCCCCAGGTACGGGTTGCGCAAGCTCGGTACATTGAGGGCGCTCAAGGTAGGTTTCGTCAACGCGTGCTGAAAATCCAAGCCAACACCAGCGGCTTGAATTATCTGCCGCGCGACGTTAGCCATCTCAGGGCCGGCAGGTGGATCGCCGCGAAAAGCCGCGAGACGATTCTCCAGCAGCTTATCTTTGGAGGCAGACCCACCTTTAGTGGAGGCGCTCGCAACAATGAGAAAGGGAGTGCGCATGCCTTCTAGCAAGCACTCTTTGCGCTGGGCTTCCAAGGCTGCGGAATATGGCGCCTTTGCCCAAGTGGATGCCTGCGCTGGCGGTGTTGGAGTACCGAATGTTCTCGAATGGCACCAACGGGCTGCGGGCAGGGTAGCACTGGTCATCGCGGCCGCGCTTAAGATTGGTGTACATACTGCGCAAAATGCAGCAGAGTTGTCCATCAGTAAAGCTGGGCGTTATAGAATTCTCGAACTTCGAGAAATCTACAGAGCCATTGCCTTGAAGAGGAAGTGCATACTTTATCAGATGCGATACATCCTCAGCACCGGTGTAATCTGTGCTGAACGCGATGTTGCCGTACAGGCTGGACAGTCGCTCCTGCAGAGCCGTGTCAATGTAAGGCGGCTTCCGCTTCTTGGTCATAGTAGCGAAGTAGCTGCCAATATGCACAGTCTTCTCAAACGGTTGCTCGTTAGGTGGGATTCTTGGCACGGCGTAATGCAAAAGCGCATCGCAGGACTTCAAATGCTGGTCGGGGATAGGGTAGTACCTAACATCGCCAATCATAGGAAGCTCGACGTCGCCATGCTGCACGCTGCAAGCGCAAATATCGGACCCCTTGCCGCACTCGCAGCAAGTTTCAAGCACAGGAAGAAACAGGTTTCCGGGCTTATTGGCGTCGTACCGCATGCGATAGGCAAGGTACAGCGCTAAAGCGTCAATGTTGCCCTCACGCATGGACTGAAAGGCTGCCTCAAAACTAAAGGCGCCGCGGTACTCGGGGAACAGCACGGACAAGAAACTGCCAAATCCAGGACGAACGAGGTCCTCGACAAAGCCATGAACACCAAATAGCGCAAAGTCCTCATAAATAGAGAGGTCTAGGTCGCCAGAAGGATAGATGGCTTCTGTGATGTAATGCAGGCCAGACTGCCCCCAAGCAAGATGGTAGAAAGACCGCAATGGCGCTAGCGACTTCGGGGTGCGGGTTGTATCGGGGATAAGGTCCTCAAAATCGAAGATGGAACCATCAAACCCAACATTGTCAGGAGTGAGAACTCCCTGGACGTCCATGCTAGTCCACGTATCACGCGCAGCGATATACGCGCGGTGAATGTAGTAGCCTGTGGCACGGTAGAACAATTCGCACGTGCACTGCGAAGTAGCTGCGCGATGCAATATGCTAGGAGCTGCGCAGTCCAGCACTGGGATGTGGAAACCAGCAGTAGAGGCCCAGCGCGAAAACTCACGCAGTGACTCAGACTGCTGCGCTGGCTCGATGCAGTAGCCTGCAACGTCAGCAAAGGAGTAGCGGCAGATACTGCGTGCTAAAACATGCTCAACGCCAGATGAATTGGACAACAATAGCTCGCTGCCAGAATCAGACTGAAACCGGCGCAGAGATATTGAGTCGACCGTCACAGGACCGGCGAACGTGTACAGCTCATGCGCCGGCAGCGTGACGCCGCGCGCTACTAATTTGCGGTACACTTTATACTCGCGCTCGGCGGTGGCCTTATGCTTAAGATTGGTGCCCGCAAACGTGCGACTATATGACCTGGCGGGCTCAACGTTTAGCTCTAGAGCTGCATTAAGACCATCAGACACATAGAAGGAGCGCGTGCGCACAGGGTCGTCAGGTTCGACGAAAGCCTGGGCTCCACGGTCGTATACAGAGATCGCGGCCGCAACTCTTTCCACGACCGCTTGCCCGGGCCTTCAATCATAGACCGGCGCGGCCAGTGCAGCAAGTAGCCGCTGCAAGCCCTCGATATCGGCAGCCGCTACATTACCGGCGCGCGGCCGAGCGCCTGCAGGGCGAGGCGCGGGAGGAATTTGCGGCAGCCGTGCCTCGGGGAGAGGGTTGAAAAGGGAGGCTGGCTGCACTGGGGCGGTGCCTTGGCGGCGGCGATCTTGCCGACGTTCAAGTGCTTCTGCAACTCTCTCGCTGAGAGCACCGACGTCTAGCCCTGCGCCTGCAGGCAAGACAGGTGGAGGCAGTTCTGCCATATGTCCCTGCCCGTGCGCATTACTCAGCATCATGGCTTCGCCGTTGATCTCCATAAGTCGTAGGATAAGGGCTTTCGGAACCACCATAGGATTGAAGTAGACAGTGCCCTTGGTGCTAACCGCATCGCGCTGGTAATCACCGCGCGGATAGCTGCTAGCAACAGCAATGCCTTTGTACATCAGGTAGCCCTCTCGATAGGTTATTTTGTCCTTAAGGTTAATGGTGTAGGACTCGAGTAGTGCGTCCCACATTATGTCCCTATTTTCTAGGCTGGCATGCACGATGGTAGCGTGCTCGACAGCAGCTGATGGCCCCTGCTTATTACGCATCATGCCGTTAGGAACAGCACCTGCGCGCAGGCTAGCTAGCATAGCATTCACGCGCACGGCAATCCCATGAAGGGCTTTCGTGTACGCAAGCGAATGAAGCTGCTTAGAGACGACAGAAGCGTGCGCCTGGCGGGCAACTTTCTCCGACTTCTTAGCAACAGCAGTGCGCTGTGCGGCATCTGCAATACGTCGGTGGATCTCCTTGACGATTGCTTTGCGGTTTTGTATTTGCGCCATGAGCGCATTCAACGCATCCACATTTTGCTTATAGGCCAATGGGCTCATAGAACCTTTTCGTGACACATTCAAGGCAGTGAGCCTAGCATGCACAGCTATTAAGGTTTTAAGACCACAAGGCTCAGCAAGGTCGGAGATCTGCTGCACGAGTAGCGCGACAGCCGTAAGGAATGACTCAGGCGTAGCCCGCGCCTCGACTTCCGAAACGAAGTTCGTGTCGACGCCGCCGACTGCCGACTCCATGTAGTCGGCATGGTTGGCCCAAATGACTTCCAGGATTTGGTCTATAACATTATTGGCTGGGTCTACGTTATCACTTTCAGTGCTAGCGCCGCAATAGTTGGCCATCGCGCGCATAAGCCTGAATCTAACAGCCTCAGAGGCCACAACAAGCTCACGCTGCACTTGCTCAGTGACGGTGCTTTCCACCGTGGTCATACCCATAAAGGTACTAACCTCATAGTTAGTGCCGAGAGCAAGATTCAAGGCAGACACAGTCTGATCAAGAATCCCCTCAAGCTCACTAATAACAGAGGCCCGAAGCATTGCAGGTGTGCCGGCATTCGGCCCGGAATTGACAGTTATGACTGGAAAGCCCGCCGCGCTCAGGGCAGTATTCAAATTAGAGAATAACACCCTATAGGCATCGGCAGTGGCTCTATCTATATCATCGGCAAATTCGTCGGGAATGGTCACGGCCTCAGTGCGGACTGGCTTAACGCTATCACTGATAGGGGGCATGTAGTCCACGCCGGCTAGCTGGATAGGCTCGGCCTCGTCTTTGACAGGAACCTGCTGCTTAGGCTCTTTCGCCAGGGCAGTGATAGTCCGCGAGGCAGCAATAGCTGCCTTAGCGACGCCAGAAGGCGCGCCAATGACAGCCATAGCGGCCTCAGCAGTTGCACTAATCACAGGAATGAAACGTTCCATCGAATTGATTTGCGCCTCAGTCAAGTCCGCGCGAGCGCAGTACTCGTTAAAGAAGACGACGGGAGACTTTGTTAAGGTATAGGTGATGAAAATCCGAACCTTCCGCCTAGTCTGCCGAGAGTTGTCCAGACCCCACTGCGCTATAGCGGCACGTAGGTGGTCCTCGTCATACTCGATGCGGTAAGTGCGAAGGGCAGACTCAGCCTGGTCATTCTCAAAGCCACCAATCAACGGCAGGTGCATGTAGTGGTAGACCAGCCGGTGGTATGCGAACCTAACCCAGCCCGTCTTTGCCAGCTGCTCAGCCACATCGTCCTCGAAGTCGGCACGGACTCGTGTACCGGGAAGGTAGTAGTCCAGATTACCGCAGTAGTTCGCAACGCGCTGAAAGGAGAAGCTCCCCGCGTGCAGACCTACGACACCCAAGACGCCGTCAACTTCCATAACCAAAGGCAGACCGCAATAGCCACCAAAAGTAGTTGCAAAATGCAGGCCCTGTGGCGTAAGCTGAG
>Ga0138287_1147839_pt1 | contig 8915 bp, 2 predicted proteins | sample S_130826_E_mt_FD_106917 | JGI IMG/M metagenome (GOLD analysis project Ga0138287, IMG submission 106917) | Freshwater microbial communities from Lake Simoncouche, Canada - S_130826_E_mt (Metagenome Metatranscriptome) | ecosystem: Environmental > Aquatic > Freshwater > Lake | place: Canada: Quebec... | reverse complement strand
TCATCTTTTGTTGATATCGATGCTGACGGCGATCAGGACGCCTTCATCGGCAGTAATTCAGGCACTATTCAGTTTTTCCAAAATACCGGCACAAAGATTGTTGCCGCCTTTGCTGGCTCCGCCAACGCCTTCGGGCTCACGCCAATTATCGGTGCTTCTGAAACTGCTTTCGCAGACATCGATCACGACGGCGATTTCGATGCCTTCATTGGCAATCAAGATGGCAATGTATTGTTCTTCCGCAATATAGGCAACAATACAAGCCCACAGTTTGCCAGTGCCTCCACCAATCCTTTCGGGATCACCCAGGTCACTGGTGATGCCTCACCCGCCTTTGTTGATATCGATCGTGACGGCGATTTAGATCTCTTCATCGGCAAGGATCCTAGTGGCACAAGTAGTGATCTCATCTACTTCCGCAACACCGGCAATGCCAGCAGCCCTGCATTTGCCAGCGCCGTCACCAACGCTTTCGGTTTACCCCATACCGAACTCCGTCTGGCCAGGCCAGCCTTTGTGGACATTGACGCCGATGGCAACTCGGATGTCTTCATCGGCTACAACAACGGCAGCACGTACTTCTTCCAGGGCAACTCCAGCGTCGATCTCGCCCTGCAGGCCACCAACCGCAACAGCGTCACCCTGCCTGCTGGCACGGTGATTCCAATTGGCACCCCAGATGCCACATTCGGCACCCAAAATCTCAGTCTTACTCTCAAGAATGCCCTGACCCTGCAGGCGCCCAGCGGCGGAGCGGCCACCGGCACTGTCCAGACGGCCTACGTTGGTGCATCGAATCAATCAGGATCGCCCATCGTGGCACCGATCCAGGGCCTGAGCGGTCCGGTGCAGGTCAGCCCTGCCCTCCAGCTCACACTGCTCGACAACGACACCCCAGGTGTGTTCATCAGCAGCGATGCTGCAGGTACTACGGCAGTCTCCACCACGGCCGTGATTGCCCTTAGCGAGGCTGGAGCTTCCACAGATCGCTGGATCCGTCTCACTAGCCAACCCACCGATTCCGTCAGTGTTTACGTCCGAACCACCGACCCCAGCGAGGTGTTGATACAGCCAGCTGTCAACGGAAACTCTCAGCTGGTATTTACGCCAGAAACTTGGAATACTACTCAGAAAATCACCCTTCTACCCATTAATGATTCCATTATTGATGGCACTATCAGCCTGAAGATTACTACCAATACCATCAGCACTGATCCCTTCTACGCCAATCTCTCGGGTCCCGCGCTCAATGTCAGCGTCGCCGACGATGACGTTGCTGGACTGAGTCGCACCCTGGTGTCCAGCACCTTGAGATCAGGCTCGAATGGGTTTCTCAATCTGCAACTCAACGCCCAACCTTCCAGCGATGTTAGCGTCACTTTGGCGCCTTCGGATTCCCAATTCACGGTGAATGAGCGCGGCGTGGGCCAGGCAGAAACAATCGTCTTCACACCCGACAACTGGTCAGTAGATTACAAAGTGGAGTTGAAGGTTGTGGATGACACAGCTGTTGAAGACATCACCCATAGCCAGCTCAGCATCACAACGAGCAGTAGCGATACGAATTTCAATAATCTGACCGTAGCCCCCGTGAATATCGATATTGTCGATAACGACCTACCCACGGCCAGCATCCAGCTGGTGAACAACAGTACCGAAGAAGCGGCTCCGGGCAGTTTCTGCATCAAACTCTCAGCCCCAGCGCCCAGCTCCGTCGGCTCAGATGGGATCGTGGTCAACTACACCATTACCTCCCTGACGCTCGATTCTTCAGGTCTGGGCTATAGCAACATCCCCACGGATACTCTCCCTAAGATTGATCAAACGCCATTGGTTAGTGGCCAGGTTCGCGTTGCTCCAGGCAGTGATACAAGCACTGCTTTCGTGGTTCCGATCGACGACTACTACCCCGACCTCAACGATAAGCAATTTGTCGTGAGCCTCATCAGCGGCAGCGGCTACCAGTTCAATTCTGATGACTCGAGCAGCTCCGCCACAATCTCCATCATCAATAATGACAAAGCTGGCATAGCGATCATTACTACCGGCAGTAGGGCCGGCACCCAAGAGGGCTCCACCCCCGACACCGGCGGTATGTTCCAAGTGGTGCTGCTCGCCCAACCCGCAGCCAACGCTGTCGTCAATGTCATACTTACGGAAAGTTCGGCTGACACGCCTTCCCAGCTCGGCACATCATCTAGCGTTCCTTATACACAGACAATAACGTTCACTTCAGATAATTGGTACATACCTCAAACAGTATCCGTATACGCCTACGATGACGACCGAATCGCCGTCCAGAATGGAACAGGCCCTGGATTTGAATTGGAAGATCCCAGCAGGCCTAATACTGGATACCAGACAGCTAGGATCGCCTATAGATTCGAAAGTACCGATTCAAATTATAACACCGATAGCCATCTCAACAACCCTAGTTATTTCACCAATACAATCAGTCAAACGGTTGATGTCATGGACAGGACCTTGTCCGCTAACACCGATATTGCCGTCAATAATTCTCTGATCGCTTTACAAGATGGAATTGAGGGCCTCGCCCTTCCCATGGTGGGTGGATTGGAAGGCAAGGTAGGCAGCGTATTCCGCGGCTTCCTCAACACATTAGTCAATAGCATCAATATTTCCGGAACACCTGCCGCCAACGAGCTGAAAAAGATCATTGAAGACAACATTCCTGCCTCTAATGGCCCTGTGGTGACCCTGTCCATGGTGAATACCACCGATACCATGGTGCAATTCCAATTCAAAGGCCAGGAGGACCTCTCCTCGGTGCCCCTGGCGGCTGATCTGGGTGCCCCTGCCTTGGGGTTCCAGAGCAATGGCAGCTTCGACGTCGCTTTTGACTACACCGCCCAAATAACACTGGTGATTGAGAAAGACAACACCATTTACCTCGACACAAATCCAGTCAATACCTATGTAAATGCCTCCTACAATGCAGATATCCCTAATAGCTTTGCCATAACTGGTGGACTCGGCTTAATGCAACTGACGGGCACCAATAAGACGAGCACAAACGCACATATTGGCAACAATGATTCTGTGCTGGATGTTGTATTTGCTCTTGATCTGAATAATCCTTCCGGCATGGGTGGGGATAGTAAAATCGACTATGCTGAACTTACTAGTCCTAACTTGACTCAGAAGGATTCACAGGCAAACCTGTTTGATTATCAGTTCAATCCAGATTCAAAAGCAATCCTTTCCATTGGTGCCGTTTCAAGCGGCTTTCAGAATGCGTCATTGCCTCAGATCGACTTCGATCTTGCAACCAAGTTTCCACTATTTGACTACTCCGACCCCCATGCCCCCACCACATCGGGCAACAGTAGCCCCATCTACATTGACAATCTTAAGCTAGATCTTGGAACTTATATTTCAAATTCGATTAAGAAATACGCTGGTTATATCGATACCTACCTTGAGTATGTTTATCCATTGATTGGCTTCTGGAATTCCGATCTCCATATATTTAATACACTTGACATACCTTGGTTTGACGTTAATAAAGATGGTAAGACTACTTTGCTTGAGTATTATGAAACACTTCTATCCGTTCCAGGACTCCCTGACATTATTAGATCGCCATTTGACGTTGCTTCTAGCTTTATTGATACTGTTACCGACTTTCTAAACTTTTATGAACTTGTCAACAAAAGTGATGCTACCGGTGGCTTCAGTATTGATCTTGGTAGCTATGTATCTCCTTCAATCTTTCTTGCCAGTGGAGACCCATCGTATTCAGTGCAAAATATATTGGTAGACGACGGCGATACTTCAATGTTGAGTTCAACTACCGCATCACAGGCTGATCTTGGGGGTAGTGATATGAACGGTAATCCCAGTTATGCCCTGCATGACATTATGACTCGTATTAGGAATCTTAAATTTAGTACTGACCTTATTGATGACCCAATTAACGTGATCAAGCTGTTTTTGAACCAGGATTCTGATGTGTTTTCTTGGATTCCGCCTCAGCCTGATCTATATATGACTTTAACATATGATTTCCCGATTGCGGCGGCTATTGTGGCTTTAGAGGGGGAGTTGGATGGGGGCGTTGGCTTCTCTTCTGATATTGGCTTCGGATTTGATACGTATGGATTACGCCTCTGGCGTGATTCTGGATTTATGCCCGAAAAGGCTTCCAAGGTGTTAGATGGCTTCTATATTATTGATCACCATGATGGCAACCAAGACCTTCCCGAATTTACAATTACTGGCGAGATTGGAGTTGGCCTTGGTGTTGATTATTTCGTTGTTCGCGCGGTTATTATAGGAGGTATTATCGGCAATGTCTCTTTCAATCTCATCGATACCCCCGATACATCTGGGAATTTAGATTACAGAATAAGAAATTCAGATCCATTTAGGCTTGATATATCTGGCGATGTTGCCGCTTACCTTAAAGCCGAAGTTGATGTAGGAGAGAGCGGTGATGAGGATCTAGGCATTCCGTCTATTTGGGTTCCAGTTTGGAGGGATGAACTCGCTAGGACTGTGCTTTACACCACGGACTTGCACACTAGCGGTTCCGTTTCGAATGGTTATATTGAAGGCGCGCAGGTCTTCTTCGATAATGATTACGATGGTAGAATTGATATTTCCGAGTCGTCTACCATAAGCTCGGCTAATGCGCATTACAGTTTATCCTTGGATCTCCGCAGCAACGATGACAACCAAGACGGCACAATCAATGCCAACGAGGGCCATCTGGTCTCCGTTGGCGGTACCGACACCAGCATGAACCAGGGGATGAAAATCCCCCTGGCGGCACCCTTGGGCTCCATGATCACCCCGCTCACCACCCTCTATACACTTGGTGTAGAGAATGGGACCAACGCCACCCTGGTTAAGTCCTGGATTAACGCAGCCTTCCAGCTTGGTGGCTTTGCCTATCTCAGTTCCGATCCGGTGCTCGCGCTCAAAGGCCAAGGCACTGGAATCAGCGGTGGCATCAATGCCCAAATGGCTTACCTGGCCCACGCCAAGCTGCACTTTGCCTTTGACCAGTTACTCACCACCCTGCAGAGCATCGACCCCCTCATCCTGCAGAACGACCCTGCCAAGCAACTGGCCCTGATGGGCCACGTGGTCGACGCTCTCCTGAAGCTTCCCTCCACCACCCCCATCAACGAAGCCCTGGCCACGGCCCTCACCACAGGCACCACGGCCTGGATCGAGAACCTCAGTCCCCAGCTCGATGCCAGCGATGCCGATATCGCCCGCGAAGTCGCGCGGCATGCTTCGGTCACGATCCAGGAATTCGGCCGTCGCCTCGATCAAGTCGCCGCCAGTTTCCGCGATAGCGATGGCCCCGCCTTCCTGGCGGCGATCAATGGCGTGAAATCCGATGGCTTCGGGTATTTCCGCTCCACCTTCTCCTCGCTCACCGCAGATATTCAGTCTTTCGGCACGAACCAGGCGTACTTGGAAACGCTGAACTCCCGCCTGCTGGAAACCGAAATCACCTATGCCGCCCCCGGCGGCGTCGATGGCAACGGCACTGGCATCACCTCCGGCACCGCTAATGGCACCTTCACCGCCGGCAGCACCATCACCATCCTTGTGCCCTTCAGCGAGGCCGTCACCGTTACCGGCAGCCCAACGCTGCTGTTGCAAACCGGCAACACCCAACGCAGCGCCGTCTACAGCGCGGGCAGTGGCAGCAAAATCCTCACCTTCAGCTACACGGTGCAGGTAGGCGATACGTCCGCCGATCTTGATTACGTTTCCACCACTGCCTTGCAGCTCAACGGAGGCACAATCAAAGACGGCATCGGCGACAACGCCGACCTCACCCTGCCCACTCCGGGCGGTCCCGGCTCCCTCGCCGCCAACTCTGATCTGGTGATCGACGCCCTCGCTCCCACCCTCAGCGGCTCCAACCCCGCCGATGGCGCCACCGGCGTGCTCGAAGCCGCCAACATCCAGCTCACCTTCTCAGAAGCCGTTCAAGCTGGAACCGGTTCGATCCAGTTGCTCCGGGCCGATGGCACCCCGGTGGAAGCCTTCGATGTGGCCAGCGGTGTTGGTAGTGCCGGCGGCAGCCTGACCATCAATGGCAATGGTGTCAGCCTTGATCCCTTCGCAAGCCTGCTCAGCAATTCCGCCTACTACCTCACCATCTCCTCCACGGCCCTCACCGATGTGGCCGGCAACGCCTTCGCAGGCCTCTCCGATTCCACCAGCTTCAACTTCAGCACCGGCGACAGCATCGCTCCTACCGTCAGCGCCGTCACCAGCGTCAATGCCGACGGCACCTACGGCACCAGCGCCCGCATCACCCTCTCGCTCCGCTTCTCAGAAGCCGTCACCGTGACCGGTAACGGTGCCTTGCCCAGCCTGTTGCTGGAAACCGGAACGGTCGATCGCAGCGCCATCTACAACAGCGGCAGTGGCACGGACACGCTCACCTTTGCCTACACCGTGCAGGCGGGTGACACCTCGGCCGATCTTGATTACGTGGCTGCCAACGCCCTGGCCCTGAACGGAAGCACCATCCGCGATGGCGCCGGCAACAACGCCATCCTCAGCCTGCCTACCCCTGGGGCACCAGGCTCCTTGGCCGCCAACGCCGCCCTGGTGATCAGCGGCACCATTCCCCAGAGCCTATCCATCAGCACCGGCACCCCCTCCGTGAGCGAGGGATCGAGCATCAGCGTGGCCCTCAGCAGCGACACCCTCGCTGCCGGCGCCCCCATCTACTGGACCGCCTCCGGTGAGGGCATCGCCGCTGCCGATTTCTCCCCCTCCGGCCTCAGCGGCAGCCTCAGCCTCGGCAGCGATCAACGGGCCGCCTTCTCCCGCTCGATCAGCCTCGATGGCATCAGCGAGGGGGATGAACAACTCACCCTTTCTTTCTTCTCCGATGCCAATCGCACCGCTTCCCTCGGTCAGGCCCTGTTCACCCTCCGGGATCTGGTGCCGGTTGGCGTTGCCGGTGCCACTGATGGCCGCGATCAGATCACCGGCAGCGCCGCCGATGAGCTGATCAGCGGTGTACCCACGGGTTCGATTCTCAATGGACGCGGCAGTTATGACACCCTCACTGGCAATGGCGGCAACGACACCTTCATCCTCGGCACCGCTACAAGTGTTTACTACAGCGATGGAAAGGCAAATACCACCGGTGCCGCCGATCTGGCCGCGATTACCGATTTCAATACCGGTGATCGCATCCAGCTCAAAGGCAGCCCCGCCGACTATCGCCTCAGCAGTGCTGTCCTTTCCGGCAAAAGCGGAACTTTCCTTCATTGGCTTGCTTCTGCTGGGGCCGGCAGCGCCGACGAAAGCATCGCTTTTGTTCAGGGGATGACTCCATCAACCCTCTCCCTTCCTAATTCCAATCAATTCATCTATCTCTAGATCTAGCGCTTTTCCCCTCGTTTTGATCCCCGACACTTCCACCACATCCTTTCTCATCATGTTTTCCGCCATCCGTCGTCTTGCTCCTTTCGGTCTGGGTCTTTCCGCCACTCTCATCACCAGCATCTTCGCCTCACCCCAGGCCGCTCGCGCCCTGAATGTCGTCGTCCAAGGCACCACTTACGATCTCCAGCTTTATTCCGGTTCCTACACCAGCAACCCTTCCTTCTTTCAATCCACAGCCAGTGGCGGCCGCATGCCCTGGTGGGGGAATCCAAGTCTCGCCGATGACCTCGCCGGCCAGCTGGCCAACGGACTCAGTCCCACCTACGCCGACGGAGATCCGGTCGAGGGGCCTCTCTTTGCTACAGCCTTTCATGGCCTCAGCATCGGATCCGAAATTACCTCTTCCTTCTTCGACCTTTCCACCCTTGGAATCACCGATGTGGTCACCACTGGCAGTTTTGACAGCTCCAGCACTCTCTCCTATGCCGTCGTGGCCGCTCCTGCCCCTGCCCCGCTGCCCATCCTTGGTGTTGCCGCCGGCTTCTCCGCCTCCCGCAGGCTTCGCCGCCGCGTACTTCAGCACAAGCGGCAACAACAGCTAAAGGACTGAATTCCCTTCCGCTGATACTTGAGGGCCCCTTCAACCGTCGACCTGCGGGGCGCCAGCCGCCCCCCCTTGTGACCCCATCACCGCCCGCTGGTAGTCCTCTGCAGATCCTCTTGGTCGGCGGCTTCGGTTCCCGTGGTAATCCACGAGCTTCATCCCAACGCCAAGGCCCGCGACGAAGCCGCCTTCATCGCCGATCTTCTCGTGATTTTGATGGGAATGGCTGTGGAGCTGCTGAGGCTGGTCCACCAACGTCGCCTGCTCGGACGGCCCACTGAGCTGGAGCGGCTGATGGCCCCCTCAGGCAGGGCTGGGGTGGGGTCGGCAGGTCATTTTGAGGACATCGCTGCCATCGCCTGGTCCCTGGACCATTTCCGCCAGGCCAGCGCCACCGACCCCAGCGACCCCATGCCCTGGTGTTCCTCGGTCTGACCCTCCAACGGCTCCATGCCACCCCCTGGGCCGCCATGGCCGACCAGCGCAAAATCCCCTCACCCCGGATCTCCCCTCCCCAGCTACCCAATGAGCCATCCCTTGTGGATGATGGCCGCCACCCGGCTCGACGCCGAGGCCTTCGCCCGCAACACCCTGCTCGGTCGCTCGTTAGCCCTTCCCGTCCATGCCAGCCTGAGGCAGTGCCTCAGTTTCGAGAACAGCGCCCCCCTGGCCCACACCTTCAACCGCGGTCTGGCCGAAGCCGACGACGACAGCCTGGTGGTGTTCTGCCACGACGATCTCTGGTTAGGGGAAGCCCCGTTGGCGCCCACCCTGGGTGAAGCTCTCACACGGTTCGATCTGGTGGGGGTGGCCGGCAACGGCCGCCGTTCCAGCGCCCAGCAAGCCTGGTGGATCGACCCTGATACGGGCACATGGGACCACCCCCACCTGGTGGGCCAGCTCCGCCACGGCGATCCGG
>Ga0138287_1005219_pt1 | contig 9028 bp, 2 predicted proteins | sample S_130826_E_mt_FD_106917 | JGI IMG/M metagenome (GOLD analysis project Ga0138287, IMG submission 106917) | Freshwater microbial communities from Lake Simoncouche, Canada - S_130826_E_mt (Metagenome Metatranscriptome) | ecosystem: Environmental > Aquatic > Freshwater > Lake | place: Canada: Quebec... | reverse complement strand
CATGCATGTATGCATGTGCGGCGAGTAGACGATTCCTTCCTATCGATAAAGGTCTCCTGTTGATTCGCATATCTAACATTTGGCAAGTTAAACTTGTTTCAGTTGATTTCCCTGCGTCTAACATTTGGAGAGGACCCCACACAAACAATCATCTTAAAACTCATATTTAACCTATTTTTATTTCCGTTATTTTTTATTATTATTATTTGTAAATACCCAAATTGGTCTGCCTTAACTTAGACATAAACTTTCAAAAAGCCTGCCTTCACTTAGACATAAACCAAATTTTCGTAGCCTGCCTTAAATTAGACATAAACTTTCATAGCCTGCCTTAAATTAGACATAAACTACAACTGAATCTGCCCACCAACTATTTATTTTTACTTTTTACTTGTTGGACATAAATTCCCCTTCTGATCATTTATTTAATCAGGAACAATTCCTGTTCGCGTTGCTCTTCTAGTGACGACGATTCAAATTTTTCAATCCCGAACTCTCTATTTGATGACAACTCGAACTCCCTCTTGAACACCCAGTCGCAGCGTAAGAAACGTAATTACATAAACCTTGGAAAACGATTTCTTAGCATGACTACTTCTTGGAACAAACTCCTCGCTTACATCGTAGACTTGAACCTCGCATCCGAATACAGAACTCTACCTGGCCTTCAAAAGCTTTTGAGTTTTTACTCTTAAATCCTTCTAGGATTGGAAACGTCTCTGTAGTAGATGTGCTGATAACCGTACGTGACGCGCTTGGGAGTACTTTACTCGCCCGTGTGCCGTAGTGGAGGATCAAGCAGTTAGTGTGCGCTACCCAGTTTTGCTTATTGCCTGGATTAGTATTGAATCGGGGGGCCGACCTCGACGTAGCTAAGTTGCACTAACTTTCATCGGCTGTTCATATCGCCATGGAATCTATTTTTAAAAACAACGTCTCAGTCACCAATGTTTCATATTCTGCCTCTGGTAGGATGTCTAAAGAAAGTCTGCAAGGACTTGCTGCGTTAGCACGTCAACAAACTCGTGAACGCATGATTGAAAAGACACGAGGTTATATCACCAACCTTCAGAAAGAAGAAAAAGTTCGCCGTAATTGCTTTAGGACTTTTTTGAACCGACAAGAGGCTCTTGATCAAAAGCACTTTGAGCTCCAAGCTCAAATGGGGCTTTTAAACTACCTCGCACCCACTCTTACTACCCGTTTAGATACATCTCTTACCAACTTAGATGACCTTACTACCAAAACTACCACTTTCATTACTGATACCCAGAAAGCCGCTCAAAATTTACAAGAAAATGCTAAGAATAGCACAGCTGAACTCAAATCTTCTATTGGATCTTTCTTTACTGATTTACCTTCTAAAATACAACACCTCATTGAAACACAACTTACACTAGGACCTATTTCTCTTTCGATTAAACATGCTCTTATCGCCGTTTTATTTTTTGTTGCTATGTATATTTTTAACAGTATTGTACATCAATTCTCTACCTTAATTAAATTCGTATGTCAAATTTTGTCAGCTGTAATTACAATTCCCGAAGGACTTATTGAATATTTCACTCAAGCTACTAACACTGCCGATTTGGAATGTCAAATTAATATTCCTGATAACTTCGATTTACTTTTCTTCATTAATAAACATACTTCAAAGATTTTTCCAATTATTGCTACCATTTTAACTACTTTTATTTTAGGAAAATTACCAGGAAAACCCGCCACCCCTGATATTTTGTTGCGTAGATGCCGTGATTTACCTGGAGCTTGCAAAGGCCTCAGTGAAATTCATACCTATTTAGCCAAACATTGGGACTCTGTAGTATCATATGTAAAAGAAACTGTTAACGGACCCGACCCCCTTGACCCCACTAAAGGATATCCTGACATTGAAAAATGGATGAAAGATGTCCTGCATTACTCTGATCATACTGTGTTTAAGAATGCTATTGCTAACAAAGAATCTAATTTTACTATTATGCAATTATGGTTTACTGGAATGAACATTTTAACTACTTATCGCAAAACCCTTGACCGTGAAACAATAACTAACATAACCTTACTCATGAGAACATGCGCCCAGATGAAAGCTGAAGCTGAAAAGTCTGGAGTATGGAATTCTGGACCTCGAATGGAACCACAGATGGTTTGGTTGACAGGTGGTTCTGGAGTAGGTAAGTCATCACTTATTTACTACTTAGCCGCTCATATACTCAAACCTTTAGGACTAGCCAACAAGATTAAGGAAGCCGTGTATTTACGCACAGTGGAACAGGAATACTGGGATGGTTACAGAAACCAACCCCTTGTTGCTGTCGACGATGCATTTCAACTTAAAGATGGAGCCGCCTCACCTAACATAGAATTTATGGAAGCTATTCGTATGTCAAATATGTTTCCTCTGAACTTACACATGGCTGATCTCACTGAAAAAGCCACTACAATGTTTAATGGAAAATGTATTTTGTATACTACTAACAACCGATCTCCCCAGATAGAATCTATTACGTACCCGGAAGCTTTTTATAGACGATTCACTCATTGTTATGAAGTTAGAATTAAGAAAGAATATCAATTAGAACGTGTAGATGCATCAGGTAATGTTACTATTACCTTAGATGCTGTCAAAGCCAAACAAACTGCCCCTATGAACCCTGATGGAACTCAAGCACCTATTAATCTTAATGTTTATGAATTTGCTAAATTTGACGCTTGGGCTTCTGTTGGAAAAACTTTACCTAATACTTTACCTACAATTTCATTTAATGAACTCGCCGCAATTTTAAAGGAAGATATGACTAACCGTGTTATGAAATCTGACGTATTACTCACTGACGTTCAACGCTATGCTGAAGAGCTTCATGCTCAGAATGGCGAAGAAACATTCCTTGATGCCACTGAGGATGCTCTTATTACTGATCTAATCCCTACTTTGTCTTGCTCAGAATCTCAGAAAATTTTATATGAAGTTGAAGCTGAAACTTTCGCTCTTATTAATTCCCGCCCATTGTATGTCTCTGATTTACTTAATAAAACATTTAATTTTACTACTGATATTGTCGATGTTATTTCTACTAGTCTTAAAATGTCTGTGTCTACACCTTATAAATTTTATGCAGTTGCATCGCTGTGTTATAAATCTTTTTCACTTTTTACTGGCGTAGCTCGCAAAGCTTATGATCTTATAAAGAATATTGAATGGACTAACATTTTTACTCGTATTAAGGACTTTCTAACTTCTTCTTCTATCCTGTTACCTCTCTTTTTGGCAGGTGGATTAACTTTAGCTTATAAACTTTTTGGTAAATATCGCCGTAACTCGGCCTCTCGCAAATGGAAGCATATTAAAGAAGCTGAATCTTTTCACCCAGAAACTCAGCCCCGCGTTAAGAGTAATTTAGTTACTGAATCTTTCCACCCAGAAACGCAACCTCGAGTTGCCACTAATTTAGTTACTGAATCTTTTCACCCAGAAAACCAGCCCCGTTTAGCCACGCATTTAGTTACGGAGTCGTTTCATCCTGAAACGCAACCCCGCGTTGTATCCCAATTAGTTACTGAATCTTATCAACCTGAACTCACTGACCTATTAACACCTTCTTCTCTTGAACCCATTTCCCACCCGGATCTTAGCGCCCAAGGTTGTTTGGATGAAAATCAAATGCAAGTCATTTCTTTAGCATCTAAGCAACAGTATCAAATTATAGGAACGTATGAAGATGGAACCACTTATGCTTATGGAAATGGTTTAGTAGTTAAAGGAAGTATTTTACTAACCTGTAATCATTTTATCACTTATATGACTTACCACCCACCTACCCGTATTACCCTCCGCAATGCTTATCTACCTAGTGGAATTGTTATTACTTATGATGATTTCACCCGACGAATTCGAGAAGTAGAGTCTAAAACAGATCTAGTCTTATTGGATCTTTCTCGGTGCGTACCACCTGGAAAAGATCTTACTCGCCACTTTATTTCTCGAACATCCTTACATCGCCTCACTACTTTTACTGCTACTCTCTCAGGATATAAGAGCTGTGATAAAATTCCTATTTTATCTGCAGGCTCTGGTAAAGGAACAGTTGCTCACAAAATCAGTTATGCACTTACTATGCGCGACGGTTCAAAGCAAACTGTTTATGCTGTTCAGACGATCTCATATCTCATTGACACGCAAAAAGGAGACTGTGGTATGATAGCCACAGTTAGTGATTACCAACTCCCCGCAAAAATAATTGGATTGCATGTGGCCGGCTCAAACCGATCCGCAGATTCTAATTATGCTACTCTAGTCACAGCTGAGACTTTACAAGAAGCCATCAATGCAAGCTTCCCTATGGAAGCCCAAATTGGTCAAGGCTTTGATGTTTACAATCAGCTCATTCCCGATTTTAAAATGCCCCTGCAACAGAAACTTGAATTTGATGGAGAATTTATCCCCATTGGTACAGTTAATGCTGTAGGAGAATCACTTAAGACACGTATTCGGCCATCTTCTATTTATGGAAAATTGTCTGAATTAACTGTTGATGGTGAACCTGCATGGAAAGTATGGAATGAAAAACACCCTAACGACCCTCGATTTTTAGCCTCTAATCAACCTACCCTTAAACGACCTGCCCGCTTACAACGATTTCGTAATGCTGAAGGTGAACTTATTGATCCCCTGTTAAAAGGAATTCAAAAAGCTGGCCTTCAAGCATTAACGTGCAATACTAAAAACCTCGATCTCGCTACTAATTCTGTTAAAAGTTATTTATATTTTGATAGAGTTGGTTCAAACCGCCCCAAGATTTTACTCACTCACGAGGAAGCCATTTGTGGCATCTCTGATAAAGATGGTATAAATGGTATTTCTCGTGTAACGTCTCCAGGCTTTCCTTGGAGCCGCCTACCTCATAAAGGAAAAGGAAAAACTCATTGGATGGGTTTCGCCGACTGGGATTTCACTACTGAAGGAGCACTTGAGCTCAAAAAGTATTGTGATGAACAGGAAGCGTTAATCCGCAAAGGACAACGACTTGACATTATTTGGATTGATACCCTTAAAGATGAAGTTTTACCTCATGCTAAAGTTGATATTGGAAAAACTAGAGTCTTCTCTAATGGACCTATGCATTATACAGTGCTTTTTAGGAAGTATTTTATGATGTTTATGGCCCATGTGATGGACAATAGAATTTCTAACGAGATTGCTGTAGGAATTGATCCTAATTCTTACGAATGGCAACATTTAGCAAATAAGTTAACTAGCAAAGGACCAAAAGTTTTTGATGGGGACTTTGCACAGTATGATGGCACTCTTTGCGCCAAAATATTGTGGAAAGTTCTCGATATCATAAATGATTGGTATGATGATGGACCCACCAACCGACTCGCCCGAACTACTCTCTGGAATGATATAGTTCACTCTGTACACGCGTGCAGAGGTAACTTATATCAATGGACCCACTCCATTCCCTCAGGATGCCCCATAACAGCTATTGTGAATTCTATTTATAATAGTTTGTCTATGCGTGTTGTCTTTCTGGAAATGTGCCCGAACCGAAATATCCACGACTTTGAAACACATTGTGCTATGATCTCTTATGGAGATGATAACGCAGTTAATGTTTCTGACGAAATATCCACCGAGTTTAACCAAATCGTTGCAGCTGAAGGTTATGCCCGTATAGGTATGACTTACACAGATGCAGATAAGGAAAGTCAGCTTAGAGCGTATAAAACACTCTCTGAGATTTCTTTCTTGAAACGATATTGGGTAATGGATAAGTACCTTGGCTTCTATGGAGCCCCCGCCACTCTCTCATCCCGTCTCGATATTCTAAATTGGACGCGCGAAGATAATATGACTGATTCTCATGAAAATGAGATGATGACTGTTACCAGCGTTGCGTACGAATTAGCGTATATTGGTGAGGAAGCGTTCAATTTTTGGACGCCCCTCATCGCAAAAGCCTACCTTCAAACTGGCCGTAAGATGCCTGTATTTTTACATTATACAGATTATCTGAAAGCAAAGAGTGTAATGTGATCTCATTAAGAACAATAAAATTCTACTAGTCAAAGTTCCTACATGCTTAACCGTTAAATGCTATTACACGAAAGACGTTACATATTTATGTTTATTTCCTAGGATGCGTCGTCAGCAGCCCTGACAATATCCAAGGACCTAGTAGTCGAAGAAACGCACTAAGTTATGCCTTCTTTTAAATACCCAACTTACTAACGACAACTCTCAACTCGAAACTTACTCTTCTAATTCTGACCCTGCCGCCTTTAATTACTCCACTGATGCCTGTGAATTGCAAAATGAAACAGTCGCTACCTTAACTACCCACGACGATGGTGGTGTTCCAGTTGAACACTACACATCACGCCCTGCTCAACTACCTAACCAATTACGAAATCAATGGGGAGATCATGGACATCGCTCTTTACACGATTTTCTTACTCGCCCTGTTCGTGTCGCTTCTGGTTCCTGGGCTTCTACTCAAGTAGCTAACACTGCCATCGCAACTCTCACTTTTCCCGATATTTTGATGCAAAGAGCCCTCCTTTCTAATAAATTGGACGGTTTTACGTTTCTTCATGCTGGGATTCGTTTACATATTGAATTAACAGCCCAACCTACTCAGGCTGGAATTTTGTTGGTCTCTTATCAACCTTATTCCAAATACTCTATTACTCAAGCCGCTGCCATTAACTCCACTTATACTGGTCGCTCTGGTTGCCCTTCTCAGATTATTAATATAGCTTCTGCTTCTGGACCCCGCTTTATAACCCCTTATCTCTCACCACGCTCTGCTTACAACCTCGCTACTGGTCAAGGATCTCTAGGAACTATTACTGTGTCTGTACTCCTGCCTTTAGTGTCTAGTGCTGCATCTAATATTCCTTATACCATCTTTGCTTCTTTTGATAATCCTGTTGTATCCACTCCTACTGCTGCTAAGAACAGTATTGTTCCTACTTTAGTTGCTCAAATTGGTGACGCAATCATCAAACCCATTACTAATTTGTGTGAAGATGATGGTGACGATCGTCATCTCCTCGAAGCCCAAATTGGTAATGAGCTTGCTGCTCGAGAACAAACTGGTACAATATCAGGCTTTGCGCGATCAGTAGCTGCAGTTGCAGCTTCTGTGCCTCCTAGTCTCGGACTTTCGTCCATTGTTAAACCAGTGGAATGGATTTCTAATGCCACAGCCTCTATTGCTTCCTATTTTGGATTCTCTAAACCCACGTCACAAGTTCCTATTACTAAAGTGAAACAACAACCTGTTAGTTATATGTTTAATAGTAATGGTGTTGATTCTTCTCATAAAATATCACTGTTAGCAGATAACGAACTCGAAACTGACCCTGCCCTCTTCGCTACCTCAGATGACGAAATGTCTATTTCTAATCTAGTCACTCGACCTGCCGCTCTTCAAACTTATTCACGGAAGAAAACTGATGTCGCAGGAGCTTCTTTATTTGATATTGAAGTTTCACCGTCTCAATTATATATCTTACAAGATTCTGTTAACGCTTATGCTAATGGAACATATGCATGGCTAATGTCGCAGCAGTTTGGACTATGGCGAGGTGATTTGATTTATACATTTCATTTCGCTAAAACCAAATTTCATTCTGGACGACTTCGCTGTGCATACTACCCTTATGCAAACGCTACTAATTCAAACTTGCAGGATATTGATAATATGATGACTTATGCTAAAACAGAAGTATTCGATCTCTCCTCCTCTGACACTTTTACATTCCATGTACCATTTACCTCATCTACTGACTGGAAAATGACCTCTCGCAATGCTACTTATAACGAACGTTGTACAGGAAAATTTATTATTGAAGTTCTTAACCCTCTAGTCGCTCCTGACTTAGTTTCTTCAACTGTATCTTATATTCTTGTAGCACATGGCGCTTCCAATTTGGAATTCGCCATGCCCATTAGATCCCGTGTGCGCTCTCTTCGTTTTAACCCTCCCGCATTTGAACTAACCCGTACTACTCGCTCAATTAAACCATTAACACCCCCTCTTTCAGAGGATTGTGTGGAAAGCCCACTTCACGCTCAGATTGGATCTCTTAATTGTTTTATTGGCAATCGCAATGTTGATCTCAGCTCTAATGACCCCCTTCGTAAAACTCGAAAGCTTAAGGTTAAAGCACCTATGGCTGAGGTTGACTTAGACACTGTGACAGAAACTACTCCGTCTAACCCTTCATTGGAAGCGCAAATAGGTGCTCAACCCACCTTGCAGCGTAGTCAAGCCCGAGAGTATGAAGTAGAACACCGTAACACTAACATGCTTGCGCAAGCAAGAACTGTTGGTGAAGTGGTCCCTTCGCTTCGTCCCCTTGGGAAACGTTTTCAAAGAATTGTAAAAGATGGTGTTGTACCTCCTGATGCTTTTGTTGTTGTTAAACCTTGGTCACTTAGTGCCTATCCTAACATTCCTGATTTTATGTCTCTTTACCGAGAGAATTATCAATTTTACAGAGGTTCTATGAGAATTAAAATCTTTGTTGTTGAGAAGCCTTCCGGTTTTGACCCTTCTATCCCCCTTACAGTTTATCAGTCCACTGATGCTAACTCTTCAGCCCCCGTCTATTATAACCTAACTAACGAGGTTGTTCAGTATAGTATTGATTCAACTGCTAACTCTGCCTTGGACGCCTTCGCGGATTCCTTCAAAATCTTTTTAGATAAAGAAGGCGCTGTTGAGATTGATATCGCATATTATTCTCACTTTCCGATGTGTTTCAGCAATTATTCTACTGCCGATTATCCTGAAGATGGTTCCATCCCATATCCCGTTATTAACATTGAGGGATTGGGCGATTGCAAAATCGATATCTACCGTGCGGTGGGTGACGATTTTTCATATGGCACGCCTCTAGGCTTACCTTTACTTAAGGTTTTGACTAGTTAAATGTTTGATCCTGGTGTTTACTTAGATAATTGTCACCAGAGACGAAAAGTTTTGGAGCTGATGCGACAGCTTTCTTTTCGAACGAT
>Ga0138287_1193030_pt1 | contig 9030 bp, 1 predicted proteins | sample S_130826_E_mt_FD_106917 | JGI IMG/M metagenome (GOLD analysis project Ga0138287, IMG submission 106917) | Freshwater microbial communities from Lake Simoncouche, Canada - S_130826_E_mt (Metagenome Metatranscriptome) | ecosystem: Environmental > Aquatic > Freshwater > Lake | place: Canada: Quebec... | reverse complement strand
TGTTAACAGACAATTAGTCGTTAACCTCCTAAAACATACGGACTATAATGCATTAAAAATTTCCCTCCGACTTTCGTCAGAGATACAAAACTACATTATAGTGTCATAAGACGAAAGTTAACGAGGTGAAACCTATTGCTAGGAAAAGTGGTGGCCCGTCCACCCATTCGACGTTTATTATGGATTACCGACAGATACTCATAAATGAGGTCCTTGGACGCCTAAACACGATCATGCTTTACTTTTTATTCCACCTCATTAATTTACCCGAAGTGGTAGGGTATCAACTATTCACCTAGTATAGCGGTCGGGAGGATTCCACTCCCCGTGGCGATTAAGATAATATCATATTTTTGATGAGAACTCGCTAAAACTCAAAATGGCCCTAAGCAGCAGCTGGATAGGTCGAATAGTAATACATTGTTGGCGCATTCAAGAAATAGTGCAAACTAAAATCTGGTCCTGTCGCCACATATGTATGAATCAACACATTACCAACTGTGGTTGTACTGGGAAATGGTAGGTCTACTTGCAATCGCAGACACTCATCACCGGTTGGAGGTAAGTTACCTTTGAATGGATCTGTGGGGAGAAAGCGCTCCTTCACGTACATTGGACATGTGACATTCAAACCTGCCTGTGTCAGTTGATTGGTCAAAGCCATACCTTTCAACCCACTAACAGTCGTAGCAGCCCGTGCTAATTGACTAAGAGTAGTTGTAGTATTGGATACAGTGGTAAAATTAGCGCCCGAACCTCGATATCGGGCGGCAGTCATATTCCCCGCAGCTACATTTCCATCAACATTAAATGAATAATTAACACTCCCCCTGTATGCCAGAAAAGCATTAGCTAAATAAGCTAAGAGAGTGAATTCGCAAAAGTTATATGGAGCCGTACCGGAAACCTGCTTATTCGCCGTGTGATATCCAATATTACAGTAACCAGGAGTCATGGGTAATCTTGGGAGTGTCTTCACAATATATTGGTACGTATTTGCAGTGGATGACGGTGATGCATAATCAGTCATTAACTTATTATAACGATGCAACATTTGTCTAAAGGACTTCACATCTTCACCAAAGTGAGTGACATATTGCCCTTTAGTGTCGTGATTAACACTACCCAAAGTCACCTTACCATTTACTGGCACTGATATATATTCATCACTCTGCGGAACATAATACGAATTCGTATGTGTGTTATCAATTTCCGCAGGATTTGCAAACTCGATGTTTGAGCCCCCTTTGATCCACACCTGAATGTCCACATTGGATGAAGCTACGGGAGCAGTCAAAATATTTTGCACTCTCACAGTAAAGATTCCATTATCCTTAGTCCTATCAGTTGTCAAAGAAGGAGTCCCGCTGGTTGACCAATCATTAAACCATCCACCAGTATCCAAAAACTGGCGCGCTTGTTGATAAGGAACCGTGATCTCAATCTCTCGAGTCTCACCGATATCCATGATCATAGTCTGCACGACATTGGATGTATTGGGATTTGTGAGAATATTATATCCTGAAGTAGAATTTCCACTCGGATCATAACTAATCTTTAATTTCCCTTTGTGAAACTTCGAGGCTATAACACGAAGAGTGATGACAATATCACCTCGCCATTGACTGAAAGGCACTGCAGTGAAGCCTAGTGGAGTTAATTGAGCGTATGCTCCACCAGTCATCGATCCGTACTTACCAAGAGCAGGATGTACGAGACAGCTGAACTTAATAGTATCAGCGGTATCTGCAGTGGACCAGGTCGCCGAGGTCAAATACGCCTCCCTTTGAGCTAGTGAGGAAATCGTCATTTCATCTACTCCATCTGGTAACCCAAATATCCTGGGGTCTACTGAAAGTTCATTCTTAGGATCAAGTGTCAACTTTTGAACTGGAAAGCCAATTTCTGCCGAAGCCAATTTTGGGAATGGTTCTGGGTGCATAGGTTCTGTATCAGATATAACTGGAACATTTGTAAACCCAAACATAGATGCGATAGCACCAATAGCACTGGCCCCGATCCTTGTAGCAGTAGCGAATGGCCCGATAACGGGCATATCACTAAGTCTTCCAGCGATATTAGCAACCCATGAAGCTGGTTTAGACACACATCCATCACCATACTCATCGGATTGAGCTGCATACCCTGCAGATGCTCCAGACAATGTAAGATTCTCCACCCAGCAATACACCGTAACTGTAATCCCTTGACCAGTAACACCATTGGCACTACGAAGTGGAGTCAACACGTCGAATCGAGTATTACCCATATTCTGAAACTCCGATAAATCTTGTAGATTCATAGCATTGTATGGGTAAATGAAAGGCTGAGTGAACTCAAAAGTATCCCCATTCTCAGGATCGATCTTGATATGAGGTCGCTGAGAAACACTAGTCAACCAATCATTATTGGGATCAACATAATAAGTATCCACCTTAAATGCTGTTAATGGTCTGTAAGACATCAGAAGCATACCATAATAAAATGGAGACGCACTGATCTGGATCTTCACTTTCAGATCACCTCGGAAAAAAGAATAGTTATTCAACTTGTTCTTAACAGAGGGAGTTTGAACCCAATCACCCCATAAACCGAAGTTGACCTTCGACCCGATCGTATCTGATTCGTTCCAAGTAAAGGTTTGAACCTTAACAGGACGAGATAAGAAACTCGATATGTATGTGTTAGACGTAGTATTGTGTAACGTCTCTCTGGCTGGGGGCCCGGTTGGCGAAAGTTCTTGTCGCTCCAAAAAGCTAACTAATCCTTCCACATTTGTTTCAGCTTCATGTTTAGTATCATCAGTTACCACCTCAGCGGATTGTGACGCCCACAAACTGAAACCGACATGTGCGTAGCGATTATACTCCTCTCCATCATCGCTACTAGATGAAGAGACCGAACGCACGGGGTTCGGAACCGACACATGCTCTGGTGCAAGTGTACAACATACGGACTTTACTCGGAGCCCGCCACCTAAAAATGTTTGACCTATCTGTTCATACATCCCTTCGGCGGATAAAACCTCGGGACGGTTTAAAGTTGTCTCTTCGCATACGAGTGGAATTGCGTCAACCACAAGGCTTTGGGGGGTGTGCTCCCGTAAGGAGAATTTCATTGCATTCTCCACATCGTTGTATTTCATCCAAAAATCATATACTAAGTCATAATAATTGGGAAAAGTGCTGTCACACACCCAGGATTTGAGACCACAATCCTCTACAAGACGATGAAAAAATCTTTGTTTTTCCTCAAAGATATGTTTCCCATAGAAAAAATATTCTCTTTGAGCGGTCTCTATTACACGAATGGCGTGAGCTTCAGCTGCCATGTTCTCCTTCGGAAGTCTCGCGGTAAGCATCTTATGAAAAGATGATTCATCCAATGGAGCAACAATGCATCCTATATCACTGTCGAAACGAAACGCCCTCTTTAAAAAGGTCGTATCATCAATGTGAATAAAGGGAATACTTTCTGCTTCCTTCTCAGCCATAGTGTACTCCACACCAATGCATTTCATAGCTAAAGCTATCCTTGTATGATTAAAGTTGGGGCAATCTAAGCTCACCCCCATGATATTGTCATCGCCATATGTGGCTAATCTCACATTATCCTGAAAGCTTTCCAAAGGCTTCCCGGAAATAAGTAAATATGCATATCTCATATAGAGACTATTTACAAGACAATTTATGATAACGGTGAGAGGGTGTCCCGAAGGATTCCCCTGAATCTCAATAAGATCACCGTCGAAATCAATACAAGGAAAAGCAGTGTCTTGTGCAATACATCGAATGTATCTCAGATCCTCATCTGGCCAACCAGCTGCTTTGGATAAACGCTCTAAAATATTAAATGCAGACAAGATAAATGGAGCGGCCATGCGCTTATCAAACTTACCATAATCACCTGCAATCATTCTGTCTTTACCAAAAACAATAAGATGTTCATAGAGATCTCTCCACTCTGTGGATTGAGCAACAACACCGGGCATAGCTTCAAAAATGAATGGATTGTTCTGAATCAATCTGATATGCGATAATAAATATTTTCGCACAACAATCGACCATGCAAACTCTCCACCTGTAAAGACTCTTGTTTTACCACTAGCAATCTTTTTCAAAGAAACTGGTTCGTCTTTTAAATGACCGCAAAATTGTGGGTGAAAACGAGTATTCATATCGTAGCAAGCTTCTATCTCTGCCACACGATCAAGGATGATCTTATCAACCTCAACTATATTACCGAATTGGTCCTCCGTTATAAAGTGTTCCTTGGATTTCTTAAACGGGTTTCCAGCACTAGTCCTACTATTGAGCTTGTCAACATACGTAATTCCAGGTGCACCGTTCAAAGCAACATCCAATGAATACACTTCAAGCATAGATATTTTATCACCAAGCTTCAGAATAATGTCGTTAAAGAAAGCATCCTCACACTTTCTAATATTCTCATTCAGATAAGTGTGCACTGGAGTGGTCATATCCTTTATGGCTAAGCGCCAAGGTTGCCAATCCATCTTAGGAGGGCCAAAGTCAGCCCTATAGCCGTGTTTAACAACATAGTCGCAAATGAAGTTTGGTTCGACATGAGACTTGTGTTTCGCTCTATATCCTTTGAAACTACCATAGACTTTTGCGGTCCCACTGTCTAAAAAACGAATGCATGATTTGAAATGTAAGTCCTTCATCAATTCTCTCTCATATCCAGGGGCTGATATCGGTAAAACACCTTCGTGAACTTGGGGCTCGAATCGATTGACTGCTATATTGAGCATTTTCTGGGAAATATGTTGCATACAAATTCCACCATTTGGAGCACCACTAGTGTGTGATCCAAAAATGACCTTACCCCCTCCTACTTCAACCAAACACAGTGAACCACAATCGCCCAATTGTGTGGGACGAACAGCTGTACCAAAGTATCCGGGAACTCCGAAAACAGGACATGATCCAGGATAGATATTATCAACTTGGAGTTGAGATACCGTGCCACATCGAGATCGCATAATATATTTCCCCTTGAATCTACCCTTAAGAATAGAATCTATGGGAAAGTATTGCAAAAGACTCTTACCTGGAGCTATGCATCTCAATTGGATCAATACAGCGTCAGAATCGGGAATTTCGATGAAATCTGCTGAAGAAAAAGCAATATCCCTAACATTCTTGGAGACATTCTTGGTTGTATCATCAAAAATAACATCCAGATTGCCACACTCCGCCTTAACGGAGTGTTTATTTAGCAACCATAGATTACCATGAATGTTAACACCCGTAGTGTGCATGCCGCGCCCAAGAGTAGGAAATCTTAAATGGAATGATGCTGTGTTGTTTATGATCACTCTCTCAAGTATATCATCTTGCGAACACTTTGAGGCACCCGAAATCACACAATCTGTAACGGCATATGGGTCATGATAGTAGAATGTAGGCTTTTCTACAAATAATGGTTTAGGGATACTACCCTCATTGCCTTGCATTCGCATAATGTTGTATTTACCAGCTGGGGTATCAATGCACATTTCTTCTCGATCGGATAATTTAGACAAATCTTCAATATTAACCAAAGAATTTTCCGTTATTTTTCCAGTCTTGTCTTGCATGCGCATAATCGTGTATTTCCCAGAAGGTGTATCTACACATAATTCATCATAGACTTCCATTTCTGTAAGTTCTGCAACTGTAGCTATAGGCCCTGTGGTGTGATCGGTCTTCTTTGTGAGACAGGATAGTTTCTTTTGATCCGATTCGTTTTCTGTTGCGCTAATGTACATTCGCCAAAGCGATCGCAAAGACATAAGCGTGGCTGGCAACGCCAGTAAGACACCAAGACCATAAAGATAATTCTTTTTGACCTTAATCTTGCTGACTTTATCTCCTCCAATTCTGAAAATCAATCGCCAGGTATCTAACTCGTTACCACACACCGCAAACAACATTCGATATTTCCACAAGTGACCTAATCGATACTGATAATAGTAATGTAAAATTTGCGGAGAGTGACGAACGAGAAAGTAAGCAACGAAGAAAGACAAAACGGTGCATAGCGTAGCGTAAAAAGCATAATAGCTACACAATACGTATGATGATAAACCATACCATTTCCATTTCATAATCTCTTCCTCATATTCCTCGAAATCAAAACTTCCGCCTTCAACGATCCTAGAGTATGCCCACAGTTTGGCCTTATACACTGCATTGAAATCTTCAACACATACTTGCTCCGTACAACAGCAGTTACCTATCGTTCGCTCACACACGCCACATTTAGCGTATCTGTGTTCCCACTGAGTGTTGCATAAACATTCAACAACAACTCTCTTGCATCCTTTACAGACTTCTACCTCTGCCATAGTTTTCGCAGCTTGATCAGCTTTAGCTTGCGCCGCAGCATGCTCTTCAGCAACAAAAATGTACCATTGTAAGAATGAATGAATATCATCAAATGATTCAATCTTCTCGTATCTCGTCCGTTGATTGTCCTTCGCGACTTGAGACTCAGGCATTGGTACTGAAACATCAAAATTCCAGATATCCATATACTGACCTTCAGCTGTAGGAGGAATTTTCTTCGAATCCACCATAAAACCATTTTTTGTATATTCTGGCTTAACAGTTGGGGTCACGACAAAACTCAAACGGCGAGCAATAGCGAATGGGCAAGCGAAGTAAGCGTGCAAGTTAAGATGCTTGGTGTTTGTAGTCGCAATCAAAAGTTCAGCTTTAACAGGTGTTCTTCCTTTATCCTCCAACGCTGCTTGTGGCGGCGTATAAGGAACAGAATTTTTCACTTGTAGCAATTCCTTCAATGTGGGATCAACTTCTCCTGTTGGAGCCAAGAAGGCGATATCATCCATGACTATACACCATTGTGTAGAGTCGAATCCAGACCAATATTCATCGGTCGGACAGCGAGTGTATCGGTAGCTGTCATCAATAGGTAAGTCAAAGCACTTGCCATAATGTTTAAACATAATCTCAGTGAGTTTACTCTTAGCGATGTGTGATGATCCGTGAATCAAAATACCAAATGGATCTTTCCTGGGTTGTTGAGCGGATCTTCGAGTGGTTTCTTCTGCTTCAAGCAATTGTAATTCCATCAGCGTCTTTTGCAAAAATAATTTCTCACCCTTATCGAGCCCTCCAGTAAATCTAACGATAGCTTTACCTTTTTCGATGGCATCCTTCAATTCAGCAACAAACTTAAATCGATTAATTCCATGGGGAACAGGATTGGATAAAAATTTACTCTGCATCTTGAGCTTCTGGGCAGTAGAAATCCACTTGTCGTATGATGAGCCACTATGCACAAATTTATCAAAACTTCCGGTCTTGAAATAATCATACCCAGCTTCGCACACAAACACAATGGTGTCTAGCATCGCATGCACCATGTCAAAACCTGGTTTATGCGTGCGCTTGAGAGCCTCTTCTTCAAACTTATCAAATTGCAAACTCCTAAATGTAATGTTGGTGCCTTGCAAGAGACCATTACATAATAAGTACATGAAGAATTTGTGAACTTTCTTGTAGACTGGTAAATCCTTTAGTTTGTCATAAGTACTGAGAGCACCTCTCAACTGAGCAAATCCTTTTTCCAGAGAGTCTTCATCTTCATCTCCTTGAGGTTCGAATCCCATATTTCTTAGAATATCATCTTCAGATAGGTTGTCAGCCTGACTCTTGAATAATGAATCTGAGATTTCTAGCAAAGTACCAACAAAAGTTATCGCCATTCCTCGTAGTTTACAAAAATTGATCAAAGCAACACAGCGATCAGTATTGTTACGACTACGAATAAAATGAAAAAATAACAAGCCAACATCTTCTATCAAATTGATTTGAGCATCATAGTGACCAGTGATATTAAGATGGCGACCTAAGAAGGATCGACCAAGATGTTCTCCACTGTTCACCCAGTGCTTGAAACGGGCTTGTAGGTCACTAATGGTAGTTCCAGCCGACAAGGATTGAGGTTCAAATGAACATTCCTTACACGAATTCCTGTAAAATACAATAGACTTCGGGTAATCCATTAATTTCTGACTATTTTCACAATTGTGACAATATTCAAAAATACCAAGTTCCAGTTTTACCTCGTCTTCGATTATCGCAAATAGCTCACGAGACAAGGTGGGTGTGGTGTCAATCATGTAAAGATCACCACAATTTTGAGATTGGGGGCCTGGATTAGACTCGATACATTCACGAGTCAAATCACGTTCCCATTCTCCTTCACTCACTCTAGATAACCCAGAGGTAGTGGGAATAATTCCTGCGCGCGCTCCGATCATGTATCGGTAGTCGCGTCTCATACGATTAAACATTCGTCGCACCATATTGTGCTTCTTCTGTTGATCATACTTCATCTGCCCGGAGGCACTCTTAATCACAATCTCCTTATAAGCATTCATATACTCGCGGGAGTGGCGATTCTTCTCTAGACACATTTTGTCACAGAGGAACATTTCTTCGCAATCAACCAAGCTATTCTCCTTGGGGTGAGGATTCTGCGTATCCTGGCAGTTCAGCGTCGTATTCTCGTAAATTGTAACCATAATATTGTAGGATTTGTTGAAAGGGAAATTTAACCATATTCAAATGGGCAAAGGGACAGATTGCGCTGGTACCGTTTTGTAACCACGATCAAAACTAGCTCCGATTTATAGTGCGTGGAAGCCTTACACCTGCCTTACAAGTCAACCTAAGTCAACAAGTTCGGTCCATCAGTTTATCTAACTTGAAGAGAAACTCTGCGGAGTGACACACACGGGCGTGTATCATCCTTACCCTATTAGCTGAGGCGGGATCCTAAGCCTAACCTTTTAACGTCTGGCCGGCGCGGACGGGGTGGTATTGGTAACCACGGGGTTTGAGTTTGTGAGTACTGGCACTCGCTTTGTGGTATTGGTAACCACGAGTACACTTTATAGTGCGAAGTTCAACCAGAATAAATTCTGGAAGCGCTGCATTTGTGGCAGCGGTGGGTCGCTTTAACATAGCACATCTACACATTTTTATTCATATCTAG
>Ga0138287_1038745_pt1 | contig 9056 bp, 2 predicted proteins | sample S_130826_E_mt_FD_106917 | JGI IMG/M metagenome (GOLD analysis project Ga0138287, IMG submission 106917) | Freshwater microbial communities from Lake Simoncouche, Canada - S_130826_E_mt (Metagenome Metatranscriptome) | ecosystem: Environmental > Aquatic > Freshwater > Lake | place: Canada: Quebec... | reverse complement strand
GTTACCCTTACTAGCTACATATCGTTGAATCTGCGTCGTCCGATTCTTCCCCCATTTTGCTTTGCTTTACAAGCGTCGTCTTGTTTACCAGAGTATCACCCGCTATCCCCGTCTCAATTTGAAAGCGTCGTCTTTCTTTTTGTGTACATCTCTTTTTCCTTAGATTATCTAAGAACTTTATTTGTTATTTGTTGTAAGGAAGTCGTCGAGCTCAAACCTTATTTCCAACCCCGTTTAACTTCGTCGTGAGTGAATTCGGAATGGCTGCTGATAATTTAGTATCGTCCTTTACATGGTCTGACCACGTTCCCTCTTTCAATGTAGAAGTACCTTTGGCATCTGCCAAAGAAATCTTCAATGCACGGTACTGCACACGAGACCAACTTTTAGCAAAGTTTACAAAGCTAACAAAAACAATCCGTTTCCCCACTGATACTAAGCGTGTTTGGGTTGACTCAGTTCTTGAATCAACCAAGATACCTTCTTGCTTGGAAAACGTAGATATAAAGACCTTTTTATACGCGTTCCTCCAACACGATAATGGCACAATAACATCCTTCGCTATTAATCGTTTTGGCATCCCTAGTCCTGCACCTAGGAAGACTTTCATCAACATGTTGAGAAAGCTTGTTCCTAAGTTGTCAGCTGAGTCTAGCCCCCTTTTGGGCAAGTTTTACGACTCTATTGTGAATTGTTCTGAATTCGCATCAATGAAGAGAATTGCTCGTTTGTTCTCTCATTATTTTAATATTATTTACAAGCAATGTAATTTTGCTCTTGTAACTATGCCTTTCTTTTTGAAAGGTCTGTCCAATGATTGGCAGAAACTTGTTGACGCTTCTGATGAGTTGTTAGAAGTCTCCAAGTCTATGTCGACACATCGTCGTCGACGCTCCGATTTGAAACTTAATCGTTTTGTTGCACATTCTGCAGACCCTGACATTGATCATGAACTTGCAGAATCTATGCGTTTCGCTGATTCTCTTTATAAAGATGGTCCCTCCGCGGTCAATTCCTTTAAAGAGAGAAGCTACTCCCAAGGAGCCTCTACTGTTTTAGATCCCTTTTTCCTACCTTTTATTAAAGAACTAGACGATATTCCCAATACCGCCCAGAATCTCCCTGACTTTTTAGGTAACTGGCTCCTCAATGTGCAAGCCCAATTTGAACTGCCTTCAGTCAAGTTTACTTGTTTTGTTCTTTGTAGTGCTATTGCCTACCATACTTCTGGTCTTAGTCGTATGTTGGCTATAGCTTTTGCATCTTATTGTGCAACTCAGTGTATCATTACTATTCCTGCGGTCAAAAGGTTTTTATTTGACCCGGTAGCGTTATACACCTCTATGCCTCCTGAACCCACCACCACTTTACCATACATAAAAAGAATTTTGAAGAATTTATCTAATTTTCTTTTTGCCTCAGCAGGCGAAATTCTTAAAGCTACTTTGTCCTTATTTAAAATAGATCATACGGAGATTCTTAACCCTATGCCTACTTTACCTAAGTTTGGATCCGCACCCCGGATTATAACTCGTAGGTGTTTCGCTTTATCCTATTTGCATAATTTCCCAAACCCCACTTCTTTTGATGATCCTTGTTGTGATAATGTTTCACTGGGTCCTGACGGAACCACACTTTTGGAAAATTTTTTCCTTGATCAGAAGGTCAAGTTTATGAAACCTTGGTACCATCCTCGCAATTATCTATCATTGTTTAAAATGAGACTTGACACCATGCCTAACGCTATGTTGATACCTATTATCTATGCGTTAGCACGTCGTTGGGAGAGATTTGAAGCGTATTACACTTACAAATCGGATTCTCTTTCATCTTTCATGACTGCTGTAAATCATTGGTGTGATGTTCCTGTCACTTTTAAGCGTTTCCCTATTGTGCCTATAAGTGACGTTCCATACGATAGTATGGTTGTCGCTTTTGATAATTGGCCTAAGCGATCAGAATTTTATGTTAATCCTCTTCCGTCTCGACCTAATTCGGATATGGGTTACATTGAGGGTATGATTACTACCTTTGTCAAGCAACACGTGACTTGTGAAGATGAGATCCCACTCGCTTTGACTCCTCCTACTGACATGTTTGGCACATTACTTCCTCGACCTTGGACTTACGATATGGTCAAGGGATTTATCGTTCATGGTAAAGCCCCAGACGTCAAAGTTGAGGAGGAACCTGACAATGTAGCTCAGTCCTTTATGACAAGTTGGAAAGGATTTATAAATTACATCTGTTCCATATTTGATAAGGACTCTGTTTTGGGATCTGAGAGAAATCAACAGTGTATGCGTAGTTTTAATACAGCTTACACTGCTTTCTCTAAGTTGTCCCCCCTTGTTGCTTGGATCCCTGCGTCTATATTAACCATAATAGACACTATTGGTGTCTCTCTTTTTGGCTACTCCCCAAGTTTTACTCTTAAACCTAAGCTCCGCAATGAAATTACTGCTTTGTTGGATGAAGTCACCAAGCTTGAAGCTTCAGTGGCTTTGGATAAGAATACGGCTGATATGGTCTATCGCATAGAAGATCTTTCTAAGCGATTTGCTATAGCCTCTTCCCAACTCCACATTTTGGATCAAGGGGATACTAGAGCTATACATTTTAGGGCCGGTCACCGTCGGTTCTGTGAACTGGCTATAGCCGCTCGTGCGCGTCATGCCTCTGTTACCCCTAGGTGCCCACCAGTTTGTGTTTATTTGCCCGGTCCGCCAGGCATAGGTAAAACTCAAATTGCCCAAGCTTTGGCCCGTGAGTTGGCCTTGCCTCTTCGTAACGGTGAACCTGCCCTTCTCAGAAATAAGGAGACTTACACCATGGATTTTAGTGCCAATTTCCAGGATGGCTTAACAAACCAGGCCACCATTATCGCCGATGAATGGAACACTTTTAACAATCCAGAAATGAGATTGCAAGGCATTTCTTGGCTACTTGCTGCTGTCAATTCGACTCAGATAGTGGTGGAAAAAGCTCGTGCCGAAGAAAAGGGTATGTATTATTTTAATGCAGAACTTCTTTTTTTGACTTCAAATGGTGAACTTTCTTCTCTCAACTCCTTATTGGCCGACCCTATGGCCATTAACCGCCGTATTTCTTTTACGGTTGATATAATACCTCCAGCTATGAAAGATGGCGTTTTTCCACAGTTGCCTGATGGTCGTATTGATTTTTCTCAATTTACCTTTAGCGTTACTCCTTTTGGAGAAGCCGTTAAGGTTGTTAAGTTCCAGGAGTTGTTTGAGTTGATTTCTAGGCGTATTGTCATGACCCGTAAGTTGTTCAACTCGGGTGTTGACGGTCAGGGCGATTTTATTTCTCAGATAGATAGGAGTAAACTCGATGATCTCCAGTATGTTGGGGTGTCTCACGTTCACGAGCCCATTGGTGGAGTTCATCCTCCTGCCCCTTATAAAGCTCAAGGTTTCTTTAATGATAATTTTTGGTCACATAAATCGGAAAATACTCGGTTGATTATTTCCACGGTTTATAACCATAGAGACAAGATTGATGATAAAAAGACTTGTTCTTATTCTGATTTCCTTAAGTGGATTGCTAAACCTGCGAATACTATAGGAGTACCTTATCTCTTTGATTGTGCTCCCTCTGATTTTTCGCAGTGGCAGGCTGTCATGTTCGCTCTTGGACATTCTAAGCTCCCTGCTTTGAGTCCAGCATCCACTGTTGAGGATTATGACTATTTATCTATGGTCAAAGAGCTAGCCGAAATGCCAGCTCTACGCACCGAGAAGCGCCCGTCATGTTGTACTATATGGTGGGAGCGTCTCAAACTTAACTCTATCAAGAGTTATAGGTATTTTAAGTCCTTTGTACCTACTGGAAGAAACACTTTTAAGTGGGCTTGTTCTCAAATGATCGGGCTTAATCTAGACACTTTTTGGAAGTATCTTAAATTATCTGTTGTTTTTATAGTTGGTGGCTTTGTTGCTTACGGTGCTTATGCCGTTGCAACAGCCAACACTGTGAAAACCCAGCTTTACCAATTTACTTGGGATCGTCCGTTCGAAGAACGGTTTTTATCCGCTCAAGGACTCGTAGGTTCTGGTAATGCCAGACGCGAGGTTTTGGAGAAACATAGACGCAACCGTCGTACTCTTAACATGGATGGTGAATTCATCCATGCCAAAGAAAAATTTTCCACTTCTGATTACCACCCCTCTAGATCACACAAAACTCGCGAACAAGAAGTTCGTGAGTTCGAGAGAGGTAAGGGTGGCAAAGGCAGAGGTGGAGTCATGTACAGAGCCCAAAGTGCCTTACCTGATTTGTCAAAGACTGCAGGTCGTAACACCGCCTTTATTACAACGCCTTATGACGTTGAATATCGCGTCATTTCTCCTGGCGGCCATTACATTATTATGCCTCACCACTACCTCATGGTTCTCAGGGACGCTGGTGAGTGCACTATAACTAGTGATAGCGGTTCTGCAAAGATAGATCTTTCTAAGATTGACATCTATACTCGACCTGATATGGATATGTGTGCTTTCGTTGCACCCGCACAACTGCCCAGTTTCCCTGAAATTTCACACAGGTTTATAACGGACGACGATGTCCCTTATGTTAATGACTCGTTTGCTCATTTTTTGAAAAGTGAATCTGGCGAAATGTCCGTCACATCTTTGTCAGAGACTGTTTCTCCATCTACTCAAGTTTGGACTACTTCTGAAGCTGCCTCTCAAGAGGAGAGTTATGTTGCTGCTGTGTTTTCTTTTAAACACAGCACCCATGTTGGTGACTGCGGGAGTTTGTATGCCTCTCACAAGGGCATGCTCACACACCGCAATTTCGTTGGCTACCACGTTGCTGGAAATGGTCGTAACGCTCAGTGTACTATTCTTACACAAGAGGATATTCAAGCTGTTTATGATGCTTTTGAAGGCACATATGCGGTCCCTAATATCACTCAGGGTTTTGTTTCCCTCTTGAAATCTGCACCTGTCTTGGAAGCTGAAACTGAGATAAATCCCATGTTTGAGCCTCAAGTTCATTCAGAGGCTGATTTTAACCAGTTTTTAAAGTACCCTACAGCACCTCCTGATGCCGTAATACTTTCTTGCAACCAGACTACTCTACATTCTTCTAGGCGTACCCGTCTTGTTCCTGGAATGCTGAGTGGTATACTAGGCGAACCTCAATCTGCCCCAGCTCTTATGACTGCAAAGGATGATCCTTTAGGTAGAGATCCTTTGCTTGAAGCTTACAGGCGTCAGACCACTCTACCACTTGATATTGAAGATGTTCCCAAGAAACTTCTTTTTGAAAGTGCTGCTGCAGCACTTTCTTATGTGCCTAAGTACCAGAACGGATTAACTAGGACTCTTAATCCTTATGAGGCCGTTCTCGGTATTCATGCTCTGTCTCCTATGAAACTCTCCTCTTCCGCTGGGGAGCCTTACAACTCTATAGCGTCGTCTTTGAAGAAGCCGCCTACTAAAGAGACGTGGATTAAAGTTCCACAAAACAACATGGTGCATTTCGATCCAGTTCTTTGGGCCGAAATAAAAGACACCATGAATTTGTTGAAACAAGGTATCGTACCGTTTTGGTACGTTACTGATCAACTTAAGGACGAGGCTGTGTCCTTTACCAAAATAGAGGCTTGTAAAACAAGATTGTATTACACTGCTAGTGTGTTACATATTGTTATAGGTCGCATGTTGTTTGGTTCTCTCATATCAGCACTTGAAGATGCCCGACTGAAACATATTGGGCTGGCTTCATGTGCCGTGGGTATGTCCACGGAAGACGTGGCGGTTCGTTCTATGTTCCGCGAAATCAAAGATGATTCTAAGCAGATTTATGCTATGGATCAGAAGGGTTTTGACAATCATCAACACTGGGCAATTGGTAGACACGTTGCTCGTGCTATTAATGCTTGGTATGGTGAATGTGGTGAGTTATCTCTTGCTCGCTATACTTTCCTTAAATCTTGCTACCATTCTGTTCATAGAAATGGTCGTATATTGTACCAAGTTTCCTCGGGTATGCCTTCAGGTATAGCTATCACTGCACAGTTGAACTCTCTTTATTTAGAGACGACAACTATTGCAGCGATACATATGTGGAGCAAAACTCGAGTAGATTTGGATGGTGTCAAGATTCCTTCGTTGGGAGTAAAAGCTATTAAAGATGCTATGTTCGCCATGTACTATGGTGACGACTCATGGTTTTCTTTTCCCAAATGTTTCGGTTTAAAGAGCAAGGATCTTTTCTTCTTTTACCGAAAGTTTGGGCTTGAAGCCACTCATTGTTTGAAAGACTATGATTTGGATTTAGAAGTCCCCGCAGATGAGACTTCGTTTCTCAAGCGTCGTCCGGTTTTGAATGAATCCGGTGAGCTTGTGTTCCGCAAGGATCTCGATGATATTGCTGACATATTTTCTTGGGTCAAAAAGAAATATGCCGGTGTTTGGCCCATTCAGAATGCCATAACTGCTTCTGTTCTTTATGAGTATAGGCGTTACGGTATTAAACTTTTCGAAGAAAAGTTGGCCATAATTATGGAAGCTTACGCAGCTTTTGGCTTATCCTTCCCGCTTTCACGCGATCAGCGTGATTATGTTATAGAATAATATAGCAATGTCCTTGACTCAAGACATTAAACTGAGGAACACTCAACTGGCCATTAGCCCCCAGTTTGTTTTATTTCCGCTAATTCATATCAGAAGGTTTTGATAATGCTCCTTTATGATTATACAATTATCGCCACCACCCTACCCGAATCCCATACCACTCTCAAGTCTGAGAACTACGTTTCTACCATAGATCAGACGACTACTCCTGCTCCCGCTGATGTCACCCATTTCTCTGAAGGAATGGATGACGCCATCGTCGCTCGTGCTCCCCTTGTACAGATTGATGACTCCTTCCCCTCAGATGCACCTAATGAAATGATGGCTAGAGTTAGAAAACTCGCCACTTTCACGTGGTCATCTACGGATGTCATTGATAGAACTTATACATTCAATTTTACCAACGAGTTACTCATTTCTTTATCCCAGATTATCAATTATAACAACTGGAAACATTTTAGGTATGATCATATCATTATCCGCTTGACTGTTAACACCAGCAGATTTTTTAAAGGTGCTATGTTGGTTAGCACTGTCACCTCCCCTCAATCATCTGGTAATTTCTATCTTACTACGCTTGGCCTTTCCCAGATGCCCTCTTCTATACTTGATGCTACGGCTACTCAGACTCTTGAGGTTGCTATCCCGTGGTTATCACCTATAGTTAAACAGACATCGAGCTTCTTTGCCACTGATGAAACTGGTTATACGTCTTTCTCAGTCCTCTCTCCATTAGGTTCAGAAACCGCTATTGGAGTCGATGTTTCAGTTACTGTGTCAATTGAGGCTAATTTTGTTAATCCCAAGCTTATTAACCCTTATCCTGGAGCTTTTCCTGTCCCAGCTCTTAGAGCTCGTTTTGGATATGGTCCTCCCGCTTACACCGTATACCTTACTCAGGGTCCTAACAAAGGCAAAAACGGCGTTGTTAGTGAGGCTTCCAAAAAAGCCAAACAAGGAGCTTTAACAGCCATATCCGAATCTGTTAATTCCATTTCTTCTTCTCTCGTCCGCGTGCCCATCATAGGACCTTTCGCTGAGGGTATTAGCTTGATCTCTTCTGTGTCCACCAAGTTTTTCGATTGGTTAGGCTTATCAAAACCTATCAACGTTACCACTCCTCAGTATGTCATGCAAAACTCTAATCCTTTTTCTCAGACGTTTCATGGTGTGACTACCGCCGTTCCAATGAGCTCAGACATAGTTCCCTACGTCTCCACTGATCCTCATTTGTTGGCAGATACAGCAGATGCGTGTAATTTGATGCGCATCGCTACTGATCCCTCAATAGTTCTTAACGCGCCTATCCCTACCACTGTTGCTGGTGTTCCCGTAATCGTTACTCACGTTGCGGTGTCGCCTACCTGGGGTTTTGGTGACGCTACTGGATGGACTTTGTCCAACACAGCTTATGTCTCCCAGTTCTTTAGGAATTGGAGAGGTGAAATGTCCTATAAGCTATACGTCCCAGCCTCCATTATGTCTAGGCAGAGAATTATTGTTACTCATACTATAGACAAACCGTCCGTTTGGTCTGAGATTTATCGCTCCCAATACTATGAGATACAAGGCAGTACAGTTATTGACATTACTGTTCCTTGGATTATACAATCCCCCTATCTTCCCTGTCCTCAGCTGTCAGCTGAAGTGGATAACCCGTCTCCAAATGGTTATTTAACCATTTGGGCTGCAACTCCTTTGGTCAATGAAAATCCTGGTGTTACTCCCACTGCTCTTCGTTGTATCGTTTTTGGAGCTGCTACCGCTTCTACTCAATTTGCCGTCTTTCGATGCCCCACACTTTTCCGAGTTTTGGTAAATTTATTGCAGGGTTCTTTTGGGGCCACTTCTTCAGGTAACCTTGATACGTTCCTGTGTGAAGATGACATCTCTTCTTTAAGGGAGATTGCTCACCGTCCCAGTTTTATTGGTACTACTGATGTTTCTGCCGGAGGCAACTTTTTTATGCCTCGTACTTTTCCGTCTTTCATGAAATATGTTATTGGTAAACATCGATTCTTTAGAGGTTCTATAAATGTCCAGATTGTCTACAAACTCCCTCCTTTTAATGCTCCAATTATTAAGGTGTGCCGATACACTTCTGATTCAGCTGACACTACAGTCCTCTGGTGCCCTAGTGTTGAGCCTATTCTTAATATAACCATACCTTGGGATGGCGCTTATGGATATACTGGCACTGGAGCCGACAATTACCTCATTAACTTCCCATTTCGGCCTTTTGTGGTAGTTCCAGCTACTGCTGGTCTCACCCTCGACTGGTACATCTCCTTCAATGATGATTTCAGTTTGGGTGTCCAAACTTTTTCCCCACTTCTTGAACCACCCCCACCCTAAAAAGGGTTTTTCCGAACCAAAACGTTTTCCGTATGGAATTTAAACGCTTTTGACAGCTTGCAATAGCTGTGCGGCCTTAACGATATCCGTGAT
>Ga0138287_1169402_pt1 | contig 9288 bp, 3 predicted proteins | sample S_130826_E_mt_FD_106917 | JGI IMG/M metagenome (GOLD analysis project Ga0138287, IMG submission 106917) | Freshwater microbial communities from Lake Simoncouche, Canada - S_130826_E_mt (Metagenome Metatranscriptome) | ecosystem: Environmental > Aquatic > Freshwater > Lake | place: Canada: Quebec... | reverse complement strand
GGGTTAACCCGCACGAGTAAAGTATTCTAAATGATGAATGCTGTCATCACAGAGTTTCAACGATGTTGATGCTACGATGTGGCCTTGTGCCACGCTGTAGCCTCAACGTTGTTGAGCGATGTGTATTGATTTAATGTGTCTGAACCCCCCATTACGATGGGAAACTCCAGTTTACAATTAGGAGGATATCTTTTTAAGATATTGCTAAAACGACTGTAAGCTGCACGAACGCCACGTGCAGAAGCCAGTGACCTTAGCGTCTTTTAGACGCGCAGGTTTTTGTAAACAAACCATGAAGATTTGAATAAATTTTTATATGACGATTTTAACTTGTATTAGTAATCGAGCTGTAGTCCGATATTGGGTGTGACGAGCCCAAGGATACCGTTTGATAGATGTGATATTAGTTTGTGGATCTTACCAAGGATAGTCGAATCGCCCGAAACTACCAACACTGAGGAGGCCTAACTCCCGAGTGAAGAAATCTTAAACATACTTATTCCGTATTACCACTTGCAAACATAGTGGGGTCTCGAGTATTACAAGATGGAAAGTGCGTAGCAGTAGCTAACGATTCCTAGACCAGACCATGACTACACTACCTATTGAGACTCTTTGGCAAGAGTTAGGTTAAGGATGGCTATATCTAGCAAGTTTTAATCCGATGTGAAAAGATATTTGGATAATACTTCTTCAGTTTTACACTTCTGACAAAAGTGTATGTGCTTCTGTGGACTATTTGTTAACCCACAGGAGCGAAAACCATATGACATGCTTCAGGCCCGTAGTTGCCGCCTGATTAAGACTTAGACCCGCTATGAAAGAAACCGCTGCGGAGGGAAGCCGCTGTAAATACGTTATCATAGCCCCGGGGATGTGCCAGTCCCCCCCCCAAGAGAAGGAATGTGATCAGTTAATCAGACTGATGCCGCAAGGAGGGAATATATTTGAAACAGCCAGTGAGGCTCTGGATGGAGCAGGAAAAACTGTCGATAAAGCAAAAACAGTATTAGACGATGTGTTAGCTGTTGTTGCCAAGATCGAAAAATTGGTTGAATATGGAGACTCTGAAAAGAAAAACAATTTTTATAGAATGGCTGCTAAGCGATTGGAGAGCCTATTGATTCTTGTTTTTGCTTTGTCTCAAAGGGAAAATCTGGTACAAATGCTTCCAGACATATTACAGTGGATAAACGCAAACTTAGGTGCACACGATAGTGTGGGCTTGATATTGTATGGACACATTGCTGAAATGTTTAGGAGTGTAAAACCACCACCACCAAAATCCAATGAAGACGAAACTGCCTGGGTGAGTTGTTTGGAAGAACCTCTTGACCAGCAAGGCGGTTGGTTCACTACAAATTGGCAAACGCTAATCGAAGGTGAATTTGGAAAGAATTTGTCACATGCTATGAATCTCTTAGTGGCGATTGGTATTATGCCAGAAAAGGCTGACACCATTATGCAAAAGGATTTCTATAGAATGTTCAAAGTCAAAGCCATTGCTTTCGGAGGATTATCAATATTTACCCATTTGGCTCAAACCATGGATTGGGTGGTTGATGGAATTTATCCAGCCCTTACAACAGGTGATTTCAGTTACCTGTTGACAACCAAAGATGAACATGCATTGGATGAGATGCATAGAGCCTGTTGTGATATGGTTGCTATGAATGTAACAGGGCAAAATGACAGGCTCATGGAAAAGTACAAGATTCAAGACGAAATTCAGGTTGTTGAATATGTGCTAAGCTGTGCTGAAATGCATGGCAAACTAAGAAAAACCCACAATGAAAAGTTGAAAGAAAGAATCAATGTGAGATTATTGCAGTATGATAGGTTCATAAATGACATACAGGCCGCTTGGCACGCGTCAGCTACAAGAGAGAAACCGTTTGCAATGCTTATTAGAGGACCGTCTTCAGTTGGAAAAAGCACAGTTGCAGGAATTGTTGCACATTGTATTAATTTGACGAATGGATTTCCTGAGGGAGATCAATATATGACTACAATCAATGGCAATGATAAATACCAATCAGAATATCGACCACGTCACCACACGGTGATTTTCGATGATATGGGAAATACTAAACCTGAGCATGCAGAAGGAAATCCTTTGTTTACTTTGATTCAATTCATCAACAACATGCATTGTTGTGCTTTAAGCCCAGAGGCTGACAAGAAAGGGAAAAATGATATTCGTGTAAAAACTGTGCTAGTTACAACAAACACAGAAAATTTGCATGCAAATTACTTTTCTTGTAATCCCACTTCAGTAATGAGGAGATTTGACATCGTACTAGACGTGCGTTCCAAAGATGGAACTAGAGATTCGTCAGGAAAAATTTTGATGAAGTACGCATCTGTTCCCCAACCCGATATATGGGATTTCACTCTGAAGGCAATCCAGATTCATAATACTGGCACCTTGACAGATTCACACACTGAGAAAGTCATAATGAAAGGCGGGATTGTGGACTTGATTGATTATTTGGAGAAAGTCACGCCAGAGCATTTTGAACTGCAGCGTCAATTGGTGGCAGCGTCAACACGTGTGCATGAAAAACCCCATTGTGGAGTTCACAAATTGTACGTACTTCCCTGCATAAAATGTGAGCAAGTGATGTGCAGTGCTTATATGCCACACGCTGGTATCCAGGAATATCGTTTGTATAAAGCTGAGATAGACTGGCCTGATGCTAGAACAATGAGAGATTGGGAAGAAGATAATTTGGATATGCGTGACCATCAAGAGGATGCATACATAGCTTGGGAACCACAGTCATGTGACACTCCAAAAACTAGGATTCACAGACAGCAATGAGATTGTAAAATTCAATACTCGTGGTTTCAAAGCTGGCGTTCAGCGTTTTATGATGGATACAAGCAATACAATCTCTGGCATCATTGCAAATGCACGTGAGAAACTTATGGGTGAAGACCCTAAGTACCGCATTATTGCTACCGCCGTAGGTTTGGTGTCAGGATTGATTTTGGTTCGAAGTTTTACACAACCAGCTCACACTGAGCAGGGTGCATACTTGCAGGAAGTGAAATTACATTCAACAACACCATCCCAGTTGGCCGTAAGAGACAATCGTTATCAAAAGGGCCTCAAATACAAGGTGAGCCCACCAAGCGCTTCTATCTCGGTTACCCTGGGTTCATTCCAGGAGAAGGTTTCAAAGAATATGTGCATCATGTATGTTACAGCTATTGATGAATTTACTAGAAAACCGATGCCAGAGAAGAAGGCGAGGTGGTGTTTAACCACACCTACATCTGGAGGAGTATGGAATGCCCCATGGCATATGTTCAAAGCCATTGAAGATGGTGTCTCTTTTCAAGTTGAAGTGCGACAGCGACCTAAAAACACAGTAGGTGCACGAAGATTCACTGAAATGGTGAATACAGGCAATTGCAGGCGAATTCCAGGCACTGATGCGTGTTTAATAAGAATGCCAAGTGGTGGTTCAACATATGCTTTCGATAAGTATTATTTGACGAATGTTGAAGATGTCAAAGTTGGAGCACCAATCCACTTGTACTATCTTAATGAAGATTCTTTGTATACGGAAGCTCACATGTATGTGCCTTTGGCTGGTGAAGAGCCAGTGTGTTCTACAATCAAGTCAGTTGGTCCCATTTCTGTTACTGGAGTTGAACCCTACCTAGGAATCGAGTATGAGCTACCCATGAATACCTACGAAGGTTTGTGTGGTGCTTTAATTGTTCTGGCAGGACGCAATCCAATCATTATTGGACACCATTCAGCTGGTAGAACGCACACAAAACATGGAGCTGCAATTTTGTTAACTCAACAGCAATTGAAGTATGAGCAAATAGTCAAAATAGCAGAAACAGCTCCAATGCCTGCGAAGATCATGGGAAAAAACATCAATCTTGGAGATCATGTTCATTCCCAAAATGCAGTCCACTGGATACCAGAAGAGGTAGATGTTTCACTTGAAATCCTTGGAGAGCATGCATTGCCAACTTCAAAGTTCAATTCTGATATAATTCCATCACCATTAGTGGAAAATTTGGAGCGTGTGTGTGGCATTTATGCTAATCACGCCGGACCAGAGAGGAAAGCTGTGCGAATGGCTAGGCACAATGATTTGTTGGCCATAAACACAGTCCGACCACCAGTCAATCCCAAAATTTTGAACTGGGCCGTTTCAGATTTGACGATAAAGTTGAAACAATTTCTCAATGCTTGTCCAAAGTTCAAGGATTATGTACATGTGTTATCATTTGATGATGCCTTAAATGGAGTGCCCAATGTCAAGGGGTTTGACCCTATTAACATCAACACTTCTATGGGTTTTCCTATTAACCAACCCAAGTACAGATTCTTGAAACAAAGTGATGTGCAAGGAAGTAGTCCAACGATGAAGTTTCTCAAGGAAATCCACAATGAGGACGGGACAGTGTCATACAGTTATATGATTGTTTTTGATGCTGACAAAATTGATGTGGAAAAGGAACTTGAAAGTGTTCTTGAAACATTTCAGAAAGGTGAGAGATGTAATTTCGTGTTCAGAGCCAATTTGAAAGACGAAGCTTTATCCTATGAGAAAATTGCAAAGGGAAAAATCCGTGTTTTTGCAGGTGCGCCATTGATTATGGTTATTGCCACAAGAATTCTGACTTTATCGTTGATTAATGCAATGACCTATTTCCCTACTGTATTTGAAATGGCAGTGGGTGTGGATGCTTCTGGCAAAGATTGGGATCGTTTGTACACTTATATCACGAAGATGCTGAAATCTGATGGTAGAATTTGCACAGGTGATTACAAGAATTTTGACAAAAATATGTCTCCTGCCTTCTCTATGGCTTCATTTGAGATTTTCAAGATGTTGCTCACGGAGTGCAATTTTGATGAGCAGTTTCTCAATATGATGGATGTTTTAGCCACTGAAATTTCTTTTCCAATATATGAGGTTGATGGATTGATTTATCAAGCCACTGGATCCACACCATCGGGTCATCCTTTAACTGTTGTGAAGAATGGGTTCGACAATGCTTTGGGAAAGCGTTATGCATATTATGCCGCGCATTACGAAGTGATGAAAGAAGATTTGGATCCCCAGTTGGAGAAGATTCCATTATTTCACAGGCAAGTTGCTTTGATCACATATGGTGATGATGATGTGATGTCAGTTAAGGGTGACGTTGCAGGTTTGTTCAATCAGTTGACTATAACTAAACAATTGGCAAGTATTGGGCAGATTTATACGTCCGCTGCAAAAGGTGAGCATGTTTTACCCTTCACTGATCCTGAAGACATTGATTTCCTGAAAAGAAGTTTTAAGGTGCATCCTGTGCTTGGACAACGTGTTGGTGCTTTAGCGGAATCGTCAATAGAGAAATCTCTGACCTGTACTAAAAGACCTAAGAAAGGGCAAATGGAATCTGTAGCACAGATCATGGCAGGGAATTTGAGACAAGCTTTGTTTGAATATTATCTGCACAGTCCTGAGTTATTTCACAAACGCCGTGAGGAGTTTCGTGAGGTTGTAAAAGGAGTTGTGGATGGTGAAGGACACCGAATCATCGATTATTATTCCGAGCCAGAGGAGCAAGATTGCATTGATCGTTTTCAAAATTCGACATGTGTTTATCAACAGGTGATGGATGAATTTCAGGTACCCTACGACATGCAATCAGGAACATGGGATGATCCAGGTGAAACTGTTGAACATGATTCATATTTGTTATGGGGTGACAACAGTTTTAATCCTGCAAATCCTTTTCAATGGATAACGCAGGGTGGCCAACTTTCAACACCTATTACGGAGACTTATCATCAATATTTCAAAGCTAAGTTGGAAATCATGGTTGACGATTTATATGCACCATTAATGCAGGAAAATCTTGATGAACGCGTGGTTCATAGATTTGAAAGTATGAGTAGTGCTATCAAGCGAGCGACGAGAAGAAGGATTTCATTTGTCTCAATCGTTAAATTTCGTCAATTGGCTATGATTTCATATTGTGGTGTGTTCTTGCCTTTGAGCACAGAGGAGTTTCCTAGTGAATTGTATGTTGATTATAGGTGTGGCAGGGAGTTGAAAACTCACATCATTAGAATGCGCAACCGCTTCGCGCATCGAAAAGCTAGAAGGTCAAATATGATTCTTCAAATGAAAAGCTGCATGAAGGCAGCTAAATCTGACAAAAATGATCAATTGGATTTCCATTGGTCTGTTGTACATAAAAATTTTGTTAGTGAATGCACAATAAAAGCTGTTAATTTGTGCAGGATTGTTTGGACGCGAGCTGTGCTAGACGGTCTCTTCCCTGAAGAAATTGTCATGTATATAAGCCAGTTCGCTCCGTTACAGTACTACTACCGAGTCGTCTTTGATGATGACACGTGCACCGCGGTAGTTCAGTTATGTAGTGGTTCTTTAAATCACACGATGCACCCTGAAGACTCTACCTCAGGAGCTTTGGGCTATGACACGGACGGAGTGTTGTATGAGGCGCTCACATTTGCCTAAACAGCAGTGTGACGTGTAAATATTGTTTACTAGTTATAAAATAGAGAGTAAGGGGAGCTTGCGGAGAATGTCCCCACCTCATGTAGAAACTAAAACTACAGAAAATATAGTAGGAACGGATGTTCCGAAATTTCCATTGTGTTGTCAATCTTTTAGGACATATATGCCCCAAGCCGGGGCTTTTTGTTACGAAGCCAATGGACAAAATGTAAACAAACAAGAAGTTGTGCAGTTTCACGATCAAAACCCATCTTTTACATGTGCAGTTGCTTCTGAACAGGATGATACTTATAACATGGTTGAGGAGAATGACTGTACAATGGCTGAATTCCTGAGTAGACCTTTCATGGGCACACGCCTTGATTGGAATGTCTCAGGAGCTACAGTGAGTCAGATCATTTATCCATGGAAACTTTTCATGCAGAATCCACGTATTGTTAACCGAATTTGTAATTATCGTAATCTACGCTGTAATTTGCATGTCAAGGTTCTCTTGAATGGTAATAATTTTTATTTTGGTAGAGCTATGATGTCATATCTCCCCTACTGTCCAGGATCTTTTCATCAAACAAGAAATTCACCATTAGTTCCTCCTTTAGATACTACCACCGCTTCACAGCGTCCTAAGATTTTTCTGGATCCCGGAACGTCACAAGGAGGGGAAATGGTTTTGCCATTTTTCTATCCCTTTAATGCTATTGATGTTCCCACTTTCACACCAACGAACATGGAAGAGATGGGTAGGTTGTGGATTCAAGGTCTGACACCTTTGGCCCACACAAATGGTGGAACTAATCCTATAACCATTTCTGTTTATATTTGGGCTTCTGATGTTCATTTGTCTGGTCCAACATTGGCAGAACCAACCTCGTTGACTCCCCAATCAGGAGAAGTTGGGGCGGAGTATGGTATTGGAGTGGTTTCAAAACCAGCATCAATTGTTGAAAAGTTGTCAGGAAGTTTAGCAAATGCGCCTATTATTGGCAAATATGCGATGGCAACTTCTATCGCAGCGGGTGCGGTTGGTAGAGTAGCATCATTATTTGGTTTTTCTAGACCAGCTGTGGTATCTACACCCATTTTGAACAAACCCACTCTTATTGGAAATATGGTTAACGTCGATGCACCAGACCAATGTGCACGATTGTCAGCTATGAGTAAGCAAGAAGTTACTATTGATCCCAGAACAGTGGCTCTTCAGGGAGTGGACGAATTGGAAATTAGACACATAGCTGAGATTGAATCTCTGATGGGCAGTTTTCAGTGGGCACCTGGGACAGCTGAAGGAACGTTGTTAGCTTCATTTCCTGTCCATCCCACCTATCAAAGGTCTGCTCCTGGTCCTCCAGTTGAGTATGCTTTGTCAGCCTGTCAATTTGCCTCAAGACCGTTTAGGTACTGGCGCGGGAATATGGCATTCCGATTTCAAATTGTGGCTTCTGGGTATCACAAAGGACGATTGAAATTTGTGTATGATCCATTCTCTGGTTCTACCTCTCCTGAGGATAACACAACATACACTCGAATTGTGGATATTGCTGAAGAACGTGATTTCACTATCACGTGCGGTTGGACAAACCCTGCTCCAGGTTTGAATACGCAGGCACTGGTTAGAAATTTTGACACTAGTGCTGTAGCGAATGATCCTGGTGTTTCAAATGGTGTTTTGACAGTCTACGTGTTGAATGAATTGGTAGGACCTTCTGCAACAACAGATCCCATTTATCTGTTGCCATTTGTATCTTGTAGAGATTTAGATGTGTGGTCCCCGACCGAGGAAAGGTTGGAAGGAATATCTTTCTTCCCTCCTCCTGAGACACCCCCTTTAGTGGCTCAAGCAGGTATCATTCAATCTGATGAAAATACTGCTGAAATGCCATTAAATCCAGCACATGCAATGTCCGATATTGAAGTGGCTCTTCCAAAAGATGATCCATCCATACAGGTTTTCACGTCTGGTGAGGCTATTTCTAGTCTGCGGCAAATTATGCGTAGGTACAGTTATCACACATTATTGGGAGGTAACACAAGTGGTACTTTCCAATTTGGTGGTATCAAGTTCACGAGGAGTGCATTTCCATATTGGTACGGGGCTGATCCAGACGCTCCAGTTGATGATTTGTATAATCTATGCAAGTTGACAACAGTCAACTGGGTCACTTCAGCGTTTGCGGGTTATCGTGGATCCATGAGGTGGAAAATCACACCATTAGCTGTTTGTGCAGCCGATTGTGATGGAACACTCATGGCAGCCAGGTGTCCAGGAGATTGCACTTATGGTTACGGCATCTATGGAGGTACACCATCTGGTGTTGATATTGATGTGACAAACTATGAGTTGAGATCTGCCTACGTTCCAGATATGCCACATGGATTAGAAGGAGTAACTGCCACTACCACCCGAAATAATGGTGTCCTTGAGTTTGAGATACCATGGTATTCACGCAGGAGATTTAATGTGGTAATATCAAATGTAAATGATTCTCCTGCAATTGGGTATGGTTGGTATTTGTATGTGAGTTCATTAAATTGGAGTTTGTACCACACATGGGTGGCCACCGGAGAGGATTTTAATACTTTCTTTTTCCTGGGTTGTCCTATTTTGTATGACCAACCATTCCCCGCACCATAGATGTTTGTTTACATGGGCTTGTTATGATTCTGATGAGTAGCCCCATCTCTACGTGAGATGCTATCCTCATCAAACCCTCATTTGACAGAGATGTTGTCAAACGATTGGGACCCGTAAGGTTCAATTGGTGTTGCGACGCACCGG
>Ga0138287_1132850_pt1 | contig 9348 bp, 20 predicted proteins | sample S_130826_E_mt_FD_106917 | JGI IMG/M metagenome (GOLD analysis project Ga0138287, IMG submission 106917) | Freshwater microbial communities from Lake Simoncouche, Canada - S_130826_E_mt (Metagenome Metatranscriptome) | ecosystem: Environmental > Aquatic > Freshwater > Lake | place: Canada: Quebec... | reverse complement strand
CTCTGTGAAAACCAGGCGCATTGGGTCGTAACAAGCCGTTGGCGATGGCTGAGTAGTCAGTAAGTGAAAGTCGCAGAACGAGGATCAACCGAGAATGGCGACACAGAAGATTCGCATCCGATTGAAGGCGTACGACTCGAAGCTCCTGGACCAGAGTGCCACGGAGATTGTCGAGACCGCCAAGCGTACTGGCGCTCGGGTCTCTGGCCCGATTCCCCTTCCTACCCGTATCAACCGTTTCACTGTCCTTCGGTCGCCGCACGTCGACAAGAAGAGCCGTGAGCAGTTCGAGATCCGCATTTATAAGCGGCTTCTCGATATTTTTGAGTCGATGCAGTAGATGCTCGACGCGCTCATGAAGCTCGACCTGTCGGCTGGTGTCGACGTCGAGATCAAGAGCTGAGGATCACGACCATGGCCAAGTTTGACGTCGTTGATTTGTCCAACAAGAAGGTCGCCGAGATTGAACTCTCGGACGATGTCTTCGCTGCGAAGCCCAACGCGCACCTCCTGTACGAGGCCGCGAAGTTCCAGCACATCAACCGCCGGTCGGGCACCGTGGCGGTCAAGAACAGCTCCCTCGTCTCCGGCGGCGGCAAGAAGCCCTGGAAGCAGAAGGGCACCGGCCGTGCGCGTCAGGGTTCGACCCGCGCGTCGCACTGGGTCGGCGGTGGTAAGGCGATGGGCCCCAAGCCCCGCGACTACACCTACCGTCCGCCCCGCGGCGTTCGTCGTGCGGCTCTCTCTTCGGCGCTGTCGTTCCGCGCTGGCGAGAAGCAGATCGTCTTCGTCAACGAGTTCCCGTTTGACGGGAAGTCGAAGAAGGCGTTCGAGACGCTGACCAAGGGCCTCAAGCTTGGCAACGCGCTCGTCGTCGACGAGAAGAAGAACGACAAGCTCGCGCGCGCCGTTCGCAACATGGAGAAGTTCGACGTGCTGCCCGTTGAGGGCGTGAACGTCGAGTCCGTGCTCCGTCGCGAGACGCTCGTCATCACCGTCGCTGCGGCCAAGGCGCTCAACGAGGCGCTCTTGAAGCCCCGTGGCTCCAAGGCTGACAGCAGCAAGGCAGGGAACTGATCATGGATCTCAACCAGGTCATCAAGGGCCCGTTGATCACCGAGAAGCTGGACAAGGCTCGTGAAAAGCAGCGCCAGTATTCGTTCGTGGTCGACCGCAAGGCGACCAAGCACGACGTGGCGCGCGCGGTCGCGACCCAGTTCAAGGTCACTGTGGAAGACGTTCGCACGCTCATCACGCGCGGCAAGATCAAGCGCGTGGGCACGTCGATGGGTAAGCGCTCGAACTTCAAGAAGGCCTTCGTCACCCTGAAAGAGGGCGACAAGATCGAGTTGTTCGAGGGAGGCACGGTCTAATGGGCGTCAAGAAATTCAAGCCGACGTCTGCGGCTCGCCGTCTCATGACGGTGTCTGACTTCGCTGAAATCACGCACGACATCCCCGAGAAGAGCCTCACCCAGGCGATGAAGCGCTCGGGCGGCCGCAACGGCGATGGCCACATCACCCGTCGTCACCAGGGTGGTGGGCACAAGCGTCGCTACCGCGTGATCGACTTCAAGCGGAACATCGACGGCGTGCCGGCCAAGGTCTTCTCGATCGAGTATGACCCGAACCGCACAGCGAACATCGCGCTGCTCCACTACGCGAACGGCGAGAAGCACTACATCCTCGCGCCGACGGGCCTCAACGTGGGCGACACCTTGTTCTCGGGCGCCAACGTCGACATTCGTCCTGGCAACTCGCTGCCGCTCCAGAACATCCCGGTCGGCACCGTGATCCACAACATCGAGATCAAGCCCGGCCGCGGTGGCCAGCTGATCCGGTCGGCCGGCTCGTGGGGCCAGTTGATGGCGAAGGAAGGCGAGTATGCCCAGGTTCGTTTCCCATCGGGCATGGTTCGCAAGGTCCTCATCGTCTGCCGCGCGACCATCGGTCAGCTCGGCAACATCGACCACGAAATCATCCGCATCGGTAAGGCCGGCAAGAGCCGTTGGCTCGGCATCCGTCCCACCGTTCGCGGTCTGGCCATGAACCCCGTTGACCACCCGCACGGTGGTGGCGAAGGCAAGTCTGGCCAGGGCAACCCGCACCCTGTTTCGCCCTGGGGCAAGAAGACCAAGGGCCTCACCACGCGCAAGAACAAGCGCACCGACAAGTTCATCGTCTCGCCGCGCCGTCAGGGCGTGCGTAGCCAGTAAGGAGAACGAACTCACATGGCACGTTCAACCTGGAAGGGCCCCTTCATCGACATCAGCCTCAGCAAGAAGGTTGAGGCGATGAACAAGGGCAACAAGAAGTCGGTCATCAAGACCTGGTCGCGCCGCTCGACGATTGTTCCCGACATGGTCGGTCACACGTTCGCGGTGCACAACGGTCGCAAGTTCATCCCCGTGTACGTCACCGAGAACATGGTCGGTCATAAGCTCGGTGAGTTCTCGCCGACGCGTACGTTCAGTGGGCACAGCGCCGAGAAGAAGGCAGCTCCTGCCCCGGGCAAGAAGGGTTAAGCGATGGAATCGATTGCTCACCTCCGTCACCTGCGCATGGCCCCCCGGAAGATCACGGTGGTCGCGGCGCTCGTTCGCGGCATGCCGGTCGCCAAGGCCATCAGCACGCTGCAGTTCACCCGTCGCGCCGCTGCGGCCCCGGTCAAGAAGCTCATCGAGAGCGCCATGGCCAACGCGACGGATCGCTCCAAGGGCTCCGTCGACATCGACAAGCTCTGGGTGAAGACCATCTCGGTCGACCAGGGCCCCACGGCTCGCCGCTACATGCCCCGCGCGATGGGTCGCGCGACGCGCATCAACAAGAAGACCGCTCACATTCACGTCGTCCTCTCGGACGAGTCCGTCAAAGCCAAGAAGTAATCAGGGAGACACACCTTGGGTCAGAAAGTTCATCCTGTTGGTTTCCGGCTCGGCGTCATCCGCACCTGGGACTCGAAGTGGTTCGAGGAGCGGAATTACGCTCAGTGGCTGCACGAGGACATTAAGATCCGCGAGCATGTCAAGAAGAGCCTGAACCACGCCGGCGTCTCGAAGGTTGAGATCGAACGCGCCGCGAACAAGGTGAAGGTGAACGTGCACACCGCGCGTCCCGGCATCGTGATCGGCAAGCGTGGCGCGGGCATCGAGACCGTGAAGAAGGAGCTGCAGCGGTTCACGAAGAACGAGGTGTTCCTCAACATCGTCGAGGTTCGCAAGGCCGAGATCGACGCGCAGTTGGTGGCCGAGAACATCGCCACGCAACTCGAGCGCCGAATCGCTTTCCGCCGCGCGATGAAGAAGGCCATCCAGACCGCCATGAAGTTCGGCGCGAAGGGCATTCGCGTGGCCTGCTCGGGTCGCCTGGGTGGGGCCGAGATGGCGCGCTACGAGTGGTACCGCGAAGGTCGCGTTCCCCTCCACACGCTGCGTTCTGACATCGACTACGGGTACGCGATCGGTCGCACCACCTATGGCACCATCGGCTGCAAGGTTTGGGTCTGCCGCGGTGACATCCTTCCCACCAAGGGCGGCAAGGACGCCCAGCCCGCCCGCTAAAGCGGGGGCAGGGAACTTCAAGAGAGAGACGCCATGCTTCAGCCTGCACGCACCAAGTACCGCAAGATGCACAAGGGCCGCACGCCGGGCGCCGCGCACCGTGGCAACACGCTCGCGTTCGGTGAGTTCGGCCTGATGACGACCCAGCCGGGGTGGATCACCTCGCGCCAGATCGAAGCCGCGCGTATCGCGATGAGCCGTTCGATCAAGCGCGGCGGCAAGATCTGGATTCGTATCTTCCCTGACAAGCCCATCACCAAGAAGCCGGCCGAGACCCGCATGGGTACCGGCAAGGGCAACGTCGAGTACTACGTGGCCGTCGTGAAGCCGGGGCGCGTGTTGTACGAGATGGGTGGCATGGATGCCGCCACCGCGACCGCGGCCTTCAAGCTGGCTGCTGCCAAGCTGCCCTTGATGACGCGCATCGTGAACCGCTCCGAGCAGAGCCTCTGAGGACGAACGAACATGGCCACTGCAAAAGAACTCAATGACCTGTCGGTGGAAGACCTGGGCCGTCGCGCCACGGAACTCCGCGGCACGATCGTGCAGGACAACCTCAAGCTGCGCACGGGCTCGCTGGACAACCCGTCGGAGCGGACCGGCCACAAGCGCGATCTCGCGCGCGTGCTGACGGTGCTGACTGCCAAGAACAAGAAGTCCCAGAAGGCGAAGTGAGAGAGAACCATGGCTGAGACCGCTACCCCCGAGACTGCGACTGAGACTTCGACCCGCGGGCGTCCCAAGACCCGCATCGGCATCGTCACGTCCAACAAGATGTCGAAGACGGTCACGGTGACCGTTCGCCGCCGCACCGCGCACGCGCAGTACGGCAAGGTGCAGACGCGCCGTGAGAAGTACAAGGCGCACGTGGAAGATCACGAGCCGAAGAAGCCCACGATCCACGAGGGCGACAAGGTGTTGATCGCGGAGACCCGCCGCACGTCGAAGGACAAGCGGTGGCGCGTGGTCAAGGTGATCGAGAAGGCCGCGGCGGTCTGAGCTTTCTCAGACCCCTCAAGAAAGAACTGGAGAAACGTTCATGATCCAGATGACCAGCGTGCTCGATGTTGCCGATAACTCGGGCGCCAAGAAGGTGTTTTGCATCAAGGTGATGGGTGGCTCGCACCGCGAGTACGCTTCCATCGGCGACGTCATCGTCGTCTCCATCCGCGAGGCGCTGCCCAACGCGAAGGTGAAGAAGGGCGATACGGCGAAGGCCGTGGTCGTTCGCACCGCGCGCGAGGTTCGCCGCGCTGACGGCAGCTACATCAAGTTCGACGGGAACTCGGCCGTGCTCATCAGCAAGGAACTCGAGCCCATCGGGACCCGCATCTTCGGGCCGGTCGCTCGCGAGCTCCGCGCCAAGAAGTTCATGAAGATCATCTCGCTCGCGCCTGAGGTGCTCTGAGTCATGCAGAAGCTCAAAGTTGGCGACACGGTGCAGGTGACCTCGGGCGGTGAACGCTCGCAGAAGTCCAACCGCGGCAAGATCCTCTCGATCGACCGCGAGGCGCGCCGCGTGCGCGTCGAGGGCCTCCGCCTGGTGAAGCGTCACATCGGCAAGGGCAAAGACCGGGCGAACCCGGAAGGTGGCATCGTCGAGAAGCCGGGCAGCATCGAGCTCTCGAATGTGTCCCTGGTGTGCCCCAAGTGCGACAAGGCGACCCGCGTGGGCGTTCGCACCGAAGGTGAGAAGAAGAAGCGCTTCTGCAAGCAGTGCGAAGCGACCATTGACTGACGATCACGCGGCGCGCTAAGGGCGCCGCCCTCTTCACGAAGAACGGGAACGCATCATGGCTGACGAAAAAGCGCCCAAGGCAGAAGCGGCTGAGAAGCCGAAGAAGGCCGACAAGGGTGGTGGCAAGCGCAAGAAGGAAGAGGTCAAGAAGGCCGGCTTTGCCGCCAACATCGAGGAAGGTCTGGAGGCGAAGCCTGCACGCCTGAAGCTGCGCTACCGCAAGGAAATCGTTGCGGCGCTGATGAAGGAACTGAACCTCAAGAACCCGATGGAAGTTCCGAAGATCGAAAAGATCGTCGTGAACATGGGTCTCGGTGAGGCGCTTGCCAACAACAAGCTGCTTGAGTCGGCCGTCGACCAGATGAACGCCATCACCGGTCAGAAGCCGGTCATCACCCGGTCCCGCAAGGCCATCGCGAACTTCAAGCTCCGCGAAGGCCAGGCGATCGGCGCGATGGTCACCCTGCGTGGCGACCGCATGTACGAGTTCCTCGACCGCTTGATCTCCGTCGCGCTCCCGCGCGTTCGCGACTTCAAGGGCATCTCGCCCAAGGCGTTCGACGGCCGCGGCAACTACACGCTTGGCGTGCGCGAGCAGATCATCTTCCCTGAGATCAACTACGACCAGATCGAGAAGGTGAAGGGTCTGAACGTGTCGATCGTCACCACCGCTCGCAACGACGAGCAGGGTCTGGCGCTCCTCAAGGCCTTCGGCGTGCCGTTCCGCGCGTAATTTCGCTTTTCCGAAGTTCTGTAGTACCTGCAGCACCTCTCAACGATCGCGGCGAACCACCGGGATGGGCCCGGAAGGCGTCACGTTCTCCAGCGAGCGCGCGGACAGCGTGCTCACCGGAAGCCGTACCCGATGGTCATCAATGATCCCGTGGGTGACATGCTCACCCGCATCCGCAACGCAGCGATGGTTCGTCACGACAAGCTGACGCTGCCGTCCTCTAAGTTGAAGGTCGAAGTCGCGAAGTGCCTCAAGAACGAGGGCTTTGTGGCCGACTTCATCGTTCACGAGAAGAAGCCCCAGAACGAGCTGACGATCGTGCTGAAGTACGGCCCGAGCCGCGAGCCGGTCATCACGGGTATCAAGCGTGAGTCGAAGCCTGGTCTTCGCCGGTACGTCAACGTTCGCGACATCCCCCGCGTCAAGGGTGGCATGGGCGTGGCGATTCTCTCCACTTCGCGCGGTGTGATGGTCGACCACGAGGCCCGCAAGGCCAACGTGGGCGGCGAGCTCATCTGCACGATCTACTGAGGCCACGATCATGAGCCGCATCGGAAAACTCCCCATCAAGCTCGCGGACAAGGTCAAAGCCGTCGTCCAGGGCAACAAGGTCAACTTCGAAGGCCCCAAAGGCAAGCTCTCGATCACCCTCCCTGTCGACGGCATCAAGGTCGAAGTGAAGGGCACCGAGATGATCGTGTCGCGACCGAACGACGACCGTCGGGTTCGCTCGGCGCACGGCCTGACCCGCGCCATCCTCGCCAACGCGGCGAAGGGTGTCGGCACCGGCTGGGAAAAGGCGCTCGCGATCCGCGGCGTCGGCTTCCGCGCCGAAGTGAAGGGCAAGCAGATCCACTTCGCGCTCGGCTTCTCGCACCCCGTTGTGTACGACCTCCCCGAGGGCGTCACGGCTGAGGTCGGCAAGGCGCCGCGCACCGAAGACACGCTCCCCACCATCGATCTCACGCTGCGCTCGGTCGATCGCCACCTGCTGGGTCAGGTCGCCGTTCAGATCCGCGCGCTCCGCCCGCCCGAGCCGTACAAGGGCAAGGGCATCAAGCTCTCAACCGAGACTGTCCGCCGCAAGGAGGGCAAGACGGGTACGGCGTAAAGCCCCCCGTTCATCCACCCGGGGAAGTCCGAATCTCGGGTGGAAGGAAAGGAACACACCATGGCAAACACAATCGCCCGTCTTCATCGCAAGGAACGAATCCGCAAGAAGGTTGCTGGTTCGACCGAGCGTCCCCGTCTCACCATCTACAAGTCGCTCAAGCACCTGCATGTGCAGGTGGTCGACGACTCTTCCGGCCGCACGCTCGTCTCTGCCTCGACGCTCTCCAAGGAACTCAAGGGCAAGCTGGACGAGGGCGACAAGAAGGCCGCTGCCAAGCAGGTTGGTCTGCTGATCGCCGAGAAGTGCAAGGGCGCGAAGATCGAGAAGGTCGTCTTCGATCGCAACGGCTTCCCCTACCACGGCCGCGTCGCGGCGATCGCCGACGGCGCTCGAGAGGGCGGTCTGCAGTTCTGACCGCGTAAGGACAACACAATGAGCACGACTCCCATCAACGCGAACGACCTGGACCTGTAGGATCGCGTCGTTAACATCTACCGCCCGACCAAGGTCGTGAAGGGCGGCCGTCGTTTCAGCTTCGGCGCCATCGTCGTTGTCGGTGACGGCAACGGTCACGTCGGCGTCGGCCTGGGCAAGGCAAACGAAGTCCCGGAAGCCATCCGCAAGGGCGGCGAGAACGCCAAGAAGCACCTCTTCAAGGTGCCCCTCATGGGAAACACGATTCCGCACGAGGTTCTCGGCCGGTTCGGCGCGGGCCAGGTGCTCCTCAAGCCCGCCTCGGAAGGAACTGGCGTCATCGCCGGCGGCCCCGTACGCGCGGTGCTCGAGGCGGCCGGCATTCGCAACATCCTGACGAAGAGCCAGCGCTCGCGGAACCCGCACAATGTCGTCAAGGCGGTCATCCACGGTCTCAAGCAGCTCAAGTCGCCTGAACAGGTCAGCCGGCTGCGTGGCAAGGATGTCCACTTCGGCCGGAAGGAGAGCTGAGTCATGGGCATCAAGGTCAAGTTGGTGAAGAGCCCCTCGAGCGCGTCGGCCCAGCAGGTCGCCACGGTGAAGGGTCTCGGCATCTGGAAGTTTGGTTCGGAGCGCCTCCTCAAAGACACGCCGGCCATTCGCGGCATGATTGCCAAGGTGGCGCACCTCGTGAAGTTCGAGACGGTGAAGGACGAGCCCAAGGTTCGGGCCCGCCGCAAGCCCTACAAGATCCGCGCTCGCGACGCCGCTCGTGCGGCGGCCGCGAAGGCGGAGTGAGGAACGACATGGTTACCCTGTATACGCTCAAGGCTCCCTACCGCTCGACCCACCGCAAGAAGCGTGTGGGTCGTGGTCAGGGCTCTGGTCTCGGCAAGACGGCCGGTCGTGGTGGCAAGGGCCAAAAGGCCCGCTCTGGCAACATGCGCTTCGAAGGCTTCGAAGGCGGTCAGTCGCCCCTTCAGCGCCGCCTCCCGAAGTTCGGCTTCAACTCGCCGAACCGCCTCGACTTCGCCATCGTTAACCTCGGCGAACTCGAGACGCACTTCAAGTCGGGCGCTACGGTCGATGAGGCCTCGCTCTGTAAGGCCGGCCTCATCAAGGGCAGCTACGACGGCACGAAGGTGCTCGGCACCGGCGCGCTCACGCAGAAGCTCACCGTGAAGGTGAACAAGGTCTCGGAAGGCGCGAAGGCCGCGATCGCCGCCGCCGGTGGCACCGTCGAGGAAATCCCGATGATGGTGCACAAGCCTGAGGCGGCCGCGAAGGCGCACTCCGGCAAGGGCGTGAAGGCCGCCAAGGCCTGATGCACCCCATGCGCACTGCCTGTCGACACGGGTAGTGTGCCGCGCCCCTCGAACCGACTACGGCTCGAGGGGCGTTCGACGTTTCAGAAGTTTCCTCTTTCTCTTCGGGAAATGCCGTGGCCCTCAACGCAATTTCCAACATCTTCCGCGTCGCCGAGCTCCGCGCTCGCATCGGGTACACCCTGGTGCTGTTGGCGATCTACCGCATGGGCATCTTCATCAGTACGCCCGGCGTCGACCGAGTCGCACTCAACGCCGCGATGGAAGCCCGCATGAAGGATGGCGGCTTGCTCGGCCTCTTCAACATGTTCTCTGGCGGCGCGTTGAGCCAGGCGTCGATTTTCGCGCTCGGCATCATGCCGTACGTGTCGGCGAGCATTATTATGCAGCTCCTCGCGGTCGTGGTGCCTAGCCTCGAGCGCCTGCAGAAGGAAGGCGCGGCCGGTCGCTAGAAGATTAACTAGT
>Ga0138287_1300889_pt1 | contig 9390 bp, 2 predicted proteins | sample S_130826_E_mt_FD_106917 | JGI IMG/M metagenome (GOLD analysis project Ga0138287, IMG submission 106917) | Freshwater microbial communities from Lake Simoncouche, Canada - S_130826_E_mt (Metagenome Metatranscriptome) | ecosystem: Environmental > Aquatic > Freshwater > Lake | place: Canada: Quebec... | reverse complement strand
GTGAGGATCGATCATTTTTCTAAAGGAATGACCTAGGATTGATTGAGATAATTAATAAATTAAACCATAACTTAGATTATAGACGAATAAAATTAATTAGAAAAGAAAGTACCAGGATAATCATGCAAAGTACCAGAAGTTTCACGCAGTTTATCGAAACAGATAGGAGCGACACCAGTGAAAAGAGAAAGCCTAGCACCCTTTGCGGGGGAGCGCCAAACTTCATAAGTGAAATCGACAGAATCAGGAGAAGGATTGAAAACAGTGAAATAGCCCTTAACTATAGACTCATGAGGAAGAGCTTCTTCCCAACTCTCCTCACCGGCAGGGACATACCGATAAGGTGTGAGAAAGGGTAAAACTATTCGACACTTGCCAGGAGTTTGAAAAGTTGTAACAGGAAGTTGAGCACCCACGACAGCGGAATTAGAAGTAGGTGGTGCTCCCCCGAAACGCTCAGGAAACCAAGAAGAACTAGTATAAGGTTGTTGGTCGCAACAAACCAAAGCTTTAGGATCGGTGGTCCCAGTGCTCTGAACGTAACTACCAGCAACTACGCTACACAAACCATCTTTAGTCCTAACTACGATATCATACACAGTGTCACCTGCAAAGGCAGCGAACATAGGCCTCAAAAAGTCGTAAACATTTCCACGCTGGACAACAGTTTGCTCATATTGATTAAGAGGAAACAAGTCAAGCGTGAAAGATTCACCACTCGTCAAAGTCATGCTACCACCCGCATAAACAGTCGGACGATAAAACTCATCTTGAAAAGAACTATTACCAGTTGGTATTTTGACAGACCTAAGAGGAGTAGTAGGCTTCCGTGTTCGTTGTTCAGCCGGAGAGATGGCAGATCCCAAACCAGTCATGGTATTACCAGAAAGATTGGAGATTTTGCCAGACTCAGGCTTGACCACCAAACGAGAAGTGTGAAAAGGAAGAGGAGAAGAAGTAGTGATATTAGGAATTTTGACAGGAACAAAGGTTTCGAGGTTTTCCCAACGAAACTGAGCCATCAAAGTAGTTGGCCTAGCACTAGTGACAGGTTTAGTAAACCTTTGACAATAAATCACGACACGACCCATATTGGGATAAACACTAGGAGTGTCAGCCAAGGAGAAGTAATCAAGAAAATAAGAAAAAGGAATAAATAAATCCATTGGTTTAGAGTTAGCAACATTTAGCTCCACGTGAGGCAGAGTAGAAATTCGAATCAAATTTGTATCAGTATACCTAACGCCATAGGGCAAATAGTAAGCAAAAAGTAAACCACCAGAAAAAGCACCAGTATTAAAAGTAAAACGAATCCGTAAATCACCACGAAAATAACGACCAGTAGAAATCAAAAGCTTGGCTTGGGCCAAGTTAAAGTCAGTAGGAACATTGAATTGACCAATTACAGAGCCACTAGAAGAAGTGTCTAAAGTATAAGTGAACAACTTAAAGAGCTTACTAGCTAACTTAGTGATGTCAATTTTCTCAACAGCCTTGTTAGGCTTATTGGCAGCTTCATAATGAACACCAGGCGTTGCTTGCGGAACAGCGGCTTCTGTGACAGTACCAGCGGTGTTAACGCTAGAATCATCACTAGAAACAGCAATTGATTCTTCAGGACTTAAATTAGCGTTAGTCGCATCTACAGCAGATTCAGCTTCAACTATCTCAATATCATCAGATTCCTTAAGAGAAGCGGTAGTAGGAACATACATGTTAGGACAAGGAGAAAAACGTTGGAAAGCAGCATCATTTGACATTGAAAACCAAGTATTCATAAACACAGGACTAACAAGAGGAACGTTAATACCAGATACACCAGAGGCTTGATAAACTAACATAGTACCTAAACTAGATCGAGTAGCAGAAAACGCAGCTTCACTTTCAAGATCAGGGCGTTTTAACCAACGATGAGGATTGATATGAGCAACTTCTACTGTCTGCTCACGCTTACGAGAATCGAAAGTTATGTAAATTGTAGGATTCTGAATAGCTTCGGCAAAACTAGGTGTAGTTGTAGAATTATAAAACTGACCATAGGCTAAGACAACGGCTAAACGAACAGTAGATTCACGAGGTCCAACATACTCAAAACGATACCTAAGACTACCGTGCCATAAGGCATGAAGCATAGCTAAAATTTGACAAGGAGGATAATGTGTACCAACTAAATCACGCTTACGATACTCATAAATAAAAGGAGACATATCATACGAAGCAATCAAAGTTTCACCAGTAAATTCATCAGGAAAATCAACAGTCTCAATAATCGCAGGCATTCGGGCCCACGTTTGATGCGAAAGCTCATCACGTTTATTCTGAAAATGATGGGATTTTGGTTTATAAAACGTAGAACGATCACCTAAGATAGTATTATGATTAGCGGAATCAAAAGCAGGATTAATCAATTCACCATTTCGAACAGCACCAGTCATATTAGTCATATCTTTACCAGATTCAGCAGCAGCAAGAACATCATCATCCATTTCAAGCAGAGGAGTAGTTAAACCTTCAATCATATCAGGAATAAAATCAAGACAACCTAAAATAGAATCAATAGGACTAGGATTACTAGGACCATGGGGGTCCGGAGTGTCACCAATAGGCGCACTCTCAGCAACGACAGTTAAACAAAAATTATTATAAAACAACATTTTTAAGCTAAAGAAAGGTGTTCCATTGTACGTTGAGTAGCAAGCCACTCACCGTCAAACAGATCCAAGGCAGCCGGTATGACCCACCCATCCTTCAAAACACCACCATCCAACTCTCTGAGGTTTGTTCCAAACTCTCGGGGACTTAGATAGCGGTCCAAGAAGACTTGATAGGTCATGATTTCAGAAACACGGTCCGGTACGAAAACAAGCAATGCTTTGCGTTGTTCGTCAAAAGTCGGTTCGGTCTCAGGGATTTGCCCATTATACTTTGAATTTCCACGGAAAAACGACCACTGAAGAGCGGAATTGATGATCTGGACGAGACCATCACTGGAAATATCACGAGCATAACTGAGCTGATCCAAGAGTGTTCGGAAGGACACAAAAGGCACGAGCGCTTGAAGCTCGTCCGAAAACAGAATCTGCTTCTTGCAGAACTGTACCGCAGTTTGTTCGACATTAGGTTGCGGTTCACCATCTTTAATGGCAGGCGTAATCACGACATTCAGTTTGGCCAAGCTATCACGAATTGTGAAAAAGTTATAACTTTGGCGAACTTCAGGCCCGACAGCCAGGACGGTATCATCTCCGTTGAAACGACACTTGACCATTGCCACAAAGTCTTGAGGACGGGCACCAGGGATGTTATCAAAGAAAGCGTACATGGCATAAATACCAGCAGCGTAGGTGTTGACATCCGTGGTCCCTTTCATCCCGGAAGGATTTCCGAGATTGCGATACCAAAGGTTGGCACCGAAAACCATTCCCGACTGGCACATCATCAGCAAGTAAGCATAGCGTATCTTCCAAGCCTGACTGCCATAATCCCTGTAGTAGCGCGTTGTATGGCGCAAATACGACTCAAACAATTGCCAGGTTATGGTGGCTTCCATTGATTTGTAGTCGAGGTCAACAAGAAAAATTTTATCTTCACTCCAGTCGAGAAGAGGAGCAAAGAGAAGGTCCCACTCACGAGAGGCGGGATCACAACCAACAGTGCTTGGCGTGTTTACAGGATTATGATGTAAATAGTCCATGTAATCACCAAACGCCATGGTTCCAAGAACGAGGAGCTCAATGCGCGAAATCTGAAAGGTTCGGGTTTTCCGGTCACGTATCTTCTCATGTTTAAGGCATTCATCCTTCAAACATGGTTGGATAACTGTCAGAGGAATCTTACCGGAATCGATGGATTGAATAACCCGATCAACAGACTCGCGAAGCTGAGGAGCTACGACATGAATTCCATCAACAAGAGGCATCAGATCCTTACGTTTAACCTTCCAACCATACCCAACTGAGGCATCAGCGGGTATCGATTGAACGGCTTCTTCAATAGTCCAAAAGCGTAGAGATTCTTGAGGAACAGGGTACAAAAGATCACTGGTCTTCTCACACTGCGACATCAGAGATTGCGGTATTGGAAACCTTTCCACGCCATACTTTTCTTCCATGATAGGAATAATAGCAGGGTCGAGAACGGCAGGAGCAACACGACATTCAGCGTAGGCATCACAGATAGGAGTCTTTTTGAGACGAGTTCGCGTGTTTGAACCAGGTGGTTCAACAACGTCAGCGAGAACAGAAAAATTTCCAACGGGAGCACGAGCTTGCTGAGGTTCAGAAAAGAGATTCGGAAGCAAGCCTTCGGCAATCGTTTCTTCAAGATCCATTTGCGAGAGATTCTGAGAAGCATCCTTAGAAAAGTAAGTACAAATCATAGAAAATTCTTCACGAGTAACACGGGTAAAATAAGACCTAGGACGAACAGCACCATCGGTTGATCCGCTAAGACCAGCCGTGTGAAAACCAAGAATGCGCAGAGTGTTTTTGAAAACACCCCACACGGGAGATCCACATGCACCAGGAGCGTTCTGGGCTTCGTAAAGGACGATCTTCGACTGGGTGATTCCAGCAAATCCACTGTAACGAATGTTCTTCCAAGCTGCTTTGAGCGGCCCAGAGGCATCCTTTCCAGGAGATGAGCGGGTAACAACCATGCCCTCAGTTAGATGAGCAAGATCAGATTCAGTCAGAAGAAAACCAGAAATTTTACGAATACCAGGAACAGGTTGACGAAGGTTAACAACCATGATGTCTTCATTGACACCACGGAAGAAAAATGAATTTTCCTTCGTGACCTCCACCTGACGATTGATCTTGGTTTCACCAATAGGAACTTCGACTTCAAGAACAGAACCAAACTTAAAAGATCCGGTAGACGTACGAGCAATATGACTAGGTAACAAAAGCAAGCGATCGGTTAACAAAAAGCCATTGAGATTATAGCCTTCAAAACGAGCAACACAAACATTACGTATCAAAACATCAGTAAAAACTTCGGCAGGAGATTTGACAGTTGGAACATCACCTTCAGCATTAGCTTCCAGTGTGGTTCGGACGTGAGCAAGGCGAGCATTGCGGGCATGGTTGACAATACCACGAGCACGCGCACCATACTCAGGCTCAGCATCGCTCTTCTTTGAATTATAAAAACGATACAAACCATAAGCAGCGAGAGCCAAAGCACCAATAATCGGAAGTCCGACACCAACACTTAAACACAACTTGTAGAGACGTTGATTCTTCTCCTCTTGACGAGTACTAGGAGATTTTAAAATCGTCATAGGATCGAAAACATTCGCTGGACCCATTTCGGCAACAGGTTCAACAAACTTGATCTTCAAACGATCATAAATAGAGGTAGCAGCAGCGATTTGATTAACAGTCAGATCTTTAGTACGACGTTGCTTTTCAGTGGCAAAATCAAACAATACCCCACAAAGTTGGGAGTAAGTCATTTTACCAGTGTCACAACGAATTTCAGGATCAGGATGAGCAGCATAACGAGCTTTCTCGGTAGCCTCAATCATATCAGCAAAGAGATTACTATTGTAATTACTGACACGAGCAGGGTTAGGAGGAACGGAATACACCCACGCGAACAAAAGATGAGGAAAGAGATTCTGTTCTTCACTAGGAAGAGTTTGAAGGTACGCCATCTTTTCTTTCGTAGTCGCACACTGAGGAGCGAAATCCTTATTGAAACCACAAGCCAAACGCAGATCACAGCGACGCCACAACGCTTCCATGTTATGAAAACTAGGAATGTTTGACGGGTATAGTTGATTGCTAGCAGCCAAAACGTAGCTAAAACGCAACATACGATCTTTCTTTTCGATCGACGCAGCGTTAGGCTTGAAATTGCCGTCAGCAAGAGCCATCCAAACTTCAGCTTGTTGAAGATTTGTTTGGTCAGAAACACCATATATTTCAGGGAACACAGCCCCGTCAGCACCTTCCGTATTTTCCCAGTATTCACCAGGAGGAACACGGTAGGTACGACTGGGTAGTGGTTTCCCGGAATACAAACCATTTAGAAAGGCACCTAAGGCATTTGCAGCCATGGTCTTTCCAATGTTCGGCCCACCAGCAATGTGAACCATGAGAGGCGTTTCACCATACAAAAGGGTTTTGACTTTGGTCTCAGCGATCTCAATCGCAGTTCCAAACTTGGTCAAATGCTGTTCAGCATGATTGGCCCAGCCTTCACCACAATGCAGAGTAACGTAAGCTTTCGCAGCTTTTCGAACAACAAGAGCAGCATCCACGTTTGCACTAGTGGGTTCTTTCAGATCTTCCATACACTTATCAATAGAAGTGGCAAAACTACGCCAACGAGATTGAGCATACAAAACAGACGACATAATATCAGGACAACAATTAACAATCTTGGTCTGAATAGCGACAGGAATCAACTCAAACAACCAACGAAACAAACTACAAACATCCTTAATACTACGAGACAAAGCAGACAAGTAAGCCATGTGCAAAAGTTGAGATTTGAGATTCAAACAACGAGAAAGCACATTCAAAACACTTGTACAAAACTCACCAGCTTCAGCATCAACAACTTCAGTTTCATCATCAGAAGGGTCAATCAGATCCATAGCTAAATCAGTGAGGCTATCAATGTAAGCAGGATCATCTTCAGGCTGAGCAGCCTGGGAAAACAGATCATAGACATTATGACGACGATTGGTTCGAGCAAAGGAACTTGGAGTTTCAGAAGGTTGAGCAATCTGAAAATTCAAACTATGCATAGCATTGTAGGTTTTCTGGCAGGCAGATCTCTCCTCGCAAGGAGAAGCATTCCCACCAAAAACAATGTCTGGATTTTCCTTTGCAAACTTTAGACCAAAACCACGCTTCACACGACGATGAAGAGGGCTGGCACCAAAACCATTGGCAATCACAGAAATTTGCTTGATGACACACTCATCCAGCCAGGTTGAACCAGCGAAAAGAGCTGCCCCAAGACTAGCACAGGTGATGATAGCAACACGAGCAGCCAAGGGCATCTTAACAGCTAAAGCAATAACTATACTAACTATGAACAAAGCACCAGCAAGCATCTCAGGCCACCAGTCAGTAACAAAATCAGTAACCTTGGTAAGAGACTCCTTTATACCACACATGGCATCAGAAATCGTCTTAGACAAAGCACCAAGATTCGCGATACCAGAAACCAAACCAGAAATAGAAGAAAGAGCTCCTCCTTCAGCCTCAGGACAGAAGCTTGAAAGAAGAGTAGACACCATTTCATGGTAGTTTTCAGACCGGCAACAATCAGATAACTCATGGAGGACATGCGCTGGAACAGAACAACCAACAGCATTAGAAAAGCTAATCAAAGTATGACAACGACCTAAGCTATTTTCTTTTTCAAAAGACAAAAACGAACAGCCTTGCAAACGTTGGACAACATTATCACAAATGGAACACTCACCACAGCTCTCAGCATTGGGCAACACTGAGCGACAGGCAGGCTGACTAAAAACAAACTCAACAACACGATTGAAGACAGTTTCATCAAAACCTAAGCTAAACAAAAAGTACCAGTCGTTGTAGAAAGAAAGCCCTTCGCTTGGTTCATAAGTGTAACTAATAAAGAAAACGAAGGACATAAAATCAGGACAAGACAAAGCAACAATGTGCTTCTCCAGTTCAACAAGATCTTCTTGAGAAGCGGCAATAGACATATCGTTAGCCAAAATATCAAGGAGGTAAGTAAAGACAGTTGAACCAGGAAAAACAACAGGAAGATTGACACTTTCTGGAACATACAAAAGGCTTTTCAACAAACTATCACGAAAAATAGGAATGCCAAAATAATCAATGACATGTTGGACACGAGAAACAAATTTAGGATCAAGAGCAAGCAGAAAATCAGAATTCTCATCAGAAAAATCAATTTGACAATCAGACACAGGAGAAGACGGAGACTTCTTCATACCATTTCTTTTGACACGAGAGCGACGGTGGTTTTTACGCCAAAGATCACGACGCACAATTGAAGCGGCAGGAGGAAGACGATCAAGATGAAAACGAACAGACGAGGATTCAACAGCACGTTCAACTTTAGGACTCAAAAACTTGAAGACACTTGAAACGGTAGACGTTTCAGGTTTCGACAAATAACAAATACCAGAAATCAAACGAACAAACAAAGGACGAAGACTATACAAAATTTCATGCGCATGACGATTATCACAGTAATACATAGAAGCCAGAGCTTTTTGGAGCTCTAGGTTTTCAACAAAACAGGACAAAACGACACAAGCACCATACGAAAAACGAAGCTTCTTTGCCAAAATGGTTTCCACGATGTGAAACCATGGCAAATCAGAAGGCAATCCGAAGGGAATAGCATAAGGACTCACACGGTTTTTGACTGGAAAAGACCAATCAACCATGTTTGAGACCTCAGCATACCCTATGTACGGACGGTCCTCAATAAACTCGGCACGTTCGAAGTGCCTATGAGCCTCAAGGTAGCTCATAACCCAGTCCTTAGGGACTCGACTAGCAGAGAAATCTTTTGACAGAGACATTTTCAAGCTTTAATAATAATAGCGCAAAAATGCATAAGGAAATACTTAAAAGACTTTACATGCACTCAAAGTTTAAATACGCCACTCCCCCTTTGAGAAAAGGAATGGTATCACAAGTATAAACAACCCCTAAAAACTAAAGGACAAAGAAAATGGACAATCGCAAAAACGCACCCCCCGGGGGGGGTCCGTGAACACCGGTGGTAACGTCGGGAACGCCCATTATAGCAAATGCTTGTCTCGCAACAATGTGGAGACGATCACAGCCAACTGGCGTTTTTGCGACACAGAAAAAGAGGCTTAAAGGGTGTGTTATTCATTACTTCAGAAAAATCAACCACAAACGGACTCCAGTCATCTCCTCGCAACGATTCTCGGACAACTTGCAGACCCATCATCCGAGACTACGGCAGGTACACCTTGCGGTGTGTCGTAGAATCCCCGCCAAGGGTTAACTCCATCGATGTTTCAGGGCGTGGCACCTTGGTTTAGGCTATACGTTAGTACATGTTTGTGCAGATAAGACGTTTCACTTTCACACGAAATGGGTTCGACCGCTACATCTGCTGATTCACGGTTGGCCTAGAAGTTAGGTTTAACTTACAAAGGATTGGTTAATATTTTTGTGTTTTTGAAACATTTTATAATAATCACCAACTAAAATAAAGGTTATAATAAATAATAAACACGTATGAATAATATTTAAAATGAAAAGAAAAAGAAGTCTTTCAATATAAGACGTGGGATAAATCGCGCACGTCAAACATTGAAGTGCTATCACATGCGGTTCGAGCAAAGGCTGCGAACCTGGTGTAATGCTACACTCACGTGATGACAAG
>Ga0138287_1232643_pt1 | contig 9408 bp, 1 predicted proteins | sample S_130826_E_mt_FD_106917 | JGI IMG/M metagenome (GOLD analysis project Ga0138287, IMG submission 106917) | Freshwater microbial communities from Lake Simoncouche, Canada - S_130826_E_mt (Metagenome Metatranscriptome) | ecosystem: Environmental > Aquatic > Freshwater > Lake | place: Canada: Quebec... | reverse complement strand
GACGTTCATTCCACCATAAATGGTCGACATCTTCGTCGCATTTTGTCCGAACGGAACTGTTGAACCACCCACAAAAAGGCTCATGTGGTGTGTTGCATGCCAGCTGGATTCCGCACGGAATACATGGTGGATGCGTTCTGTTCCCTTAGCTTGAACCGCTGGATCGAGTGCAATTGCTGGTGACTTTCGGAAGCCTTGGCCGTCAACCCATGTTCCACCGAACCAAGATTTTGGATCATTTTCCAATGTGTCAAATGTCATGCTGTTTGAAGCAAGGCTTACATTGTCTTTGGTTTTGTACACAAAGTCGTAACCAAGTGTTGTCGCCAATGACGCTGCATGAGGGTGGGTCAATGTTGTGTCGATCGAACCTTTAACAAAGGTGTAGTCAATGTCAGCACCGATCACAGGACCCATGCCTTTGATTGTCGCATCTTTGAATGGAGCTGAGATGTATTCTTTGCCGCGCAAAGCTTGTGCAGCCATCGCGTCAAGTCTGACACCCATCCATGAAAGAGCTTGCCATGCAACTTTGGCACCGCCGCCCACTTCAACATGGTTGCCGTTACCCAAAACAGCCTTGTAAGGGTTTGTGCCGGTCTTGTTTGTGCCGCCTGTAGGCAAGCCTACATGGAGGTACACGCCCGCTGACCAGTCATCAGAGAACATGTGGTCATAGAAGGGGTTGATCGTAATGTCACCAAGGCCTGTGCGCTGATTTGTTTGCATTGTGTAGCCATTTGCCCAGAGCCATTCTTCAGCTGATTGTGAAGCATAGCGCTTGATGAGAGCTTGAAGAAGACCATCAGTCCCCGCATCAAGCAATCTTCCGTCAGCAGCGTGAGCCGTTACAAGCCACAAGTTGTCTTTTGCTGTATCAAGGAGAGTTTTTTGTACAAGAATACGAGCATCGTTACCACCATCACCAGGTCGAGCGTTCGCACCTGCATCTACGTTAAAAACATACATGGTATTCGGCGCAAGAGCACCAAGCGCTGGCAGTTGAGCAACGGGCTGCGCAATGGTATTCAGGTTATAATTACCCCCAGCATTTTGCTTCGCCCCTTGGGTCCTATTTCCGATGTCGACAAGAACAGTTGCAACGTCTCGATCAGCACCACCATCGTTAACGGCAATAGCAGCAGCAGCATTGGCAACAACGTCCGGCAAAGCAACGGCACGGGTTGTCAAACGAGGAACCTTTGAACCAGGAGCATACGCAATCGCGTATGGTAATGCCTGTTGGCTAGTATAGGCATGATCAACGTCGTCTCGATAGTCGTTTCCACCCGGAGCAACACGATTATAGGCAGCGCCCGAACCAACCTGAATCGTCTTGTTAATATTCGCAGCACCACCCGTAGCTGTGTTAATGTCAGTAATGAATTTGCCTACTTGTCCTCCGCGAAGAACTGGCAAATTTTGTACCAATGAAACTCGGTAGAGATTAGACACAAGAGGAATGTCATTAAATTGCAAATCAACAGCCGCTGCGTTTGGCTGGCGCGTAAGAACTTGTTTAGCAGAAAATTGATCTCCAATGACGTAATGATCAGCCACACCGCCTGTTGCAGCCAACTCTGCTTGGTCATCTCGCTCCATACGCACGGTTGTCAAAGGCACATGAGCCTTGATCCCAACCATACCTTTACCATCCATCACGCGGTAACCCAAAGAAAGACCAAGGCTCACACCTTGTTCTGAGTAGGTTACTTTTGGATTGAATGTTGTTGCGCCGAGGTTGGCGTTAAACTCTTCGGTGTAAGCACTCGTTGCACCTGAGGTTCCAAAAGCATCCGATACTTTAAAACTGTCTTTCCCGAAAAGAAGCGCCGAAAGAGGCTTGGCTGTTGAGCCATGTTTTTGGAACGCTTTGTCAGCGTTGCGGCTGAAGCCGGTTGACCACATTGCAATGTCCCATGGAGATTCTTTTTCGCTCTTATGACCATTGTCATTGCGCTGCGAACCGCGCTCGATTCCCATCGGCGGACGAAATTCCGACGCGACCGCACAACCGAACATCAAAAATGTCAGGCTTGCGAGTCTTAAAGCTGTCTTCATCATACTTAGTTCCTTTTAAAAAACGGTCTCTGACCTATTTTCACACTGCGCCCGCTCGTAGAAAAACCCTTCGACAAGCTCAGGGCGAGCGGGGTTTTCATCAAAACCTGTATTTCAAGTTTAATTCAAAACTCTCTGCCGCTCATGTCCTTCGACCAGTCTTCGTTAATAACTACGCCTGGCGCAAATCTAAGTCCGGCATAGCTGCAAGCGACGACGGGCAAGCTCAGGATGAGCGAAGAAGGAAAATTCAAATTTCTTATTATCTCAATCTTCCTAGTCCTCGCTCATCCTGAGGCTCTCGAAGGACATGAGCGCGCATAACTTTCAAAAATCACTAATTCTTTGATCCTTGCCCTGCCCCGCTCGCCCTGAGCCCGTCGAAGGGTCGCAGCTACGAGCGGATTTAGCGGATCTCTAATATTTCAATTTTGATGTGAGGTGGTGGCGTGAGCCACCACCTCATCTGTTTCTTTATGTATTAACGAGCCGCAAAAGCGTTTGGACCCGTGACACTTTCACTTGTCACACCAACAACGCCAGCTTCAAGAGCGTCGCTCACATTGCCACTCGCAAGAGAGACAACTGCAGGGCGACCGATCATGAGTTTGCCAACGCCATATTTAACATCATTTGCATCTCCAACTGTGAAACCAGCATGCATTGTTCCGCCTGTTGAGCTGAAGTTAACAAGCTTGGTTTGGCTTGTTGCATAGTCTCTCATTGCCAAGATGTTGAAGAAAGCAGCTGCATTCGCTGCTGTTTGTGCATTACCAGCTTCTGAGATCATTGCGCCTGAAGCGAATAGGCCATACTGTGTTCCATTTGACAATGGACCAGCATAATCCCACACGTTAACAGGGAAGCTTGCGCTTGTTGCAGGAGCAACTGGAGCAGGAACCAACATGATGTTACCGCCACCCTTGATGTTCATCAAAGATGGAAGACCAACTGAAACGCTGTAGTTCGTTGCAGGACCAACTGCGATCAACGCTGCATTAAGATCAGAACCATCCGCAATGTGGTTGTGTTCAAATGTTCCAGCTTGGAAGTTCAAGGTGATCTTACCAACGTTGTGGAGCCGTTGAACGATCCATGCCGTCTCTGCATGCGCGGTGAATGAAGGGTTGCCATTACCATCAATTTCTACCATTCCGTTAGCATCCAACACAGGGTTGTTTGCTGTCGTTGCAGCACCGTTCATTGGGTTGCCGTTGTCTTTTTCAGTCACACCGGCACCAAGACCCAAGAAGCCTTGACGGTCGATATGAACCAATGAACCAGCATGACGTGTTGTGAGATTGAAGTTGATGTTTGTGTTCGCTACGTGCGTTGGGTTACCAACTTCGAACGCACCGCCTGCTGTTGTTGCAGAACCGATGTTGAATTGTGATTCACGGTTCAAGCTGATTGTTACGTCAGTGTTTGGTGTTGCAGCGTCTGCTTGCACACCAACAAGAACTCCATCACCAACAGTGAATTCTGCGCTCTTGTTCAACCAGATTTGCAGGTTGCCCACGATCTTAGCGCGTTCATTGTTAGCATGATCGCCGTAACGGTTGTTGCCAGCCGCACGGTCAGATGGAGATTCAACGATCAACTTAGCATTTTCAGTGAAGTAGAGAACAACACCGCCTGTAACACTTTGTGGTCCGCGGATTGTTGCGCCTTTTTCAAGAACAAGGCTTACGTTTCCGCCGAAAGCGATTTCTTGTTGGTTTTTACTATGACCAAAAGATGAAAGGTCAAGTGTCATACCAGCAGGAACGCGGATTTCATGCTCAGCAACCGATGTGAATGTTACACGTTGTTTGTTTGGTTCTCCGAATGATTCAACCGCAACCAACGCATTCGCATCAGCAACGATAAGATCAGAGTTAACGTCAACCACACAGTCACCTTCTGGGCACACTTGGACAAAGCCAGAGCCGAGAATGTTCCATGGGTTAACTGAATGTTCATTCCAGTTTGTTGTTCCAAGACCGAAGCGACCACCTTGGATCCCGAAGATTTGTGCGTGAGCACCTTCTCCAAGACGACCAACGGTACCTGTGCCTGATTCAGCTGACTCACCAGTTGCAAATTCACGGATACGACCAGAACCGCGGGTTGTGTCATCACCAGAAACTTCGATTTGGAAAGGATTGTTCACTGTTGCACCGGATACACGGAACTGACGGATGTCATCACCTGTACCGATGTAAGCCAAGAGCTCTGGTTTCGCCATTGCCTTGGTTACAGGAACTACTGAACGCGTTGCTCTGTCAGACGCACGCATTGATTTTGCTGAGCGTGTTGCATGAGCAAGTTTAGCATTCAATGCTGCAATAGGATTTCTTGTCTTTTTTGAAGCGTCAGCAGCATCTCTTGCTTTAACTGCTTCACCTTGCGCAATAGCATTGCCAAGTGTTCCCCAGTCAAGCGCAATTTCATTTGCACCAGATTGGTCATTCAATGGATTTTGATCATTGAAGTACGCAAGACGAACATAACCAGCTTTGTCAGCTGAATTGACAAGCGCATCAGCCAAGCCAAAGATTTGGATTGAACCCTTTTCCGTGAAGATCGATTGGTCATGCGGAATGTTCAAGAGACCGCCAAGCTGTGTTGTTTGTGTTACGCCATCAGAAGGCTTTTCCTCGATGTTGCCGTAGTTGTTCCATACACGTTGCGCAACCGCTGTATCAAGGATCAATTGACCAGCAGCTGTCACTTGATGATTGTTGTCCTTAACTGAACCGGCAGCCAATTGGCCACCATGACTTACAAACACAACACCAGAGTCTGTTGCGCCTTTAACAAAGCCTTTGAAGCCTTGTACGTTGTTGTTAGCGTCTGGAGTTCCAAAAGCACCGAAGCACACACTGCCGCGATCGACAGAAAGGACCGCCGCAGGAACTGCTGCAGCACCAAGCTGGCCGAGTTTGAATGTGCCAGCAGTTGCAGGAGCGTAGCCAGTTTGTCCAAATGTACCAACCGCTGCAACCGCAGCTGTTGTGCTCAATTGTTCACCAAGCAATGTATTTCCGTACAAAGTGTTGCCGTAAGGGAACGCTGTGCCTGAATTGTCAGCTTGTGGGGTATCCCAACCAACTTGAATGTTGGCAGCTGATTGACCAGGCGTCATGATCGAAGCCAACACAAGGTGTGTTGAACCGCGAGGCGTTGGTGTATGGTTTGTCAAAGAAAGTTTTACTGTCTTTGAATCATTGTTTTGTTTGAACACGTTGGCATAGGCACCTTCTGTTGCCCAGTTGGTTGAACCGTCAGCCATTGTGTTGTAGTAAGAACCAAGTTGTAGTGTACGTCCATCGCCGCAATCTGAAGTGCGTTCAACGAATTGGACTGCTGATTTCGCGTCGGCATCACCACCGTTACGGTCTGTTGCCACAAGACGGGCACCAGCGATACACACTGATTCATTGAGTCTGAGATTTCCACCCGTCAAGCGCAGTTCAGGGAAACGGTAACGGAAGTCTGAACCCAATGTTCCAGCTTCTACTCCTGTCAACAAGTCATTGAAGAAGAGTTTTTCACCGCCTTTGATAGCAGGGAAAGTGTCAACCGGTGTACCGGTGATAGCACGAGCCGCATCGTTACACACGAAGGTTGCGCCAGAACTGATTTCAAGAACATCGTTGAGGTACACGCTTGGTGTTGCATAACGAGGGTAAGTTGTTGCGCCATCGTTCACAAAGTAGCTTGATGGAGCTGGTGCAGCATCAATGCTGATTGTACCCGTACCTGTCACCGTCACATGGCCTTGAACTTCAAGAACATTGTGACCGGATGGTGAGGCTTTGAGTATGTCGCTTGGAACAGTTTCTGTTGTATCCTTAGCACCTTCTTCTCCAGCAGTCGTAATGGTAACATCCATTGTTCCTGCTGAATCTGCAAGGCGTCCTTTTTCATAAAGAACGCTGTCAACAACAAGATGCGCCATGAAATCTAGATCTTTGTTTGCAAGAGGATCTTCAACAACAGGAGCGATATCCTGATTTGCTTCATCCGCCGCTGCCTCTTCGGCCGCTTTTGCCGCGCCTGCAGCATCAGTTGCATCGCCCGCATCAATCGCATCGCTAATTGCATTTACAACCGCTTGTGCAGCATCACTTGCCGCTGGGGTTGCATTAGCATCAGTAGAAATTTGATCCGCAGCATATTGAGCAGCTGCTAAAACACTCGCTGCATCTGCATCAGGATTTACCTCACCATCTGCTGCAGCCACTGCCGCAGCGGCAACATACTGAGAAGCGTTTGTTGCGCTGATCAAAGCAGCTGCGAAGATGTAACCATCAACAACCGTCTGAGCATCCGCAACAATTGCAGTCGCCTCATCAGCTGTAATATCTGCTGGGTCTTTAACTACTGATTCGTCAGCAACCAGATTGGCAACCCGCTGGGCAACCGCGTCCGCCGCATCAATTTCACCTTGTGATGCTGTTTCTGGATCTGGAAGCGCACCGTTTGCCGCCTCTGTAAAGTCAGTATCAGCTGTACCTGTAACTGCAGCCACTGCATCAAGAACGCCTTTTGCAGCATCTCTTGCAAGATTCGCTGCATCAATTGCTGCTTGCGCATCAAACGAAGCAATCGCTGTCTGCCAGAATTTTTCGATGTAACCGAAATCTTCTGACGCGGAGTTTGTCAAGCTGATAGAACCGTTACCTTGGAGTCTGACTGCTGCATTCACAGCAGCTGCAAAATTAACAGCCCCAGCTCCATCTACACGATTCGTTAACGCCTTATCAAGTCCATCAAACACAAGGGCTGATGGGTTATGTTTCGCAATAGTCGAAAGAACGTCAACATCTCCAGAAGGATCAAAATAGTCGTTTGCAACAATGTCGCCCACACGGTCAGCAGCACCACCAACATGGTGAAGCGTTCTGTTGTGGAAAACATCAATCATACCGTTCACACCAACAACAAAGCCTGTACGTGTGTTGAGTGGGCGGTAGCCGTCAGCAACTGCAGTTGCAATGTTTGTTGCTGCATCTGGTCCCTTTGCCGTAGCATTATTAAAAACAGCATTCACAGCGTAAGACCAGTCGCCGGCTTGTTGAACAATAGCGTCCTTGTCATCAAATATCAATCTGTGCTTGCCTTTATGAGCTCTTACTTTATGAGCCTTGTGTCCACGGTGCATTGCACGTTTTGCTTTTGCTTTTGCTGATGAACGAAACTTCGTTGAAGCAGCAGCAGCATCAGGAAGAAGTGGATCAATGTACACAAAATTCGCGTAAGGATCTGAAGCCAGACCTTCTTGAACTGTTTCAGTGTCATTGATCACCAAAAGTTCGCTTGCTGTTGATGGTGTGGTTGAACAATCTTCAACACGGAAAATTGCTTGGCCTCCAGCAGGGATCGAGTAGTTGAGTTGTGTGCGAATATCGGCTGAGGCATAAGGAGCATTCGCTTTATCTTTCTCATCTACGCCTGGCACAACAAAATGCCCTGCTACAACAATGGAAGCATCGTTGTACGGGAAGCGTGTTGCAAGTCTCTTAAACTCAGGATCTGTTAATCCATAAGGAGTAAGCTCACCCTTATCATCAAGAACTCCAACACCATCGCTCCAACCAAAGTCCTTTGCGCCGCGGAGGAAAAGGACCATGCGCGCTTTGGCAAGATCAACTGTGGTGTCTGCAACATTTGTAAGCGGCCCAGCAGGATCGAAAGATACCGACCCAAAGCCGCCTTTTGCTACATCCGCTACGTGAGCAACACCTGTGTCATCATGGGAAATGTAGGTGATGATCGAGTTGTAGCCAAGAACAACCATGGTGCGTTGCGGTGCTAATGCAGTTGCTTCAACATCATAAGCTGCTTTCTGCGTCGCTGTTGCATTAGCAACGAGAGGCGGAATGTTTGCGGCAAGATCTTTGCCCGCGTCTTTACGCTTGAACACAAGCTTGCTCTTGTTGTTGGTGATTGCTTGCTCAGCTGTTTGTTCCATCGTGATGAAGATTTTTGTTCCACCAGCAAGGTTTCCAAGAGCTGTGATTTGTGAAGCATCAGCTGGATCCGCAGGATTGTCTGTATCTGCAGTTGCTGCAACAGTAGCTGCTATGTCAGGGTTTTTGATAACATCAACAGCTCCTGTGGTGTCAAGATCACCAGAAAACTTGATTGTTGTTCCATTCGCCATGACGAAAGATGTTTGCCCTTGGCCTTTGAAGGTCAAGAACATGTCAGTCACAGCTGTTGCATCGCCAGCTTCGTTGGCTAGACGGGATTTTCTGCTTCTTACATGTTTTGGATGACGCTTCTTTGTGGAAGCAGCAGCAACATCTTGTGTGCCAATTCCAAGAAATTCCATGTCATGATCAACGTTGACCGTGATGGTTTGATTTACAGCAGCATCAAAAATTATGTGTGCAAAGCCGAAACCAGCTTCTGTAGTTTGGTCAAAAAACGGTTCAAATAACACGTCAGACTTAACGTTAACGGTCATCGGAGCTTCTTTGGCCGACAACACAACATCGCCGTCAATCTTGAGTGAACAAAAATTGCTAGCGTCATCTGCAAGAGGTTCCCCGTTCAATGTTCCATAGATATTCAAGGTGTTCTTGTCAGCTTCTGTTGGATTTGCGGTCGTTGTAAAACTCGCATTGTTTTGCTCTGAAGCAGGAGCTTGCTCACCATAGTTTGCATCAACATAATCTTGAGCAACCTGAATAGCATCCTCAAAAGTGATAGCTGCATCAGCAGCAACAGCTTCTTCTACCGCTGCAACAACAGCTTCTCTTGCGGCTTCATCACCAGTGTCATCTAGTGGTGCATCGACTATTAGTTTCTTCAGCGTATCAATAGCATCTTGCAAAGCCTCTTTAGCATTTAGACTTTCCTGCAAAGCGTCAACAACATCCTGCGCTGCTTGTAGTTGAGTTTCAGCTGTTCTAACAATTTTTCCGCTTCTAAACTTGATGCCACTCATCTTTGGCTTAGCGCTGCGCACTGCTGCACGCTTCGCTGCACGGTTCCATGCGCGATGCTTGGTTGATCCACCTGCGTCTGCGCGAGTAAAATCACCAATTCTGTCACCGTCTGCGTAGGCGGCAGCCGTGAGGGCATAGCCAAACTCATCAACAGAATCCCCAACAGGTTTCCATTCTACGAACGCCTGTACAGCAGGCATTCCCAGAAGGGCTGCTGAAAGGATTAATACCTTCAGTCTCTTGTGTATCATCGTGTCTCCCTTTTTTTACGATAACACTATTACATAATCTCGATTACCACGAGAAACACCCAGCCCTGCATGGGGGATGTGCTCACACATTTTTGCATGTGTGCCGAAACATTTTTCAAAATGCTCAAATGAAAAATCCCCGGCCGTCTGCAGAT
>Ga0138287_1212872_pt1 | contig 9489 bp, 2 predicted proteins | sample S_130826_E_mt_FD_106917 | JGI IMG/M metagenome (GOLD analysis project Ga0138287, IMG submission 106917) | Freshwater microbial communities from Lake Simoncouche, Canada - S_130826_E_mt (Metagenome Metatranscriptome) | ecosystem: Environmental > Aquatic > Freshwater > Lake | place: Canada: Quebec... | reverse complement strand
TTTTAGAAAGCGACTATTTTATTGTAAAAATTTTAAAAACACTTATTGTCAGTAAGCAAGAAAAGTGTGAAAAACTTGTTAGACCCGAAGGTCTCTGACTTGAAAAGACAAAATTGTCCAGATTCAAATTAAGAAAAAGATATTTAAGATATCTCCTTCGGAAAACATTTTACAAATGAATACCCGTCGATAATAGGGTAGAAACTATACTGAAAAATACTAATAAAAACAAAATTTAACATGGCGTTTCAATTCAACAAATTGTTTATGATCACGTTATTTTCGTGTCACGTGATCAGATAGTATTAAGAACGTGGCTGATTAACCATTAAAGGTACTCCTATCAAATAAGAGAAAGAAAAATCATCAGCCGCAGCACGATAAAGTACATTACCTATCGTGATAGATTCAGTTTCTGGTATTGAGGAAACTATTTCCATAGACACCAGACTGGCGGGTATATTACCCTTGAGCATGTTTTCAACAGTTACGCTATTGGTTTTAGAAAGCAAAACTGGTGATATGTGCGAAACATTATAATATGGTACCTCAACCTCAAGTTGTCCCTCAATTACTGTATCTACTAACGTTTCAGCCATTTTTGGAATAGAATTGACCGTTGTGAACGCCCATTTCTTGGCTGGATCGTCGGGAGAAAAAGCAGGAATTGTTGATAACCAATTAAACATATTATCACACACACCATTTAACATGCGCACACGCCATACCTCACGAGAAGGATAGCGTGTTGTCCCATAATTATTGAAATTAAGTAATTTGAGACGAATACCACCACGCGAAAATGCGTAAATGGTAGAAAAATAATCCAAATAACCATACCGCTGAGTAGCAGTAGTAGAAGTTACAGGAGGATTAAATTGAAAAGGAGCTACTGCAAGAGCATTGGAACCGGAATCAAAAGTCGTATTAGAGACAGCAGCAAAGCGTTTGATTAATTGACGAGCTGAGAAAATTTTCTCGCCAATACAATTTGCTTCAGGAGACCAATTATAGCGATAACCAATCCCAGACAAAGGGGCCGGAGTGCTACCAGTTTGAGCTTCATTACGCGTAATGGTGTCAACAGACATCATCTGCGCTTGTGGTCGTGAAACCATCTCAAAATCGGCAGCCTCCAGATCACCATTGTATGGTATATAGTTAGGAGCAACAGGTACTGCAAAAGTTAAATCTGGACCACCAGATACTTCAACAATACAATCAATAGAATCAGAAACATTATTCGCAGCCACCAACTTATTCAACACATCAACTCTAATAATACCATGACAAGCATTATATAAATAAGCATTTGCGTTAGCACCATTAGACAATGAAGGCGCACCAGGATAAACCGAATGCATCCAAAAGCGAGTAGATGGAAAGTCAACTGTAAAAGAAACCTCCGTAGAAGTTCTCAAATCGACAACCATTTTAATCGTTTTAGATATATCTGGCTCGGTTTGTCCTAGTACACCAACGCTGTGATAAGGTATATAAGAAATAAGCAAGCGACCCGAATGATATTGAGTTTTGACGAATTTAAAAGTATAAACTAAACTACCACGCCAATAGGCGAAAATATTGGAAAGAAATCCTAAATGAGTGGTAGTATAAACATTAGTCAAAGAAGTGGAATAAGGTGATACTTTATAGGGAGTTGCAAAATCAGAAAATAAAGTAGTTCCCGTAGCAGATCCATCACCAGTTGATGGCCAAGTAAATCGTGTCCAATAATTTGGAATGGACGCAATCTTGTTGATCATCATTTCATCAAGATCAGAACCGGACACATTATTCGTTTCTATAGAATTGGTAGCAGAGAGAGCAAGACGATGTGAAGTGTCCACACCGTTATAGTTAGACATTCGATTTTGATATCGTTGTTTTATCTCCGTTGCGGGAGCTTCAGATGTAGGTTTTGAAAAACCCATTTGTTGAAGAAGGTTTGCCATTTTACCAGAAATCCAAGCGGGTTTCGATAAAACATTCCCCAACAATGGATCTTTACTCAAAGTAGTTAATCCTTGAGATACTTGACCAACGCCAGTGCTAATGACATTAGTATCATGCATCTTTTGATTCTCCATTTGAGCGAATGCACGAATCTGGGGATCATTACCCTGGTACACATTAGCACCAGTAGCATAAGAAGGTTTGACATCTTCCAAATGAGCCCAAACTGTGTATTCAACAGCACCCGTACCAGAAGCTTGATCCTTTAACTGAGAATAAACAACAAGATAAATCGATCCAAAAGAGCCTTGTCCAGTAACGAGATTATATTGAAGATGACACGCAACGTAAGGAATACGCAATTCAATTTCTGTTCCAACGCTTAAATCTAAATCAACGCGAGGACAACCAGAACGACCGGCCAAAGATTTATTCACCATTTCCACATGGTCAGGCATATATTGAGCATAAGGTATATACTGCAACATTAACCGACCCTGTTGAAACGGTTGCGAATTGACCTGAACTTTAATAACCAACGTAGCATAGAGTGAAACAAAACCTTCCAGTTTTTCTCTATACATTTTATTAGCTATCAATTTTTCAGGAAAATTAGCAGTGAACAATTCATGACCATTTGTTTTAGTTGTATCCCAAAGATCAGTAGCAACGACAACAGGTCGTTTCAAGAAAGAAACAATATCTTTGATCTCATTATCATAAACAGTCATGTCCATGATATTCGAATCTATTTGAGCAATTTCAGGGAGAGCAGTAGCAGAAGGTATAACACCTTCAGAAGCAAAAGTAGTTATTTCTATTTTTTGATTTGTAATTTCATTAACATTTTCAGCAGGTCAATTTCTTATATAAAGTGACAACCTAATCACTATTATAGCACTAGGGGTTCCTGGATATTGAGGGGCTGCCTCGACGCATCCTGGAAGTAAAGCTTAAAAGCTAACGTCGTTATTAAAATAGCAGTGATTTTCAGATTTGAACCCTAGAAAATTATTCCGAAAATCAAGATCACATTTTAACCTTAAACGATGAAAGAATCTGGATTATATACATAGTCATATATATATTCCTGATAAGTAGCGATTTTTGGATTGAACCTTAAGATGTTACGCACTCTATCCACATGCGCAACAAATTTATCAAATACATCATGTCCATGCAATACCATTTCACGTGCAGCTGTTTCCAGATTTGATTTCAAAATCTCATCTGGATCAACTGTATTCCGAGTCCAGTTCAACATTTCATATATTACATCAATGCGCAAAGGAGCAACATATCTTTGAATTTCCTCATTAAACACAAAAGCTCTTTTCAAAAACAAAACATCATCTAATTTTCGATACTCGATCAAGCCACCAGTTTTGTTCTCATCTGTATATTCATGACCAAGAGTTTTCAAAGCAGCAGAAATTGTAGTTTGATTAAAATGCTCGATTGCGCGTTTTGAAATATTCAAAACATTGTCATCACCATAACTTACCATACTTACATGTCGATTGAAATTAGACATGCCACTCATACCCACACTCGACATACACTGCATCCAAGCCATTCGCATTATTATACTATTATAGATACTATTTATTATCACTGTAAATGGATTACCAGATGGTTGACTATGCGTCCACATATACACCACACTATCAAAAATATGAACTGAATGAACTATATGTGTCCACAAACCCAACCGAATTTGCTTATTAACTTCTCCATCATCATACCAATCATTTATTATATCTAAAATAGCCCACAACACCTGTACATTCAAAGACCCATCAAAATTAGAAAAATCACCAGCAATTACACATTCACCTCTTTCTTTCAATTTCAATGCTGTTTTATGCCAATCTAAAGAATACACATTCGTGCCCACAGTTATTTCATTATCAATTTTGTTATGCATCAAAAAAGCTGCAAAACCCAGAAAATATTGTCGAAAAGCTATAACGAAATGAACGGGACAAGCAGAAAATACTCTTGTTTTACCAGCATCTACTTTGGCAATCTCTCTTCTCTCATCCTTCTTTGAATCCATACAAAACACATTTCTAATTATCCCATTCTTACAATCATTTATCAAATTACTCACATCAATTTCTAGATTTTTACATTCTTGTGACGTTAGATCATATTCAACACCACTACCAAACCACTTCTTCTTTCCTCCTTTACCTTGACGTTCACCACTATATGGAAATCCAGGAGATGTTGTTCTATTGATAGCACGCATATAATCATCATCTTTACCCAAAACGCCCTGTTCGAAATTCAACACTTGTTTATAAAATTTCACATCCAAATTCTGATAATTAAAACAAATAACTTGCTGCACATCATTCTTACACGCTGATAAGTTATCCACATTCAACAAAACAGGAACCACACCACATTTTTTTAAGCCTAACATTAGAGGATCAATCAATTTACCATCAATCATTTTTGATCGGAGTAAAGCTGGTTTTGTCGTAGCAAGAGTTATCTTATTGTGCAAACGTGATGGAATAATAGCACTCGTACAAGCTTGACCCACTTTCTTTTTATGTTTACCAACACTCACAAAAACACCTTCAGGCATAGCAATATCAGCTAGAGGATTGATTTCGCTATTAATTTCAAATAAAAACTGTGCTGCTGGATTATTTAATGCTAATGTTTCTAATGCTTTATCTAATTGTTCTCTGAATAATTTACACGCATAAGCGTTCATTTGAGCGTCACCAGCAACATGCATACCTATTATTTTGCGCTGCAAACGTTTATTATATATCACAACCATAGATCCACAATCACCATTACTCGTATTTGCTACATATGAGTAATAGTCCCTTTGCACATGAAAATGAGAGCTGTTCAAATCTATCTCCAATTCGCGATCAACCGCTTTAATTTCTCCAAAAGTGTGATAAGTTGGTACATGAGAACCATCTTGTTGAGTTGCGAATGTGGCTAATGAACCTCTCATCCCATTCCTTATTGATGTTAAATCTTCTTGCGTTACAATATGTTTTAAGAGATCTTTATGCGCATGGCACATAGTTCTATGCAGGCACATTACCACACAATCTTGTTGTTCTTTATCACCAGGTTCAGCTTTCAAGTGTTTTAATCTCACCATATTTCCAGTATTACTTCCATCTATCCGCAATATATGAGGAACAGGAAATTTAATCACAGGCTCATTCCCATATTGATATAACCACAATTCACCCACAAGACATTTTTCATTCAACAATCTCCACACATAATGGAAGGGCATTACAGCCGACCAACCTTTCAAAAACGTTATGTTGCCAAGATATAATTCACGATCACCAACATACTTCATTCTATAAGTATTCTTCCTTATGACATCCTGCAAGACAAACATAGCTTGAGAATCAGAACACCCCTGACTTTGTACATCACCTATTTTCAACATGCCTTCTTCAATTAACAATTGATCTGCACATTGCCTACAATAATCAGGACCACTGAATTCATTCATCTCCATCCTATCATCACACACACCACATGTATCAACAGGTTTACAACTTTCAACTTCAGCATTTCGATTTTGTAACCAACGAACAACAGAACCGGCTACTCTAAAAAGGGGTGGAGCAGCTGCCCTAGTCATAGCACAAGCCACTAAACTTGAACCTATTGCTTGACACGTATCTTTCCTTCGTTGTTTTTCTTTTTTCCATTGTTCTTCATCACAAACAGCATCTTCTATGTTAACACGAGGTGCTCGAGCTGTCTTATTGTCTCCAGATTGAACCATTTCAACTCGTGTTCTAGGCTGTCGTGCTGTCTTCATATCACCAGATTGACCCATCTCACATATCGGTTCGCTTATATCATCTTCTTCATCTGCCTTATCTACCGCCAATAATGAAGACATAGAAGAATACATAGTAAAAATTGTCAATCCCATGCCAACAAATGCTAAAGCACTCAAAACAGGATGTTCTGTCACAATACGATAAGCCTCATTTTTCAAAATTTTACATCTCTCACAAAATCGATCATACATTTTAAACAATTTTTGATATTTAGTCTCAGCAGATTCCACAACCTTATCCTTGTATACACAATATGCATTCCACCGATTATCATCTAAAGCAATTTCCGCCTCTAAAGCAGCTAAAGTTTTCCCTTCTCGCAATCCTTGTACCATAAATGCATGAAAATCTTCATCCTCACAATCTACATACACACCAGACGCAGCATCATCCATTTCATTATCGCGACCCATTTGAGCTAAAGGTCGACATGCATATTCTCTCAACCACGCTAATTTAGATAACGATTCTTCCTTAGCTTTCAACCACGAATCACCCATCAATGCGGAGAATGCTTCATAATCAATTGGTTTACCACATTTCTCCTTATTAGCATTCATTTTCTGAAACTGATAAATACTCAAATCAATTTTATCCTTGGGAACTTTAGTTTTATCCAATTTCACACGCACAACCTTTCCTACGTTATCTGTTTCTTCAATACCATATTCTGGTTTAGGAGAAACAACATAACAATTATCATACATCCTAGTTTTAAAAGCATCCGGATGAGTCAAAGACTCAATGTTCACTTCCATTTCATTGGTTGTATAAATCAAAACTTCAGCTTGTGAAAAAGTATTTTTATCATGAAGAGCGGCCATATGTAGATGTTGAGGAAAAGTATTACAAGATCTAATTACTTCCATAAATTCGGGATTTGGTTTTGTTTTATCATCTTTCAATTGAAACGCGTCATCATAAATAACAATTTTCTGACTATTATATCCATCGTGAAATTCAGTCTCAACTTGGCGTGCATAAGTATAAGTAGCAAAATCTTCTGGTTTTAACACCCCCATCTTTCGCAATATATCTATACACAAAGGATAAACCACTTCAGTTTTACCTATTCCTGAACTTCCTACCAACCAAATTGTTATTGGACGCATTCGGGGTGAACCACCTTTAACAGCACTTGATGAAACAAGCTCATACAACATCTTAGCTGGGTGCAAAAACGCTGTAACCATTTGATTTTCTAAATAAGATAATTGTTCTTCCTTAAATTTCAATCCTTGACGCCACAAACCCTCTACTTTATTTGCTATTTCTGGATGGACATCTAATTTTTTCCTTTCTTCCAAAACTAAATATTTCCGCACGTCATTAGCCCACTCTTTAATCTCTTCAGTTAAGGAATTTATAGTCTTGAGTTCTTCACGCGTCTTTCCCAATACCATCATTTTGACATGATCATAAGCAATATTCCAATAGTGGTCAGTCATATCAACTATCTTCCCAGCACCAGCCACAGCTTTCGGTATACGATCCAGTCGCAAAATAAAGGAATCCCAATCTTTCTTTCCTGGTATAGCTTTTACACACACAAATGCCATGATTCCAAATAAAATTTTCCCTGCAATTGAGAAGACATCACTATAAATAAAATCTTCTGTACCCATTTGTGCTTGAGGCCTCTTAATTGTTAAATTTATTACTTGTTCTTTCAGATCTCTGACTAGTTGAATTATGCACTCAGGCACACCAAATTGATACACCATAAAACTTAATACTAAAACTACAGCTATTCGATATTTCTCAAATTTGAAAAGAAGTTTTATCAAAATTACTAAAATTATTATCTTAATTAAATCATCTTTAACACTTACTAATTTATCTGTTGACGACATACATGATTTTTCAAAACTTTCCTGCATCATAGGTAATGCAGTTTCAACAAAATTCGTTATTCGATGAATATCCTCAGACACAGATGAAAAATCATTTTCTGTTACATTTTTCAATCGACTAAATAAAGCTTTAGTATCTTCAAACATTTGTGCTTGGGGACGTTTTGCATCTCGCGCCATCTCTCGGTCTATCTCTTGAATTTTCTTTAAAAATTTTCTTCTCGCCTTTTCCAACACCATGACTCTAGGTTCGTTGTATCGAGCACATGATGGGTGCGATTTTATTTTCTTTAAATTTTCATAACCAAAATCTCTTAACATTTTCGACTGATTTGGTCCAGGGTTGGCTTCAATTCCTTCTCTAAGAAGATCTCTTATCCAATGAGACGGCCCGAGGATATCCAAACGATATTCTTCACCAGCAACTATGAATTCTAAAAGAGAAAAGGAAGCTTTCTTCCGCGCTTCAACCTTGCTGGACATCGTAGCATCTGTTTCATACGAACATCCATCAAGCATTCTAACTCGCAATGTACATTTAAACAATGGAGTATGATCTTCCGTCTGAGCAACTCGTGCAAAATAGACCTCCAATGTAGTAACACGAGATAATTGCAAAAACTCATTTAAAGCAGAAGTTGGATTAACATTATCATCTGCAGGTCCAGGGTTTGGTTCAATTCCTTCTTCTGTGAGATCTTTAACATATTCATCTTGTTCTTCCCAATCACAAGGTGTTTCTTCACCAAAACACAAACCTTCTTCAATTTGATAATTGCGCAACCATTCCTTAACAATGATGTTATTAATTAGAAGCTCTTTGATTTTCTGCTTCAATTCCAAATGACGAGCGCCACTAAATGGTTTTTCGCACACATGCTCAAAAACGCATACACGCTCACTTGGAGTCAAATATTCCAATGAGATCCAATCATCCATGTCTAACTTCGGGATGACAACTTTCTTCATTCTCTTCTTCTTCGGCAAAGCGCGAATCTTATGCTCACGCACAAAATTCTCACGACGCACACAATAATTATGCATAAAGTAATGAGTGAATTCACCCACTACTTCGGCATGTCGGGCTGACATGCATGATACATCAAAATGATATGCGTTTGAATTAGAAGTCTTTTTAATTGTCGTGAAGACTTCTTCGACGAGTGAGTTTTGGCAAGCTCCCACAATGCTTTCGACGGTTTGGGTTTCGGAAAAATTCATATTTTATGAAATGCAACTTTTATTACATTCATATTACTGTACAGAGCTCCATGCTAATTATTTTACTAGAAGGAATTAATCATCTTCACTTATAATAACGCATGCTGAGGGTCCCTATGAAAACAGTGAGGTTCTCAGAAGAGTTGAATAATACTAATAATAATAAAAGACTTGTCAAGTTTTAATACATTTGAATAAAAAGGTTAACTTAATCTACGTAATCCATTTCAATCCACTGTCACATGAATTTACTGAGGTACAAGGCGCCAACCTAATTATAACCCATAAGCAGAGGTATAAATCATAATAAAACAAATCATTTTTCGAGAGCAAGTCATCATCATATTTTAATTTAACATACAAAAACTACTGCAGCACATAAAAGCAGCACGTAAATTTAACACACGGCTCACTTCGGCCAGGCCAATAAGATCAGTTCGGCCAGGTTATCACTCAACAGGTACTGAACTCATTTAAGAACTAGACAACACTAATGCCCAATGGGAGCGTTGAAAAGGTATTCTGCATTATTGTTAATAACTTTCGACTAGTGAACAAATTGGTTTTCGACTAATGAACAATGTCGTATTTACGTGCACGCTTTAAACGTG
>Ga0138287_1148383_pt1 | contig 9500 bp, 3 predicted proteins | sample S_130826_E_mt_FD_106917 | JGI IMG/M metagenome (GOLD analysis project Ga0138287, IMG submission 106917) | Freshwater microbial communities from Lake Simoncouche, Canada - S_130826_E_mt (Metagenome Metatranscriptome) | ecosystem: Environmental > Aquatic > Freshwater > Lake | place: Canada: Quebec... | reverse complement strand
TGCGTAGGTGACCAAAGCCACTAGAGCACGCAAAACGTACAAGCTCCAGTGAAGATTTGTCCTTGTTCAGGGACAAATTGGGTCTAGCTATTAAAGTTGTGACTAAAAAACCGGATTGACCTCCGGGAAAAAATTTATCACAAATTTAAAAACAGAGGCTAAACCCGGAACCGATTCAGGTTCCCCCACAGCCACAGTGGGTAAGTTGATTCAAAGTACACGCTCAACTATAAAGCGCTTTGCACGATTAAGATCTCATACAGGATCATTCAGTTTATAAGTACTAGTACTGAATATACTATCTGTGTTGTGGTACACTAGACGACCCCCGTAGATTTAAGTTTGCGGGTGAACTACTTGAATACAAGTTTCGGAAAACAGTTTAATGACGTATACTCCTTAGGTCAGTTCTTCGTCTTATGGTGGGACAATTGCCACCGGTTTAGGTGGAAAAAATGCTATAGGGCATCCAGTGAAATAAGACAAATTGAAATCCTCAGCCACGCTCACATAGTCATATATCGTCTGCCGACTATCAGGGTCGGTGCGAATATATGCTGAAAGAGTGTGGGATTGGAATCCATTTGATGGGTTGCGCATGTTAAGGCGCTTTGCCGTGTAGAAACGACGATTGTTGTGGTAAGGTAACTCCACGTGTAGGGCTCCCGTGTTATTGGGATCCATGCGGTGGGCTCCATTCCACATTGTGGGTGAAAGGTCCAAATGGGTATTCAAAGCTGCTGTAGCGGTCGCCTGCGATATCGTAGCAGGTAGCACACCTTGCACCAAAGAATAGACTTTCTTCCTGACTTCTCGAGTTATTGAGACATAGTTAGTCCATGATCCATTTATGTTGTTCGGTAATATATACATTCTCCGTAGGCCTCCTCTCCTGCACACATATGCTGGAGTGAGGTAATTAAGAAGTGTAGTGTTGACAACATTATATGGAATGGGAACTGGCGTAGGACTACCGACTAAAACTGTGTGTAAGCCGTTAAGCTGTGGCACTGATATGTCGGTGTTGTACGAAATGCCTCTATAAAAAGGGAAGTCAGATTGTGTAAGCTTGATAGTTCCAAAATCGTTATTGGACATACTGATGACTTGAGAAAGAGCATATCGCTTCAGACATTGCCTGAATGAGGTGATAGGATCACCGTCATGAATCAATAAATTCTCAGGAACTAAGCCTATTTGCCCAAATTTGAACGTTTCTTGCGCATTTTCAGGATCGCCATCGCCCCTGGCTGCATCCGTTAACTCTGAGCCGCCTTGGGGAAAATACGTGAGATTGCGTATTGTACTGTCATCTGGACCAACCAACTCGAAATCATCTCCTGCGGAGACGAAAACAAGAATTGTTGCGTCGAAATTGACTGTAGAATTTACACAAGTGAGGGGATTCTGAATGGCGACCTCGATAACCCCATTGGCGAAGCCTTGCAAAACAGTGCGACGTGTTTGGCCATAATAAGGAGTCGAGGTATTATCAAGAATGGGTATTTCGAGGTAGTTTAGGCCTTGGCCCCAACCTACTTCAACAGTGAAATCTCTGTCTTTTTCCAAATCTAACATATGCGTGTAAACAACATTCGTGTCATTAGAGGCGACTTGGTAAGGATCGAATTTAATCATCAACTTACCTCGGTGACTAGGGGTGGCGACAACCATAAATCTGTACTTAATCGTACCTCTCCAATAGTGGAAGGGTAAAGAAGCAAAGCACATAGGAGTTAGGTGAAAGCCGGTTCCAGTGACGGATGTATAAGACGAAGTCTGGAAGTGGGTCGGAACGTTGGAAGCGGACCAAAGGACTGTTTCGCTACCAACAAGGGGCGTCCAAGTGAAGGCAGTCAGGAATGCTTCGCGTGTGAATATGGATTTGAGAGTCATCTCATCATCTCCATGTTGGCCGTTTACTCTGCTATCGATAGTAGTCTCCTGCTTAACGTCCAGCGTGAGCTTGATTGCGGTGTCGTGCACATTGGAATTCGTCATGTTACCATATGAGCCATGTCCAGTCAGGTGCATATTTTCGGGTAATGTGGGGCGGCTGAATCCAAAGTATCTTGCTATGGAATTGACGCGGGCTGCCACGTGCTGTGTTGCCAATGCATATCGTCCTATCATTGGCATCCTGGCGAGTTTGCCTGACAAGTGTTCTACCACCGCAGCTGGACCAGAAATCATACCATTGTACTCATCATTCTTCCATGCGTCAAGAATCCCTGCTTGGGGGACCATGTTTGGAGGCAATTGTGTCGTGAGCATGGACAAATGAACGTCCGTGGCCCATACAAAAACACATACTTCTATGCGAGTGTTGGCTCCATTAATGTGCTTAAGCGGTGCAAAAGATTCCACTTTCACTCGACCCATAGTCTGCCATTCGGCCGCGGGAATAGATAGGTTACTCGCAGGGGATATGTACGGTAATTCGAGAGTGCCACCAGCTGACCCACATGGATCAATATATATACATTGGCGCTGGGACAAATTGGTCAAATTTCCGAACCTGTTATTATTGGTAAGAAATTCCTCAGTCTCATCATAGACGGGCAATGGCCAATATGAGGCAATCGCGCGTCCATAGTGGAATGGACTTCCTGTTACAACAAATTTGACGTTCAGCTTACAGCGAAGTAGGTTGAAATGAGCTATCCGGTTGAGTACCTTTTTGTTCTGGAAAAATCCTGACCATGGGTCGAAAGAATATGAGAGGCCGGAATTGACGTTCCAGCTAATCTGAGAGACTTTAACTGGACGTGCAAGAAAATTGCCAAGATCGGCATCGTTCATGTCTGTTTGTGAAAATGTACTGTCTGGTTCTGACATAACTCCAGCCACCCAACTAGGTTGGGCTTCGGAGAAATTGACATTTTCTGTTCGTAATTGGTCTTCTGTTGTTGTTGTTTGCATCAATCATCTTTGGGCTACCTAGTGTTAGATTGATCGGCTAGGTAGGTTTGGTGCGCTAATATGCTGGCAAGCCGGTGGAAATTCGCGCGTTTTCCACAGGTAATCAGTGCCAAGCATTCCCTTTTAGCGGATGACCATAGGGAGAAGGCCAGAGGGATAAGTTTACATCGCATTCCAGGCGGTGCTGAGATTACATCATTTCTGGCAATGGCAATGTTTTCCCATGAATGTCCAACCACTTAATCACAAAGTCCTCATAGGACACGTGGAGGGCTTCACACATGTGGGATATATCGCAGTCGTATGCAACACGCTGCAATTTTTCTTGCATTTCCTCGAATTTTTCTCGACCGTGGTAAAACCAACTGCGCAAAGCTCCGTCAACATTCATGGCTGCGACTTCTCTGGGCGTGACGAATTTGCTTTTCATGACGCAATGCAATGATTTAAATATGGAAGAATCCTCCAAAATTCCAACTTTGCAATGCAAGTCCGGGTGAAAATACGTCTTTCGCTTGAGGAAATCACAATTGTCCGAATGCAAATAAGGAACTGGTGAAGATGACTTGTCCGGCATGGTAAGTTTCATACCATAGCGGTCCAAGTATTGTGCCATGGATATGTGATTGAACAGGGGGACGTCCTTGCTAACTCCGCTCTTGAAATCGTCTCCATAGGTGATCGCGCTGACGTTCATATTAAAGCTCTTTTTGGGATAAATGCTGTGAAAGGCGCACCTCAAAATCAATGAATTGACAATCGAATTGATGTAAACAGTGAGGTTTTGCCCGGAAGGATTCGATCCGAAAAACTTAAGAAGGTCGCCGTTGTATACTGTGTAGGCGTAGCAAATTTCTGTTGCTAATCCACGCATGTACTCGATTTCCAGTTCGGAGTATTTGGCGGCGTATGCAAAGTCAATCATGATGCGGAAAGCCGTGCCCATCAGCTGTGCTGGCATTCGCAGATCGTACTTGCTGTAATCTCCTGCAACAATGCGATCCTTTCCAAATTTGATGACATGATCGTCGAGTTGATGCCACTCGTAACTTTCTGCGTTAATTCCAACTGCACACTCACTCACGAGAGGGAATAATGAGAGGACCCGGGCGATCGGCAAAAAGTACATGCGGACCCCCAATTGAAGTACGAGGGGAGCTGCTTGAAATATACGAACTTTGTCCTTATCCAATTTCGTGGGTTCATCTTTCATGCAGGCCTTAAAGATTTGCGTGCTTCTATCTCCCTGAGCATACTTTGCCAACGTACGATCAAATTCTTGCCAGAAGATGGGTGATACATCCTTGGGGCACATGTGGTCTTCAGACTCAACGTCGCACAAGATACGCTCCTTTTTGCCAGAAAACGGGAACCCGATGGAAGTATTGGCCTTAATAGCATCGATGAAACGAACTCCGTCGATTCCACTAACTGTTTCTATCCGCGAAAGAGGTTTGCACTTCATCATCATATTCCACATCATCTCATTACATTGAATTCTGGACACGTACGAGGTGGTGGCGGCAAGTAAGTCGGGAGCGGGAAGTCCCAAGGCTGGTTGCGAGGAAAATTGCAAACTGGCTTGCCAGGGGAAATTCTTTCTGAACTTCGGTTGCCCCCACAATTGCGGGATACCACAATGTTTGGTGACTGCCTTGGAGATTGGGGACTCAATGACCACGGATACTGGAGTGCTTTGGTTGCCAACAACACCGTACACGCGAATTACAGGATCACCTTCGAGGTGTCTGACTGCGCTTTTTGGATGAATGTCGGCACCTTGCTGGAAAAAGGTTATACCAAATTGTGATGTATCATGCGGTGCGTCACTAGCTGACACGAAAACAGCTTTTTTCCCTTTGAGTGCTTCAAAAGCTACATCGAAAAGGTTTGCGGTCAACGTACCAAGGGCTCCGTTTCTACCATTGCCACACAAATGGAAACCTGCAATACATGGGGTCACTGAATCCGTTAGGACTGGTGCCATGCATAGACCAGCAAAAGAATCCCATTCCAAAGTATAGGTTGCCCCGTCGTATGACGGGACTCCCTGCGGGGAAATGTGATTAGGGGTCATGATGCAGCTGCTGCGCTTGACATCTCCTTCCCTGCTCTTATATACAAGCTTTGCGGGCCCCTTCGTAAGTTTTCCAGTGGGGAAATAGCGCGTGAGATTTTTCCAGTCGCCTCCGCTAGGGACCCAAACAAGTGACATATCAGTGCCCGGTATATCGCTAGAAAATTCGCGATCTAGCATTGCTGAAAACGACGCACCTACACAGTTGTGCTTGCGTACGAATTTTGCAGTAAAGCTATTACTATACCACATGTGGCGGGGAAAAATGGCCACGTTGGACTTTGGGAAAAATGCGTTACAAAAGTAAAGTTTGCCTTCAAGTTCGAAGGTCATGACGCACAAATTGTTGAGCACCAAGTTCGATAATTCAGTTACGCTGACCCCATTATTTCCTAGCGGACGCGTGGGTTCCTCGAGAACGACTGGTTTCCAAGGATTAACTTCGGCGTCACGGCGTGCAACATCCGTGTAATTCATAGGTGCAAGATTGCCTTGTGTTTGATAAAGAGATTGCATGCGTCGATATGACTTAATAGCCATGTAAATTGCGGCCATAGCTGCACTCGAGCCAAGCAACCATGCCAGATGACGGTCACGAAAGCGCTTTGCGAGTGGAGCTACAGAATCACGACGCAATGAAATTTCTTCGATTAACTTTGTCTTTTCCATTTCGACTGCCTTGGCAATGCATACAAAAGATCCAGATGCAAAATAAAGCCAAATTACAAAAAGCAATTTCCACCAACCTGTGGAGAGACGTGACATACATATCAAGAGCAGCAAAGTGTATCCACACAATTCTTGTCCTGCTTCTTGGTACTTAGAGATGACATTATTCCTAATCGTAGGCCACTCGGCAGCAATAATCATGTTGCGAAATTCCTTGGTGACATACAGATTTTCAGGTATCCAAGTGGTCCACGAAAAATACGGGGATTGTTCAAGTTCTGCGCACCGATTGATCAACATTTGAGTCGTGCCTTTTTCGAGTATTTTAAGCACGCCTACAGTTTTCTTTCCTTTAGTGTGTATCAACCAGTCCAACACACCAAGAGCTTTGGTCTGTGCGAATGTCCCGAATGTAAATGGGAACAATCCAATTGACTGCGCAGAAGTGGTGAAATACGCTTCAAACTCACCGGTAGTTTTGCACTCATTGAGCAACGGTCGCTTCCAATATTTCTGCGTAAGGGCAAATAAGTCGAGCTTACCAAGTTGGGGAGTCAAAGAACTTACCCCTGACTTTTCACAATCAGCATAGTACCCCGACGAATCGACAGATATATTCACATCAGGTTCTAGTTTATGAGCAAAATGAGGAATGGAGGTAGTCTTACCGGCTAAGGGCGAAACGTACGGCCCATGTTGTGCTTGGAAGTCCGCGTATTCAAGCTCGTTGTACGAACATTCCTTAAAATCTGGATTGCAGTACGGGCAAGTCTGGAAACTCTCCGGTAACTTGCAATGTTCGCATATTTTCATCCTTTCGCCCATATTCTGAGCATTGGCAACGATTTTGTTCTGAGCTGCAAAATGCTCAAAGGTTGCATAACGGAGATAACTAAACAATAGGAAAATGTCAATCTTTGCTAATTCTTCACCGCGGAATTTCACAAGTGACCATCCAACGTTGGACTGCGCACCGGCAGGTCCAGGGACAGGATAAGCTTGTTCAACCCAGAACTCCCAAAAATCAGGTATTTCAGGCGTTTGACCAGGATATGCCATCTTGATCTTGGCAGGGTCCAACATTCCGTTAGTAGCGAATCGTTCCTTAACCTTGACTGTGATGGTGACATTGTCTCTACGAGCAATGGATGCTGGTGCATTAGAATAAACGGATGCTCCAGAATCTTTGACATTTTTCGTGATGATCACCAACTTGGGGTTAATCGTAACTTTTCCTTTCTTTTCAGCCTCAGCCATAGGGGCATAAGCTTTATTGTTGTTGATCAACTCAATAATCCTTGCAGTGGGGGGCTCGTTCACAAATTCAGATTTGGTATTGCCAATATCATCCATAATGATGCAGTTGACGTATGACTTCATTTGGGACATATACTTGTCACTATCAGACAATGAGATTGTACAATTGTCACTGGCATCAAAACCATTAACCTTTAATACATATGCAATAATCAGGGGGCACAAAGTGGACTTCCCAACTGCAGTGTCTCCAAAGAGACCAATAGCATAGGGAGCTACACGGAGACCGCCTGTCATGCGAACTTCACGAAAATCGGAGTGCCAAATATTGAGCTTTTCGATCTGACGATTGAAAATAGCCTTTTCGAAGGAGGAAGTGCATCCGAGCAACAGACGCTCGGCACGTTCCACAGTCTTTTCTAGAAGCTTATCATAGCCGTTGTCATCGAGTCCTTCAGACGCCAAATTGCCACATGCGTGCAAGTTACTACAACGCATACACTTGTGGAAATCGTCAGAGAAAGTTTGGTGTTCAATGGATCCATAGAGAAGAGGCTTGATTGACCCAGTTCGGAAGCACAGATATCCGCCTTCGGCAAAGTGTATAACCATCTCAAAGACGGCATCCACAAGACCAATGACAGATGTGTTTTTACTGGCTAGAGGTAGGGAGAAGAGTTCGAGTCCATTGACTGTGGGAATTATGTCCGTAGCTTTGCACAAACCAAGTGCTACACAGAGGCTCAGAATCTTTCCGATTTTGTTAAAGCCATCTGCATGTAAAGCAAGAGTCCACGTATTTGAAAGCTCTTTGATGTCGCGGAGCCAGTTGGGATACTCATTATCACCAACAATACCCGATTGGGGGCACATGGCGGTTCCGAGAGTCGTGGACAAGTATTTACAAGCAGTTTCAGTCACACTCTGTGTATACAATGTTTTGAAATACATAAGCATGGTTAGCGAAAATTGCGTGACTGTTGTGCATTGTGACAGAGACATAAGGAGAATTACTGTATTTTCAATTGAATTATTAATATCAGTATTGAACCCATAACCTCGGATTTTCGCCATCACGGCGTTCTGGATAAAACCAGACTGAGGGTTGAGTTTCTTTCTCCCATTTTTGCGGCGTTTGCGATCTTTCTTTCTACTGCGGCGAGCTTGTTGAGCTTCGCGATAAGTAGAATCAAAATGCACGCGGCGGTCTCGCCACTGGGAATCATGTGGTACTTCGGAATAAACTGCGAGTTCTTCGTCAGTAAAGTAAAAATCTTCTTCTTGGCCGGATTGGGGGCACAAGGTAGGGGAAGCACAGTTCAAAAACTGTAGGACTTCAATAAATAAGCGTTTAATTAAGGATAAAAATAACATTTTAGAGATATGATAATAAATTAAGTAATATTTTATTGATGAGAGATATTTTGAGATTACAAGTGGGGACAGGTGATAGTATGTTTAGGCTGCTTCATCTTTAAAGCAGTTGAGAGGGGTTATTTCAGGTTTCGAAACCAAGCCCCAAAGTTGTTTCTTGGCGGTTTTTCCTAGAGGAAGCCTTCGGGTAGGTAATGAGCAGTATTTGGGACCTCTCACACCTCCTTCTTTCCAGCTATACTTCGAAAATGAGACGATTTGAACATATTTACCAACAGACATGTGGCCTAATAAAAATCGAATAATTTGGAAAGTAAAGCAATAATCCCACGCCGCTAGATAGGCGGAATGGGTCCTCAATTGTCAGAAATTTAAATTTCAGCATTTTATAGAATAAACTGTTACAGGGTCGCATACCCTTAACAACATCAGCTCGTACTGTGTTGAATGCATAGTCTTTAGGATTTCTCAGGTCCCGTCATCTAAACCAAAGGCGAAAGGTAAATGAAATTTGACAATTTCCATTGATAGAATACATTTTATTTTGCATAACAAGAAAGGATCGCTCCTCTTTGTCGCGTACATCTAATCCCACGGGGCGTCACCCACGTCGAAAGATAGTGTACCGCAAAGCTTGTGTGCGGCATAAAAAACTCAGGATATCATCCCCAAGTAAAATAGCTAATATACATGCGATGTTCGCTTTTTATGTGCGGGATAGGCTGGGCGTAAAGCCCGGAAATAGTTCATGTAACTGGAGTCGTTACAAATTTTCCATCCTTATATTAGACTCCAACATGTTGCCATGTGAATCGATACAAAACTGCGTGTACCACTGATGTTCGTGGCGCCTAAAGTATCAATATTCATCAACTCCTGGTAAGGAGGTAACCTATAATGTATAATATCTTATCTAAGTCTTCAGATATTATAGGTTAAAATAGACCTGACTGGCGTGTCAGGCGACTTGCAAAGCAAAGAAATAGCGGCTCTTCCGCTAGAAATACTTTACAAGTTTAGAGCATAAAACATGGTTTTGTTTTAGACATATAAAAAGTCTTTTACATAACTTCATAACTAAACACGACACTAAATGTGAAGGTCCACACGAAAAACGAATTCGATTTACGAGTGGTAGTTCGTGAGTAGAGCGATTTAACGCCAACTACAAAGTTAGGTGCGAGAGTGTATAACACTCACG
>Ga0138287_1026186_pt1 | contig 10078 bp, 2 predicted proteins | sample S_130826_E_mt_FD_106917 | JGI IMG/M metagenome (GOLD analysis project Ga0138287, IMG submission 106917) | Freshwater microbial communities from Lake Simoncouche, Canada - S_130826_E_mt (Metagenome Metatranscriptome) | ecosystem: Environmental > Aquatic > Freshwater > Lake | place: Canada: Quebec... | reverse complement strand
TTTTGCAAAAGTGAGAGAGAAAATGGTGGGATATTGCCCCCACCATGACTTGGCCGTAGCTGGACTGCAACCCACTTGCAGTCCCCAAGAATTGAGCCAGGGTTTTACGCATTCATTCGCGACCTGAAACTCAAAGAAATCTTGGTTAGGAGGGGAGACCTAATTATCGTATAGATCATACGGGCATACCGCCACGCCTGCATTACAGGCTTACCAGCTAAAAATACACTTACCCCAGCTGGAGGGGTAAGTATGCGTTAATATGTAGTGCTCATAACAGGCAAAGTTTTATTGGGACAGTAGGATAGAAAAGGAACACCCTTAAACTGAACAAATCTAAAATTCGGAGCTGCTGATACATAAGCATCTACAACAGTATCACCAATATTCTTGTCTCCATTCAAATAAGTACCAGTTACATTATAAACCGAGACAGACACAGCTATAGAATCACACAAAGCTGGTTGTAAAACACTCTCATCGTATCTACCAGCCAAAAGCTTAGCAGTGTTACTCTGAATGCCAGCATTTGTAAAAGGAATCATCTTGACTGGGTAATAATCAGGAACATCCACAGTAAGAGCAGGGTAATTACCAGTACATATGGCTTTACCAGCCCCCATGTCGTTAGAACCTATAAAAGCAGTCTGGGCAGCTTGAGAAGATGACCCATTAGCGTCAGTACGCAGATATATCCCAGGTTCATAATGACTCTTTGAGACTGATAACATACGTAAAGCTCCACTTCCTGAAGCAGGGGAGACAGCAAAACGCCACCTAATTGACCCCTTATACCCCTGAAACATAGCTCCTATCCGTTGCAAATAAGGTGTCATAACCATATTAAAAGCGACTCCATTGGACATCTTTTCACACGACCCAGTTAAAACTGAACTATATTCGGGTCCAAAGAAGCGTGGCACCCTGGGTATAACCCATGTAACAAACCCTCGTGAGCCTGGCGTAGCTGCTGAAGATAAGGTTAAGGGCACTGTTAAACACTTGTAAAATTGAGCCCGATGTGCTAGTTCCTTTAAATTAGTAACTTGTTCCTCAAAATAACCTTCTTTAGTTGAAGTTTTACACGCACCCAAATTAACTACTACTGGCTCGTCCCCAATATCAACATTCCCTGACTCATATCTAATAGGGAATGATTCAAAAATGTTGGTACTTGGTATGGGCTTATCCTCAGGTGCAACAGTAACTGTTAAATTAGGTTTGCACACAACCTCTCCAGATTGCCAATTTATAGCTGATACCAAAGTAACTGGACCTGCACCGGAGGGCTGGGGGTAATAAGGTTCTGCAAACTTGGCATCCTCCAACCAAACCCAACACCCAACCAGCACATTACCCAAAGATTCTAAAGTGGATAACTTCTGACAAACCTTTGCCATAACACAACCGTTCATCCTACGAATATCAAAATCTATAGAACCTGTAGAAAAGTTTTTCAGAGCTGGTGGAGGGCCATTATTAGCTCCAGATAAAGTCGGATCTGTAAACAACCATGGAGCTTGAGAGGCCATAGGTATTTTAATGATTACTTCTGAGTCTGTGGCTAAATCTAATATTTCACTTTTTAAATAACCTTCATCAGGTTTTGAAGTTAGGTTATAGTTATCATACCAAAATCGTATCTTACCCCGATGGTACTGACTACACATAACTTTAAACTTGAAACATACTGTGCCGCTCCACTGCCTAAACATACTAGCAACGTAACCGCACAAACTTGGAGTCAAATCATAAAACGTAGTACTACTAAGATTACCAGTGCGCGTAACTGAAGAAAAATGTGACGGCGTAACTCCCAAAGTAGCCAAAGTCTGATCAACTGGAGCTGATAACGTCCATGAAAATTCACCCAAATACGACGGTCGGGCCGCTAATGCAGCCAAGTCTAACACAGATATGTCGGATTCATCAGCAGAACCAGAAAGACCAAGCCCTAAGTTATCCACAGGGACTGAGGCTTCCCCGCTACTCAAGCCAGGAAAAATGCAAGTGGTAATGGCTGAAGCTGGAGTTAAATTTGCTTCATTAGTTAAACCCACCAGCTTCATAACTTTTCCAGTTGATGAAGCAATTGCAGAAGCTGCTCCAAAACCAACTCGGGCTAAATCCTTAGAAATACCCATAACCGTGTTAGATTGATAAACAGTGGCTGTTGGGCCGACCAGTTTTGGATCAACTAGTCTAGCTAATACAGATATTGTGCAAGTATTAGTACTTGCAGCTCCAGCTGCTCGAAGCGGCATCATAGAATACATTTTAAATACTCCCATAGCTGGTCGATCTCCCACTACTGTAGCAAATTCAGTTGGGCAGATCCACGGTACAGACATAGTATATGTAGAATCTGTTTGTGGATACATAAAAAAATGATATGGGAAAGTCGACATTTGCAAAGGTGGATAAGTTGAAAACCCTGTGGGTATAACTACATCTGCCAAGCCAAAGGTCGATGCACCAGTGGTCAAAGGGCAATAAGCCATTATGACTCCAGAATACAAGAACGGGGAAGCAGACATAGTAACTGTCAACTCGATACCTGCTTGAAATAACCTATAGCCGGCTAGTTTGTGGGCTATAGAAGCTTGTGTCATTACTAATCCATAAACATCAAGCGTTCGATCTAAATAAGAACCTTCAGCCCACTCAAAACTGTCAATGATGATGGGCCGAGATAAATACTGTTCTAACTTGGCGTCATCGGCTATCGCAATGGACTGGAGTTGTGGAGGAGTTTCTGTGATTGCAACCTCCTGTTGTGATAAAGAAATAAAATCGTTGAACCATTATTTAGCTCACATGCAATGGGCTCACTTAGCATGTGAGGTTCTGGATTTCTAGTATACCAATCTGGAAATTCTGGGGATCGCCCACGGTAGCTCAAACTTTAGCCTATCAGCTAGCAAATCCATCTAGCCTAAAGAATTACTAAAAGTCGGGAGGGGGTTCATCGAGAGCCCTCAAAAAACGGCATGTGGTTCGGACATGCTCCTTATTCACAAACAGTGTGACACTGACCTATGTCATAGTGGTATAGGTAACACTTGCTAATCGGGTAGCAACCCAGATGAGTTTAAAGACTTCCTAGGTCAGAGCTAGAGCATCAATAAAATATTGTGTCGGATACACCACTCAGTAATGGGTATCCGAAATATTGTGTCAATTCTTGATCCATTTGTAATCTCCTAGCAACAAATTCGGCTTTGGTTGGGAATAAATTAGATGGTAAACTTATATTAGAACACAAAGACCAGTGATGTATAAGTCGACGAATTGTTGGCCCTATAGAAACAACAAAACTATCTAGCCATAAACTGGACATCACCCCTAATACAGCAGTAGAATCATTAAGAGTCTTCCGCTTAGTTAAGTACATCCGCCTATAATAAGAAGACAAATCCAATGGAGCTAAGCAATAACCATCTCTCGGCTCAAATGATCTCTTCAAAAACTGAACCCTATGTATATCATCATATGTCTTTCCCTGAGCTGAACTCTTGTCAAATGTGGTATAATCTATATTAACTTGGTTCATCTCGGTGTAAATGGAATCATAATTGAACTTCTCATAACCTGGGGAAACAACAACCAAATGATCGTCCCCATATGTAGTGAAGCGACAAGCAGTAAAAAAGTCAGCAGGTTCATAATATTTACACCAAACATATAGTAATAATAATAGGACACTGACGCAGTTTGTATGCGTTGTCAAAGCTTGCCCTGATGGATTTGGCCCTCGGACACTAAAGATGGATCGATCAATTAATACATGGTGGTTCAATGTACTTTTCAATAAAGTTAACATTGCTAACTGATCAATATCCGAAAAGTCACCTACTTTAATGCACACTTGTCTTATTACATCAAGGGCTAGGCCATTAACAACAGCCGGGAGTTTTTGATCAAAATTACCAAAATCTCCTGCTATACAATTTGATCCAAAAGCTGTTAACCATTTATATAGGTGAGTCCATTCAACACTATCACAATTAAGCCCAACAGCTATCCCACATGTGGACCGGGCAACAAAAGTTAAATGTATAAATGGCATAAAATACCTGCGCAACAATAATGTCATCAATGTTGGAGCTGCAAAGATTAACCGTGGCCCTCGTTTTTTCAACTTGGCCAGTGATATGGGTTCATCTTTTCGTACCCCTCTACAAACAAAATTTAGAGCCTTACCGGCTTCCAGCGAAGACAAGCATTGTTCAAACTTTTGTTGCTGAACAGGTTTTAACGAGTACTGCATTTGCCCGTCAACAATTAAACTATCGAACTGAACTTTCTTAGGTGTATTTTCAGGCAACCCAAAACCAGTGGTCATATCAATCCGTGTAACCCCAGCTATTGCTGGGTCACCATTAATAGTCTGCTCTAATGATAAAGCAGATAACCTTTTCCCGTGTTTGAGTTCTTCTGGACATAAGCGTTTAGTGAAATAAGCCACCAAACACGTAGCTGCCTTATGCAAACGCTCTATGTCCCAGCTTGGCACAGGTGCTCCTACATTGCGTAAATAATTACTCAATGGCTTCCAACCAAATTCAGGATGTGTAGGACTCAAATTTGGGGCAACTTTAAAATCCTCTTTTGGTACATCTGCTAATAAGATAGAAAAATTCGGTTGCCATGGAGCAGGTATCACATCAGATTTAAAAGTGTCCAACCGCCCCCAGTTGGCAATATAATCCAAGTTTTCTGGTATGAAATCTGGCATGTGGAGACTATAATTATACTTGTCACCTGGCTCCAACCCTGGCTGAAAATCTAATGAAAACTCATCTTGCCCTACTGGAGGTACCGTATAATTGGTATCTAAAGTTGGGAAATCCTGACTCAATCCTTGGAACTCGAGAGCGCGCATAGCAGAGTCTATATCCGCCTGAGTAACCATCTGAGCTAACCCAAATGTTCTGCCGACGTGCCCTCTATTATGAATTCCTAATATGCAAAAGGAATTACTAAGGCGTCCGATCAACAGAGATCCACAATCTCCTGGTTCACTATAACCGTCAGCCCAAAAGTAGCGTAAATCAGTACAAGTTTTGTTATCCCACTCCACTTTAGCTATAGATATTTGTTTATCTGTTGGTTGTACTAGTTGGGTATCCGATGGTAAGCCATTAAAATTTGAATGCAACATATATTTGTACACACCATTTTTTGATATCAAACTGTGTGGAGCAGTCTCCAACTTGATAATAGCTAGATCATCTTTACCCTCTAATATTTGAAAATTGTGGGGAGCAAACTTGACAGAATTAGTGGCTATTGACTGAGCAGATATTGTATTCTGACCAGTAATTAAACTTCCTGCCTGTCGCACCATCACTATCTCCTTAATAGGCAACTTAATGATATCTGGGTTCAAACCATACAGAGAGTGTTTGGTTGTCATATAACAATTAAAATAAGGCTCTCCTAAATATGATCCATAACACGTGGTAGCTTGCTCAAGCCCCTCTCGAAAAATATAAAACTTTACCATTGCCTTACGAACAGTGCCTGTGCGTTCAGAATAATTAGCAGCTCCTGCTGCCGTTTTGGAATCTATAGATAGTGGCACAAAACATTTATCCTTGACCCACTGGGTTGGTGGTTGCTCACTCCCAGTTTGGAAAGCACTAGGTTTATAACTAGTTAAGCAGTTAATAATACCAGCTAACACAGTAATAACTGCAGCTATTGTGACTAAACTGTACAATTTACGACGGTTTTGTGAGCTTGGCATTACATTTTGCACAACTCCAACCACATGATTAACAGAACCAACACAGCTAGCTACTCTTTCAGCTGTGTTATGTACCATAGGCACTACCTGTGCAATTGCTTCAGCTCCACGTTCTAATGAGCTAACAACCCTAGGACAAGCTGACTGCAGTATATTAACACTATTGATTAATGCCTCAGAAGCCTGTTTCCCTGTTGTAAACAACTCATATAGTCGGTTCAAACAGAATAATAAACCTAATACTAAGCATGGTACGATCACCTTCGCTAAACTAAACAACATTAAACTAACTGAAGTTGCATCAAGTGAAGCAGTCTCAACACCAGACTGGAATTCTAAAGGTAGTGGCGGACAATTACAACACGGTTGAATCTTACGACACCGGTCACAAATTTCGACTTCAGCATGAGCATGCATGGTCTTAATAAATTGTCTCTGCCTTATGAAATGTGAATCTACGCGTTCATAGATAGCTTCTATGAGGCCTAAAATAGAATCTCCAACATAGAAATCCTGGCCCTTCAAACCAGCCTTGGGCAAGTCTCTCTGATACAGCTTGAAACGCCACCAATTGGATAATCCATGCTCGACTTGATCAGCTGGGCACAACATTCGCCCCTCACTATCCATGGCCTTAGGGGACACCTCTAATATCAGAGGGAAGCGACGTAAAGCTGCTTCAGGATAAGCAAAATAAGCATGGGCATTTAAATCTAATGTGTTTGTAGTGGCCAACAACAATTTTCCAGTCCAAAATTCTGTGCCCTTGAGCTCTATTGCAGCTTGTTCAACATTAAAAGGGACATTGTTCATCAATTTAATCACATTTACTACTGACTTGTCTGGATGTTTAGAGCTGGGATTGCCAGCAGCTATATCATCTAACACCATCGAATGATGAGACGATCTAAAACCATCGAAAAAATTCCCTGAATCTGGCGCTACATAGGTATAAGCTGGGTCTGTGGTTAAGTTTAGCCGTTTTTGAATTACTATTCTCAAAATATCCATCAAGGTTGTCTTGCAGATATTAGACTTACCGTGAATTAATATGGCAAAACATGCTTCTTTGGCGGCATTGCTAGTCATAAAAGTGTTAACTCTTGAGCGAGTTATATTTAATCCGGCCAGTAAAGAAGTTACACTTTTAATCGATGGGGGATTATGAATTTTAGCTGCCGCCAAAACTGTTTTACCTTCATCTAAAAGAGTGTCCAGCTTATACATAAAGTTAAAATTAGACAGATTAGCTTCGCCTGTCTCAGGGTCAAAACTTAAATGTCCAATTGGATTATTATAAATCGCATAAGGCGTAGCCTTTTTAACCCACACATCAATATTCGTAGCAGCCATCAAATCCAATTTCCCTTGATACAATGCAATACCGGATGAAATAATCCATCTCAAACCTCTGATTAATTGGGTCACAATAGGCCCTGTATTAACCACAGTATTACTCAAATCCTGGTTAACATTAATAAAACTTTCCCAACTAAAGCTCATTGGAGCCATGGTGTAACATACAAATAACGTTATCAAAGACAAAACTGGTTTTATCATTGGACTTTGTAATGCACCAAGTAAAAAATCCAACCCGTAAGTTAAAGGGGCAGATAAATCAATAAAGGATTCATAATTAACGTCTTCCATAGCAGGCTCTAAAACTTCAACAAATTTTCCGACATCAATGGAGGAACCTAGACAAGATAGAGCTATAGAGCCTGTGTCTTTCTCTGCCTTATTAATGACCTTAGCTACTTCTGTGGCAGATCGGGTCCGGAAATTCTTAAGTGCCACTTGGATAATATTATTCTCTAAGTCCTCTGCATATATGTCTAGCTTGCTCAAATCTAAACCATGACTACGAATAGCGGCATTACACACTAATGGCATAGAGCTAATTGACAAACCTGGCAGCATTATGCTGTGACGTAAGATAGAGCGGTGATAATTCCTCATCATTTTACCATAAAAGTGTTTAAAAACGGCAGGATCCTCAGCAGCAGCACTTAACACTGTCCTAACACTTTCAGAACAAACCATTGTCAATAAAAAAGCTGCACACAGCGCCTCCTTGTTCTCAAGCGGGGACACAGGCTCTTCCAATACTTCCACACCTATAGGGCATTTCGATGAGGTCTTAGCAATAAAGACATTCTTAAGATACGAAACCATGGAATACAAACCAGGATAAAGTGGTTTAAGGGGAGCAAAATCAATATCAGGCCGTGCCCCTTCAGACATTTGAGTGGCGGTCTTCTCTACACAACGCAAAATTTCAGCCGCCGCACTAGCCTTAGGAAAAAGCCGTTTGGTCTCCTCACATAAATGAACTAATCCAAGAGTAGATTCATCAGTCTGAATATCAGGATCACCCGCTAATTTGGCGTTAAAAAAAACGTTTTCTAAATTATTAGCTGCTTTTTCAATCTCAGACAAAGTGTCTAAAGCAAAACAATAAGACAACATGAGAAAACGAGCCCGCAAAAATTGAGTCACTAGCATACACTTAATGGCTATACTTGGCGCTTGGGCAAAGTTAACATAAAATAAATATACTTCCATAATATCTAATGCAGTAGATAACAAATCACCTAAAGATTGGCTCTCTATAGATTCACAATCATACACATACCAACATGCTTCACGCATAGACTCATTCTTATCGCGAGAAACTATGGGACTATGATAAGTCTGGCTAGCATGATGATTCAATAACTCTACACTAGAATGATAACCATCCGAATAACGCACTGTTTTAACTATCATAGCACACCGCTGCCAGCGCGGATTAAAACTCTTAACAAACGATTTATGAGATAAAAACACAGGACACAACACAAAAAGCTGGGGATCATTACGTTCAAACCGATATGTGGAAAGCAAGGATCGAAAGACTGATACAACTGGATTGGCATGCGGACCGCTACTACCTGATTCAAAAGCATAATCAGTATAATCATAACTTTTAAATATGTTGTACATGGCCAACCCTGCGATATATAATAGAGCGTAGGAGATAAAAATTGGATAACACAACATAAGCCCTACACCGATAAACTTGTACCACCAACCGGAATCAGAATAAACTTCGCTCTTTGTTGATACATATTGGACAGGGCGCCAATAATACAAACGCAAAGTACATCGAAACAAAGAAAACACCCTATCCGCACTTGATTTCTGGCCAAAATATTGCAAATAGCGAACTGTTTGTGGAAAAATCTTCCACTGGACACATTCGTTTGGTTTCAGAAACCACCTCAAAGAGTGATCAGGTGGGTTCGACAACCATGGTTGCACCACCAAAATATCACAATCAAATTCAGACCCTAGACCAAGGTTCGACAACTTAGGTTGCACTTGGTGGGTCTGTGAAACTCCGGCCCGATGAAATAGGGCCAGACACATTATTATTATTAAAATCCCTCGGTTAGGAACTCCTCTTGTCCGGGAGACGACAAAAGGCTCCTTAGCAATAAACTTAGAAGAAGACATCGTTCATACGCTGACGGCAGAAGGTTGTTACCAGGGATTTCCTGCAGTAACTAGCAATGTTGGGATTACCAGCCCACCTATTGCCATTATATTTTATATTTAATTAAGTTATAGAGCACCCGAACAGCTACACAGAAATTATGAAACAACACTTATAAACACTATGTAAAGAAATTGCTAACACAGCAATTCTATAATAGATTCCTAATAAACACCAAAAATGGGTCATTACTCCGATCACACGCTAAGCCCTATAGAGCCGCTCTAAACAGTGATCAATGTTTAAATGATTATAAAATGTGTTTATAACACTAACCAAAGCACCATCAGGTGATTATTATTATTACAGAAAAAGTAGAAGAGAAGTTAGAATTAGAAAGAAAAAACGCAAGGTGGTCGGCAAGAACCGACCACCAAAACGTGGTTGCTACTTTAAACTAGTGCACAACCATAACCAGCATGCTAATATAGTGTTATAGCTTTATAGGAAAAAGAAGCACAAAAACAAAAACACACAAACATGAGAAAAGTGGTATAGTACCTAAGAAATATTAAGAGAAAGACACAACATAAGTATAAGGGGGGTAAAGAACCCAAGAAAGATGAAAGAGAAAAAGAGTGGTAAAGAACCAAAGAGAAGGTACAAGGGGGGTAAAGAACCCAAAGAAAAACAAAAACACATAAACAATAGAATAAGAAGAAAAGAGAAAAGGAGCCGTAGCTCCTGTGGGGCAAAAGCCCCAGTGGGGCCGTAGCCCCAAGCGGGGCAAAAGCCCCGCAACCACATAGATCGATGTGGCACGCTCAATACACGACAGGAAAATCCTG
>Ga0138287_1180991_pt1 | contig 10162 bp, 21 predicted proteins | sample S_130826_E_mt_FD_106917 | JGI IMG/M metagenome (GOLD analysis project Ga0138287, IMG submission 106917) | Freshwater microbial communities from Lake Simoncouche, Canada - S_130826_E_mt (Metagenome Metatranscriptome) | ecosystem: Environmental > Aquatic > Freshwater > Lake | place: Canada: Quebec... | reverse complement strand
TTCCGGACGACGGACGTGACGGGCGTGGTGTCCCTGCCGGAAGGCACGGAAATGGTCATGCCTGGCGACAACGTGTCGTTGACGGTTGAACTGATCGTTCCCATCGCGATGGAAGAGAAGCTCCGCTTCGCCATCCGTGAAGGCGGACGCACAGTCGGCGCCGGCGTCGTGGCGAAAATCACGAAGTAAGACGGCATTACGAAGCAAGTCACAGAAACTGGTCTGAATTCAGGAAGCAACGGAAACACGGCCCATGCAAAGCCAAAATATCCGCATCAGGCTCAAGGCCTACGATCATCGGGTGCTCGATTCGTCGACACGCGAAATCGTAAACACGGCCAAGCGCACAGGTGCACGCGTGCGGGGGCCGATTCCGCTTCCTAACCGGATCGAGAAATTTACGGTCAACCGCTCGCCGCACGTCGACAAGAAGAGCCGCGAGCAATTCGAGATCCGTACTCACAAGCGGCTGCTCGACATCATCGACCCCACGCCGCAAACCGTCGACGCTCTTATGAAGCTCGACCTTGCGGCGGGTGTCAGTGTCGAAATCAAGCTGCAGTAACGAACGAGAGAAGACGGGTGCGATGCGCACAGGTGTGATCACACAAAAAGTTGGCATGATGCGGCTCTTCACAGATGATGGGCGGCATGTGCCGGTGACTGTACTGAAGCTCGATGGCTGCCAGGTCGTTGCGCAACGTACGGTCGACAAGGATGGCTACACGGCCCTTCAGCTGGGTTCGGGTCTTGCCAAGGTAAAGCGCACGACGAAAGCCGAGCGCGGACACTTTGCAAAGGCCCAGGTGGAGCCCAAGCGCAAGGTGGCGGAGTTCCGGGTGTCCCCTGAGAACCTGCTTGCCGTGGGCGATTTCGTGACGGCGGAGCACTTCGTGCCCGGCCAGATCGTGGACGTGTCGGGCATCACGATCGGCAAGGGTTTTGCCGGTACGATGAAGCGGCACAATTTCCGCGGTCTTGAGGCCAGCCACGGCGTCTCGATCTCTCACCGTTCGCCTGGTTCGACGGGTAACCGTCAGGATCCGGGTCGTACGTTCAAGGGAAAGAAGATGTCGGGCCACATGGGCCAGGTCCTCGTGACGACACAGAACCTCGAGATTGCGAAGGTTGATGTCGAGCGCGGCCTGATCATGATCAAGGGTGGTGTGCCCGGATCGAAGGGTGGCTGGGTGATGATCCGCGATGCGGTGAAGCGTCCGCTGCACAAGGATGCGCCGAAGCCTGGCGCGGTTCGTAAGCCTGCTGCAGCCGCAGCTCAATCGGCTTGAGGGAGCGCAGGGTCATGAAACTCAAGGTTTTGACGCTTGATGCCGGCGCTGCCGGCGAAGTGGAACTCAGCGAAGGCGTATTCGGCGTTGCGCCGCGTGCGGACATTCTCGCCCGTGTGGTCCAGTGGCAGGAAAACCGCCGCCACAAGGGACAGCACCGCACGCTGACGCGTCGTGAAATCGATCGCACGACGAAGAAGATGTACAAGCAGAAGGGCACGGGCCAGGCCCGCCACGGTGCGCAATCGGTTGCGCAGTTCCGTGGTGGCGCAAAGGCCATGGGTCCGGTCTCCCGGGTTCGTGCGACGGATCTTCCCAAGAAGGTTCGCGCGCTTGGGCTCAAGATGGCGCTGTCTTCGAAGCGTCAGGATGGCGATCTCATCGTTCTCGACAACGCGGATTTCGCGGCGGCGAAGACGAAGCTGATGGCACTTTCCTTCGGCAAGCTCGGGCTCAAGTCGGCGGTCATCGTTGACGGTCCGGAGTTCAACACCGGTTTTGAGCGTGCTGCGCGCAACATTCCGCACATCGACCTGATTTCGGTAGCAGGCATCAATGTGCTGGACGTGCTGCGGCGCCAGAAGCTGGTCCTGACAAAGGCGGCGCTGAGCGCCATCGAGGAGCGCTTCAAATGAGCAAGGTTGCTTCCTATTCGGCGATCCTGTCGCCGGTGATCACGGAAAAGTCGACGAAGCTTTCCGAGCACAACCAGGTTGTTTTCCGGGTTCCGGGGACAGCGACGAAGCCCGAGATCAAGAAGGCCGTCGAGGCCCTGTTCAAGGTCAAGGTGAAGTCGGTGAATACCCTCGTCACCAAGGGCAAGAAGAAAATGTTCCGGGGCCGTCCGGGCGTTCGCAGCGATGTCAAGAAAGCTGTCGTGACGCTCCAGGAAGGCAGTTCCATCGACGTGACGACCGGTCTCTGAGGCGCAAGGGCTTACGACAATGGCATTGAAGACATTCAGACCCACAACGCCCTCGACACGCCAATTGGTGCTTGTCGACAGGAGCCATCTGCACAAGGGTCGCCCGGTCAAGGGGCTGACGGAGCACCAGCATTCGTCAGGCGGTCGCAACAGCGACGGTCGCATCACGTCGCGCTGGCGCGGCGGCGGGCACAAGAAGCTTTATCGCGTCATCGACTTCAAGCGTCGCAAGTTCGATGCCGAGGGTACGGTTGAACGCCTCGAGTACGATCCGAACCGCTCGGCGTTCATTGCGCTGATCCGTTATCCTGACGGCTTGCTCAACTACATCCTGGCGCCGCAGCGCCTGAATGTGGGCGACAAGGTGATCGCAAGCGCCAAGGCGGACGTGAAGCCGGGCAATGCGATGCCCCTGTCGGCGATGCCGGTGGGTACGATCGTGCACAACGTGGAATTCAAGGCGGGTGGCGGCGGCAAGATCGCGCGCTCGGCCGGTACCTACGTGCAGTTCGTTGGTCGTGACCAGGGTTATGCCATCCTTCGCCTCAATTCGGGTGAAACGCGCAAGGTACGTCTTGAGTGCATGGCGACGGTCGGGGCGGTTTCGAACCCTGATCACATGAACGTCGTGATCGGCAAGGCTGGTCGCAACGTGTGGAAGGGCTGGCGTCCGTCTGTTCGCGGTACCGCCATGAACCCGATCGACCATCCCCATGGCGGTGGCGAAGGCCGCACGAAGGGTGGACGTCATCCGGTTACACCGTGGGGCAAGGGCACCAAGGGCAACAAGACCCGCACGAACAAGCGGACATCGAAGCTCATCGTTACCAGCCGTAACGTGAAGAAGGTTTAAGTCGCATGACACGTTCAATCTGGAAGGGCCCGTTCGTTGACGGTTATCTGCTGAAGAAGGCAGAGGCTGCGCACAAGTCGGGACGCCGGGAAGTGATCAAGATCTGGAGCCGCCGCTCCACGATCCTGCCGCAGTTCGTCGGACTTACGTTTGGCGTCTACAACGGCCAGAAGCACATCCCGGTTCTGGTCAGCGAAGAGATGGTCGGACACAAGTTCGGTGAATTCTCTCCGACGCGGACGTTCCATGGCCACACGGCCGGCGACAAGAAAGTCAGAAAGGCAGCAGGCTAATGGGCAAAGTCAAAAAAGAGCGCTCGCTGGCTGACACCGAGGCGAAAGCCATCGGCCGCTCGGTGCGCACGTCGCAGTACAAGCTGAACCGGGTGGTCGAATCCATCCGCGGCAAGCGTGTTGACCAGGCCCTGGCCGAGTTGAGCTTCAGCCCGAAGCGCATCGCCGGGGAAGTGATCAAGGTGCTCCGGTCAGCAATCGCGAATGCGGAAAACAACCAGAACCTGGATGTTGACGATCTCGTCGTTGCCCAGGCCTGGACGGGCAAGAACCTGATCCTGAAGCGCTTCCACGCCCGTGCGCGTGGTCGTGGCGCCCGGATCGAGAAGCCGTTCAGCGAGCTGACGATCATCGTTCGCGAACAGGCACGTGAAGAGAAGAAGGCGAAGCCGAAAAACAAGAGCAAGCAGGCGGCCAAACCTGCGGCGACCAAGAAGGAAGCTGCCTGATGGGACAGAAAGTCAATCCAGTCGGGCTCCGGCTTGGCATCAACCGTACGTGGGATTCGCGCTGGTTCGCGGATCGTCGCGAGTACGGGCAGCTGCTGCACGAAGACCTGAAGATCCGCGAATATCTGCTCGACAAGCTCAAGCAGGCCGGCGTCGCGCGCATCATCATCGAGCGCCCTCACAAGAAGTGCCGGGTCACGATCCACTCGGCGCGTCCGGGTGTCGTCATCGGGAAGAAGGGTGCGGATATTGAAAAGCTCAAGTCCGACCTGGGCAAGTACACGAAGAGCGAAATTCACCTGAATATCGTCGAAATCCGCAAGCCGGAAGTTGATGCACACCTGATCGCGGAAAGCATCGCCCAGCAGCTTGAGCGACGCGTGTCTTTCCGCCGGGCCATGAAGCGCGCCGTCCAGTCCGCGCTGAAGCTTGGTGCGCTTGGCATTCGTATCAATTGCGGTGGTCGTCTGGGTGGCGCCGAGATCGCGCGTACCGAGTGGTATCGCGAGGGTCGGGTTCCGCTGCACACGCTGCGCGCGGATGTCGATTTCGCGGTTGCGACGGCGAAGACTGCATACGGTGCCTGTGGCGTGAAGGTCTGGGTGTTCAAGGGAGAAATCCTCGAGCACGACCCGATGGCGCAGGACAAGCGCATGAGTGAGTCAAACGAAGGTGGCCAGAAGCGGTCCGGTGCCGGCGCACCGGTCGCCGGTTAAGGAATTGGATTGAACAGTCATGTTGCAGCCCAAGCGCACAAAATACCGCAAGCAGTTCAAGGGACGCATTAGCGGAAAAGCGACGTCGGCGAATACGCTCGACTTCGGTGAGTTCGGCCTCAAGGCTCTTGAGCCTGAGCGTATCACCGCGCGCCAGATCGAAGCGGCTCGCCGCGCGATCACCCGCGCCATGAAGCGCCAGGGCCGCGTGTGGATCCGGATGTTCCCGGATGTGCCGGTGTCGAAGAAGCCAGCTGAAGTCCGAATGGGTTCGGGAAAGGGTGCGCCGGAATTCTGGGCGTGCCGCGTGAAGCCGGGTCGCGTTCTTTTCGAACTCGACGGTGTGAAGTCGGATGTTGCGCGCGAGGCCCTGAGCCTGGCAGCGGCAAAGCTTCCGATCCGCACGAAGTTTATCACCCGTCTGGGTCACACTGAGTAGGCGAACGATGAAGGCTGCAGCAACAGAGTACCGGGGAATGACTGTCGACCAGCTGGGCGATGAACTCGTCAAGCTGCACAAGGAGGCGTTCAACCTGCGCTTCCAGAAGGCGACCGGTCAGCTTGAAAAGACTGCGCGTGTTCGGATTGTTCGCCGCAACATCGCCCGGATCAACACCATTCTGGGCGAAAAGGCCCAGGCGAAGAAAAAGGCCTGAGGCCAGAGGACATCAATGCCGAGACGCATTCTTCAAGGGACTGTCGTTAGCGACAAAAACAAAAAGACCGTCGTTGTCGAGGTCGAACGCCGTTTCACGCATCCGATGCTTGGAAAGACGATCAGACAGTCGAAGCGGTTTCATGCACACGACGAGCAGGGCAAATTCAAGGCGGGCGACCCTGTTCGCATCCAGGAGTGCCGGCCATTGTCGAAGCTGAAGCGTTGGGAAGTCCTTTACGACGCGCCGGTCCCGAAAGCTTGAGAAAAACGAAGGCAGTACGCCAATGATACAAAGTACAACCAACCTTGACGTGGCAGACAATTCAGGTGCCCGCCGCGTCATGTGCATCAAGGTGATCGGCGGCGCCCAGCGCCGTTATGCGTCCGTGGGCGACATCATTGTGGTGTCGATCAAGGAAGCGATCCCGCGCGGCAAGGTTAAGAAGGGCGACGTGATGAAGGCAGTGGTCGTTCGGACGGCGAAGGAAGTTCGTCGCGCCGATGGCAGCTGCATCCGCTTCGACCGCAATGCCGCCGTTCTGATCAACAACCAGGGCGAGCCTGTGGGCACGCGCATTTTCGGGCCGGTGACCCGCGAGCTGCGTGCAAAGAACCACATGAAGATCGTCTCGCTGGCGCCGGAGGTTCTGTAAGCCATGGCTGCGAAATTCAAGAAGGGCGACCGCGTCATGGTCATTGCCGGCGAGCAGCGCCCGCGCAAGGGCCAGGACGGCAAGAAGAAGCCTGTCGTGGGTGAGATCATTCGTGTTCTCGCCGATGAGGATCGCGTGGTTGTTTCCGGGGTGAACCTCGTGAAGCGCCACACGAAGCAGTCGGCGCGCAGCCAGGGCGGCATCATCACGAAGGAAGGTCCGGTTCACGTCTCCAATCTTGCCCACGTCGATCCGAAGACGGGCGAGGCGACGCGCATCGGTTTCAAGACGCTGCAGGATGGACGCAAGGTCCGCTTTGCAAAGAAGTCCGGGGAAGTAATCGATGTCTGAAGACAAGAAAGACGCCAAGGCCAAGAAGGCACCAAAGGGTGATGCCGCCGGCGCTGATGCCAAGGCTGCAAAGGCCAAGGGCGAGAAGCGGGCCAAAGGCAAGGGTGGCGACGAAGGCGAAGGTTCCAAGAACACGTCGCAGAGCGAAGCCACGCGCGCAAAGGCGCTCAAGCTCGCTGATGGCGAGAAGTACGTGCCGCGGGCCAGGAAGCGCTATGACGAAGTGGTCAAGAAGCTGCTGATGGACCAGTTTGCGTACCAGAACGCGATGCAGATCCCGCGGCTCGACAAGATCGTGATCAACATGGGTGTCGGCGAGACAACGGTTGACACCAAGAAGATCCAGTCGGCTGTCCGTGACCTGACGCTGATTGCCGGACAGAAGCCGATCGTGACGAAGGCCCGCCTCGCCATTTCGAACTTCAAGGTTCGCGAAGGCATGCCTCTCGGTGCGAAGGTTACGCTTCGCAAGGAGCGCATGTACGAGTTCCTGGATCGCCTCATCACCACTGCCTTGCCCCGCGTGCGCGACTTCCGCGGCATTTCGGGCAAGAGCTTCGACGGTCGCGGCAACTACTCGATGGGCCTGAAGGAACACATCGTGTTCCCGGAAATCGATTACGACAAGATCGATCAGGTCTGGGGCATGGACATCACGATCTGCACGACGGCCAAGACTGACGAAGAGGCACGCGCTTTGCTTGCCGGCTTCCAGATGCCGTTCGCGAAATAGACCCGGAAGCAGGAAGACATGGCAAAGAAGAGCTCGATCGAAAAGAACAACCGCCGCATCAAGCTGGTGAAGCGCTTCGCTGGGAAGCGCACCAAGCTGAAGGAGGTTGCGAACGACATGTCGCTTGCGCCGGAGGAGCGCTTTGCGGCGCGCCTCAAGCTGGCCGAGTTGCCACGCAACTCGTCGCCCAACCGCATCAGGCTGCGTTGCGAGCTGACAGGCCGGTCGCGCGGGAACTATCGCAAGGTGAAGATGTGCCGCATCAAGTTGCGTGAACTGGCCTCGTTCGGGCTGATTCCCGGCATGGTCAAGTCGAGCTGGTAAGGGGACACGCAAATGACAATCAATGATCCAGTCGGTGATATGCTGACCCGCATCCGGAATGCCCAGATGCGCGGACAGTCGAGTGTGGCCACCCCGGCGTCGAAGCTGCGCAAGAACGTGCTCGATGTTTTGGTAGGCGAGGGTTACATTCGCGGCTACGCGGAAGTTACCGTTGCGCAGTCAAGGCCGGAGTTCGATATCGAACTCAAGTATTTCGACGGCAAACCGGTGATCAAGGAGATCCGGCGCGTGTCGACGCCAGGCCGGCGCGTTTATTCGTCGATCAAGGACCTCAAGCCCGTTCGCAACGGTCTCGGGATCTCGATCCTGTCGACACCGAAAGGTGTCATGTCTGACTCGCTTGCCCGCGAACAAAACGTCGGCGGCGAAATTCTGTGCCACGTATTCTGATCGAACGGACAGGGCGCGGAAGCTAAGGGAAGCATACTGATGTCGCGAATTGGAAAAAAAGCCGTGCCGTTGCCCCAGGGCGTGACTGCACTGGTCAAGGACCGCGAAATGAAGGTCAAGGGGCCGAAGGGGGAACTCTCTCTCCGCCTCATCGACGGGATTGACGTGATCGTCGAGAAGACCGGCATCGAGGTGAAGCCGCGAGACATGACTGACGCGATGCGCGCGGCCTGGGGCATGCAGCGCACGCTGGTGGCCAATCTCGTTGACGGTGTCTCGAAGGGCTTTTCGCAGCAGCTTGAAATTGCTGGCGTCGGCTATCGCGCGGCCGTACAGGGCAAGAACCTGCAGCTGCAGCTCGGCTACAGCCATGACGTGATCTATCCGATCCCTGCCGGGATCGACATCAAGTGCGAGAAGCCAACGCTGATCCTGGTGTCGGGTTCTGACAAGCAGCGCGTCGGCCAGGTGGCTGCCGAAATTCGCGGTTTCCGCAAACCTGAACCCTACAAGGGCAAGGGCATCAAGTACGCCGAGGAAAAGATCCGGCGTAAAGAAGGCAAGAAGAAGTAAGGGACAGCAGCATGACACTCTCACGCCAAGAGCTTTTCGAGCGCCGCAAGAGGCGCGCTCGCTTCAAGCTGCGCAAGGTTTCGGGCCTCCGGGCACGGCTGTCCGTATTCCGGTCGTCGAAGCACATCTATGCGCAGGTCATCGACGACGTAAAAGGCGTCACGATCGCCTCGGCATCGTCGCTGGACGAAGAGGCCAAGAAGTCGCTCGAGCAGGGCAAGGGCACAGACACGGCAGCAGCTGCCGTCGTCGGGAAGCTCGTTGCAGAGCGGGCAATCCAGGCCGGGATCAAGGACGTTGTCTTCGATCGCGGTGGTTACATCTATCATGGCCGGGTGAAAGCTCTCGGCGACGCGGCCCGCGAGAGCGGCCTGAACTTTTGAACGAAGGAAACTAGTCGATGGCGCGTGATGACAGAGAAGACCGCCCGCGGCGCAGCGACCGCGGTGATCGCGGCGGCGACCGTGGCGAGCGGAGCGAACTCGTCGACAAGCTGGTGCACATCAATCGCGTAGCGAAGGTTGTGAAGGGCGGCAAGCGGTTCGGCTTTGCGGCGCTCGTCGTTGTGGGCGACCAGAAGGGTCGCGTCGGCTTCGGCCACGGCAAGGCGCGTGAAGTGCCGGAAGCGGTACGCAAGGCGACGGAAGCCGCGAAGAAGAGCCTCATCCGGGTTCCGCTTCGCGAAGGTCGGACACTGCACCACGAAGTGCTCGGACATCATGGTGCGGGGCAGGTCGTGCTGCGCCCGGCGCCCGTTGGAACGGGCATCATCGCCGGTGGTCCGCTTCGCGCCGTTTTTGACGCACTCGGCGTCCATGACGTCGTTGCCAAGTCGGTCGGAACCTCGAACCCCTACAACATGGTTCGGGCGACGTTCGACGCGCTCAAGGGCCAGAACAGCCCGAAAATGATTGCGAACAAGCGCGGCAAGTCGGTGGCTGACATCCTGTCATCCCGCCGTCCGAACGCCGTCGAAGCGACAGTGGAGTAAGACACATGGCCCTGCGTACAAACGACGGCCGTCCAACCGGCAAGACGATCACGCTGGAGCAGACGGCAAGCCCGGCTCGCCGTGCCGAGACGCAGCGCCAGACGCTGATCGGGCTCGGCCTGGACAAGCTCGGCCGCCGCAAGACACTGGTGAACACCGATGCCGTGTGGGGCATGGTGTGCAAGGTAAGACACATGGTGCGGGTGGTCGAAGAGACCGCCACGCGTAAGGCGGGCTAGACGTTTCATGAAACTCAACGAAATTCGCGACAATGACGGCGCGCACAAGCGGTTCAAGCGCATTGGACGCGGCTCGGGTTCGGGCAAGGGCAAGACGTCCGGTCGCGGCGTAAAGGGTCAGAAGGCCCGTACCGGCCACCATGGCATGTTCGGCTTTGAAGGCGGCCAGATGCCCCTTCACATGCGCGTGCCAAAGCGCGGCTTCAACAACATTTTTGCGCGCGAGTTCGTGATCGTGAACACGGGCGTGCTGCAGAAGGCCGTGGACAGCGGAAAGCTCAAGGCAGGCCAGACTGTCGATGGCAAGACGCTGTCGACGCTTGGCATCACGCGCAGCGCAAAGGACGGCGTTCGCCTCCTTGGCAAAGGCGATATCAAGTCCCAACTGAATCTCGAAGTGGCCTACGCTTCCGACGCCGCCATTGAAGCCGTGAAGGCCGCCGGCGGCAGCGTGAAGGTCCTGGGCGTCAAGGCAAAGCATGTGACCCGCAAGGACCGTGCACCCGGCAAGCGCCAGCAGCGCCGTGTCGAGTCGGTCAAGAAGCGGGAGCAGCGTGAAGCAGCCCGCGTGCAGCAATAGCCGCCGTACGGATGAGCTGAATTGGGGCGGCTGATACCAACCAGCGGATTTCGGTCCGCACGCGAGGAGCAGATCTAGATGGCGTCAGCCGCCGAACAACTTGCTGCCAATGTGAACTGGTCGG
>Ga0138287_1048646_pt1 | contig 11583 bp, 20 predicted proteins | sample S_130826_E_mt_FD_106917 | JGI IMG/M metagenome (GOLD analysis project Ga0138287, IMG submission 106917) | Freshwater microbial communities from Lake Simoncouche, Canada - S_130826_E_mt (Metagenome Metatranscriptome) | ecosystem: Environmental > Aquatic > Freshwater > Lake | place: Canada: Quebec... | reverse complement strand
AACTTCCTCAACGGAAACTAAGTGTTTAACTTTATTTATCATTCCAAGGATAGCTGGATTTGAATCATGCTCCACAACCTGTCCCATTTTACGAAGACCTAAAGCTTCTAATCCTCTTTTTTGGGTAAGAGGACAATTGATTTTGCTTCTAACTTGTTTTACTAATAATTTAGCCATAATTTCCTTGAATTAACCTTTAAATACTTTTTCTAGAGAAATACCTCTTTGTTTTGCAACAGTAGCAGCACTTCTCATTTGAAGTAAAGCATCGAAAGTTGCTTTTACCACGTTGTGAGGATTTGATGAACCTTGTGATTTTGATAATACGTCATGAATACCAACTGATTCAAGAACCGCACGTACAGCTCCACCAGCAATTACTCCAGTACCATGAGATGCAGGCATCAAAAACACTGCTGCACCACCAAATTTTCCTTTTTGTTCGTGAGGTACTGATTGACCGCTCAATGGAATCCTAACTAGATTTTTCTTAGCATCTTCTACTGCTTTCGCAATTGCTTCAGAAACATCTTTTGATTTTCCTAATCCGTGACCAACTACACCGCTTTCATCACCTACGACAACAATTGCAGAAAAGCCAAAAGCCCTACCACCTTTTGTTACTTTGGTAACACGATTAACACTTACCAAACGATCTTTTAATTCAAGACCACTAGGCTTTACTAACTCTACGTTTTTGTATCCGTTATACATAATTTCTTAGAATTTAAGTCCAGCTGCTCGCGCGCCTTCCGCTAATGATTTAATACGACCGTGGTATAAATAACCTCCTCTATCAAAAGTTACTTCTGTTATTCCAGCTTTTAAAGCTTTCTCAGCAACCAGTTTTCCAACTGATGTTGCAACTTCAATGCTTGTCCCTTTTACATCTACTCCTTTATCTTTTGATGAAGCAGCCAATAAAGTAACTCCATTCACATCATCAATTAATTGTGTATAGATTTCTTTATTACTTCTAAAAACAGAAAGTCTTGGTCTAGCAGCAGTACCGCTAACAATCTTTCTGATTCTGAATTTAATTCTTTGTCTTCTTTCAGTTTTTGTTAATGACATAATACTACTTTTTACGCTGATTTACCTGCTTTTCTTCTCAATACTTCATCAACAAACTTAACTCCTTTTCCTTTGTAAGGTTCTGGTTTACGGAAACCTCTGATTTTCGCAGCGATTTGTCCAATTAATTGTTTGTCGAAAGATGTTAACTTAACTATTGGGTTTTTACCTTTTTCAGATATTGTTTCCAGTTTAACTTCTGGAGCTAATTCTAAAACAATATTGTGAGAAAAACCTAAAGCTAAATCTAATTTTTGTCCTTGGTTTGAAGCTCTATAACCCACTCCAACCAATTCTAATTCTTTTGTAAACCCTTCAGATACTCCAGTAACCATATTATTGATTAATGATCGATATAATCCGTGTTTTGCTCTATGATCTTTACTATCAGATTGTCTTTCAACTGTAATTTGACCTTCTTCAACTTTAACAGTTACGTCTGCGTAATCTTGTGAAAGCTGACCTAATTTTCCTTTAACTGTAACGACTGATTCACTAACTTCTACAGTCACACCAGCAGGAATCGAAATTGGATTTTTACCTATTCTTGACATTGTTTAACTGTTTAAATTAGTATACGTAACATATTACTTCTCCACCAACATTTAATTGCTTTGCTTGTTTTCCAGTCATTAAACCTTTAGAAGTGGAAACAATGGCAATTCCTAATCCGTTAAGGATTCTTGGGATTTTTGTAGAACCAGCATACTTTCGTAAACCTGGTTTACTGATTCTTTGGATATCTTTAATCACAGAGTCTTTAGTATCTTTATCATACTTAAGAGCAATTTTAATCGTTCCTTGAACAGAACTATCATCAAATTTGTAACTTAAAATATATCCTTGATCGAATAAAATTTTTGTGATTTCTTTTTTAAGATTAGATGCTGGAATCTCAACCAATTTGTGATTGGCTCGAACTGCATTTCTAATTCTAGTCAGAAAATCTGCAATAGGATCTGTATACATATTTATTATATTGTGGCAACGGTTTTCAATAAAACTATTTCATTGAACCTGAAGCCATTAAACTCTTTGTTAACAACAGAAATTGTATTACCGTTAAAAAGCTGGCAAATGTACAATTATAAGTTGAAATAAACTAACTACCAGCTAGCTTTTCTAACACCTGGTATCAATCCTTGATTAGCCATTTCACGGAAAGTAACACGTGAAATACCGAATTGACGCATATACCCTCTTGGTCTTCCTGTCAATTTACAACGATTGTGCATACGAACAGGTGAAGCATTTTTAGGTAATTTTTGTAAACCTTCGTAATCTTTAGCTTCTAACAAAGCTTTTCTTTTCTGAGCATACTTAGCTACTGTTTTCTCTCTCTTAACCTCACGGGCTTTCATTGATTCTTTAGCCATATCTTAATTCTTTTTAAAAGGTAAACCTAATTCTGCCAATAATGATTTTGCTTCTTTATCTGTATTTGCAGAAGTTACGAAAGTAATATCCAAACCAGATATTTTATTTACTTTATCAATATCAATTTCAGGAAAAATGATTTGTTCAGTAACACCTAGGTTGTAATTACCTCTTCCGTCAAAACCTGTGGCTTTGATTCCATTAAAATCTCTAACACGTGGTAAAGATGATGTGATAAGTCGGTCTAAAAACTCATACATTCTTTCCCCTCTTAGAGTTACTTTGGCTCCAATTGGCATTCCTTTTCTCAATTTGAATGACGCAACATCTTTTTTAGAAATAGTAGATACTGCTTTTTGTCCAGTAACTTTTGTTAACTCATCAACTGCATAGTCAACTAGTTTTTTATCAGATACTGCTGCTCCAACTCCACGGCTCAAAACGATTTTTTCCAATTTAGGAACTTGCATTACGTTTTTATAACCAAATTCTTCTTTAAGGGCAGCAATTACTCTGTCCTTATATTCTTGCTTAAGTCTAGGTGAATATGCCATAACTATACTACTTGATTAGATTTTTTTGAAAATCTCACTTTCTTATCCCCTTCTAATTTAATTCCAACTTTAGTTGCAGATTTTGATTTTGGATCAATCAATGCTAGGTTTGAAATATGGATAGGAGCTTCTTTCTTAACAATTCCTCCTTGAGGACTTTTAGCACTTGGTTTTGTATGTTTCGAAACCATGTTTACACCTTCAACGATTGCTTTGTTTTTTTCACGGTCAACACGCAACACTTTACCTTCTGAACCTTTGTGGTCACCAGCGATAACAGTTACTGTGTCTCCTGATTTTATTTTTAGCTTTATCATTTTACTACGAATTAAAGCACTTCTGGTGCTAATGATACAATTTTCATGAATTGTTTTTCACGAAGTTCTCTGGCTACTGGACCAAAAACACGAGTTCCTCTCATTTCTCCTGCAGCATTCAAAAGAACACATGCATTGTCATCAAAACGGATATAAGAACCATCGGCTCTTCTCACTTCTTTTTTGGTACGTACAACAACTGCAGTAGAAACAGCACCTTTCTTAACGTTTCCGTTTGGTGTTGCATCTTTAATTGATACTACAATTTTATCTCCAACAGAGGCATAACGACGTTTCGTTCCTCCTAAAACACGGATAGTCAAAACTTCTTTTGCTCCTGTGTTGTCTGCTACTTTTAATCTCGATTCTTGCTGTACCATAATTACTTAGCTCTTTCAATGATTTCAACTAGTCTCCAACATTTAGTTTTTGATAAAGGTCTTGTTTCCATGATCTTTACTGTATCACCAATGTTACAGTCATTTGTTTCGTCGTGTGCGTGAAACTTTTTAGTTTTTAACACGAACTTACCGTATAATGGGTGTTTTACTTTTGTTACTTGTGCCACAACAATAGACTTATCCATTTTGTTACTAGTAACAACACCAATTCTTTCTTTTCTTAAATTTCTTTTATCTTCCATTTTAGCTAGCATACAATTATTGTAACTCTCTTTTAGTTAGCTCTGTTGCTACTCTAGCAACCGCTCTTCTAGCACTTCTAATTTGAAGTGGATTGGCAATTGGTGAAATAGCGTGTGCATTTTTTAGATCTGAATACGCTTTTCTTAGTTGACTAAGTTTTACTTGTAACTCAGCTGCGGATAGATTTATAATTTCTGATTGTTTCATAATATTTTTTGATTATGCTTCGAAATCTCTAGCAACGACAAACTTAGTTTTTACAGGAAGTTTTTGAGCAGCAAGACGTAACGCCTCTTTTGCAACAGAAAGTGGAACTCCACCAACTTCAAACATTATTCTTCCTGGTTTTACAATCGCAGCCCAATATTCGACCGCACCTTTTCCTTTACCCATACGTACTTCAAGAGGTTTCTTTGTGATTGGTTTGTCTGGGAAGATATTAATCCATAATTGACCTTCTCTTTTCATATATCTTGTTGCAGCTATACGCGCCGCTTCGATTTGACGTGAAGTAAGGAACATTCCATCTTCATGAACTGACTTAATACCAAACATTCCACTTGAAAGTTCGTGCCCTCTTTGAGCATTACCTTTCATTCTACCCTTTTGTACCTTACGGTATTTTGTTCTTTTAGGCTGTAACATTTTTCTTTGTATTTAAAAAATTACTTTCTTTTACGGTCTCCCGCAGGTTTTCTGTCCTTATTAAAAGGTTTTCTGTCTGCTCTTGGAGAATCTCCACCTTTTCCACCACCTTGACCGGCTTGTTTTTTGTCCATGCCAATAAGTGGAGAAAGATCTCTTTTTCCATATACTTCACCTTTCATAATCCATACTTTGATACCCATTCTACCATAGGTAGTATGCGCTTCAGCCAAAGCATAATCAATATCGGCTCTGAAAGTTGATAGAGGAATTCTTCCTTCTTTGAAACCTTCTGAACGCGCCATTTCAGCTCCGTTCAAGCGACCAGAAATCAAAACTTTAATACCTTCAGCGTTCATACGCATAGAAGCAGCAATAGCCATTTTAATTGCACGTCTGTAAGAAATTCTGCTTTCAATTTGACGTGCGATACTTGTTGCAACTAAATAAGCATCTAATTCAGGTCTCTTAATTTCAAAGATGTTGATTTGAACCTCTTTGTCAGTAACTTTCTTAAGTTCCTCTTTTAACTTGTCTACCTCTTGACCACCTTTCCCGATAATGATACCAGGCCTAGCAGTAGTGATAGTAACGGTTACAAGTTTTAAAGTTCTCTCGATGATTACTTTTGATACACTAGCTTTTGATAAACGAGCATGAATGTACTTTCTGATTTTATAATCTTCAGCGATTTTATCACCGTAATCATTTCCACCATACCAGTTTGAATCCCATCCTCTGATGATACCAAGTCTGTTTCCAATTGGATTTGTCTTTTGTCCCATCTTACTTAATTTGCTTGTGTGTTATCTAATTGTCCTAATACGATAGTAACGTGGTTAGAACGTTTTCTAATTCTGTGTGCTCTTCCTTGCGGAGCTGGACGAAGTCTTTTCAACATCATTCCACCATCTACAGTGATAGTTTTTATAAATAAGCCAGCTTCAGAAACGTTTCCTTCAGCATTTTTCTGCTCCCAATTGTTGATGGCAGACAATACTAATTTCTCTAATTTTCTTGAAGCTTCTTTTGAGCTAAATCTTAATATATTTAAAGCTCTTTCCACTTTCTGACCTCTTACCAAGTCTGCAACTAAGCGCATTTTTCTAGGTGAAGTGGGGCAGTTATTCAATTTCGCGAAAGCAATAGACTTATTTGCCTCTTTTCTCGCATCTGCTGTTTCTCTTTTACGAACTCCCATTGCTTCTTATTTTTTACCTTTATTTTTTGCTCCAGCGTGACCTCTAAATGATCTTGTTGGTGAAAACTCTCCTAATTTGTGTCCTACCATGTTCTCAGTTACATACACTGGAACAAATTGACGACCATTGTGTACTGCGATTGTTTGCCCAACAAAATCTGGAGTAATCATAGATGCTCTAGACCAAGTCTTAACCACACCTTTATTTCCACCAGCAATATTTTCCTGAACTTTTTTATCTAATTTATAGTGTACAAAAGGTCCTTTTTTTAATGAACGTGCCATGTTATCTAATTATTTCTTTCTGCGTTCAACAATATACTTATTACTCGGGTTCACTTTAGAACGAGTTCTATATCCTTTAGCAGGAAGACCTTTTCTAGAACGTGGGTGACCTCCAGAAGAACGTCCTTCTCCACCACCCATTGGGTGATCTACAGGGTTCATGGCAACTGGTCTAGTTCTTGGTCTTCTTCCTAACCATCTTGTTCTACCGGCTTTTCCGGATACTATTAATTGGTGGTCAGAGTTAGAAACCGCTCCAATTGTTGCTGAACAAGTCAATAAGATTAACCTTGTTTCGCCTGATGGCATTTTAATTGTAGCATATTTTCCGTCTCTTGCCATTAATTGAGCAAAAGTTCCAGCAGAACGAGCAATAACTGCTCCTTGTCCTGGTCGCAATTCGATACAAGAAATAACAGTACCCAATGGAATTTTACTCAATAATAAAGTATTTCCAATTTCAGGAGCCGCATCTTCTCCAGACACAACTGTCTGCCCTACTTGCAATCCGTTTTGAGCAACAATATAGGCTTTCTCGCCATCTACATACCACAATAATGCGATAAATGCTGTTCTGTTTGGATCATATTCAATTGATTTCACTGTAGCTGGAATTCCAACTTTAGTTCTTTTGAAATCAATGATACGATACCTTTGTTTGTGACCACCGCCTGTATAACGCATGGTCATCTTTCCTTGACTATTTCTACCTCCTGAGTTTTTTATCGGTGCGATCAATGAGCGCTCCGGCTTATCAGTAGTGATGGCGTCAAAACCATTCACAACTCTAAAACGCTGACCAGGGGTAATAGGTTTTAATTTTCTAACTGACATTTTCTATTAGATATTATTATAAAAATCTATTGTTTCTCCTTCTTTTACTTGAACAATTGCTTTTTTATAAGCATTTGTTTTTCCGCTAATCAAACCACTTTTTGTATATTTAGTGGTTCTATCAGCTCTATAGTTCATCGTGTTCACATCAACAACAGTTATTCCATAAGTAGCCTCTATGACTTTCTTAATTTGAACTTTGTTGGCTTTTTTGTCAACAACAAAACCAAAACGATTGAAAACCTCACCTACTTTGGTGATTTTTTCTGTTATGATGGGTTTAATTATGATACTCATGACCTGTTATTTGCTTAAATTTTCTACAATTCCTTCTATAGAACCCTCAGAAAGAATTAAATTATTTGCGTTTAAAATTGAATAAGTACTTAATTCTGAGTTAGTTACAACGCTAGATACTTTCAAATTACGTGAGGACAAATATACATTTTTATTTGATTCACCCAACACAAACAAAGATTTTTTGTTTTCTAAGCCTAATGCTTTCAAAATATTGATGAAATTTTTAGTGTTTGGTGTTTCAAAATTGAAGTCTTCAACAACTACTATATTTGATTCTTTTGCTTTAATAGAGAATGCAGATTTTCTAGCTAAACGCTTTAGACTTTTGTTCAATTTGAATGAATAACTTCTTGGACGTGGACCAAAAACGGTACCTCCACCTTTGAATAATGGACTTTTCTTGCTACCAGCCCGAGCGGTACCAGTACCTTTTTGTTTTTTTATCTTACGAGTAGAACCAATAACTTCAGCTCTTTCTTTAGCTTTGTGTGTTCCTTGTCTTTGATTTGCTAAATATTGTTTAACATCAAGATAAACCGCATGATTATTTGGCTCGATTGCGAAAACTGAATCAGAAAGTTGAACTTTTCTACCAGTATCTTTTCCTGTTTTATCTATAACTTTTACTTCCATTACTTCTGAATGATTACGAAAGAGTTTTTGCATCCAGGAATAGCTCCTTTAACCAGAAGTAGGTTCTTTTCAGCCACTACTTTTAAAACTCTAAGATTTTGTACTTTAACATTATCTCCTCCCATTCTTCCTGCCATGCGCATTCCTTTGAATACACGTGAAGGATAAGAAGAAGCTCCAACAGAACCTGGCGCTCTCAAACGGTTATGTTGACCATGTGTAGCTTGTCCAACACCACCAAAACTGTGACGTTTTACAACACCTTGAAAACCTTTACCTTTTGATACACCTTGTACATCAACAAATTCTCCTTCGCTGAATACTTCCACAGTGATATTATCACCTAATTTGTAATTTTCTTCAAACCCTTGGAATTCAACGACTTTTTTCTTAGCAGATGTTCCCGCTTTTTTAAAGTGACCTAAGTCCGCTTTAGTTGCGTGTTTTTCTGATTTGTCATCGAAACCAAGTTGAAGAGCTGAATACCCGTCAACCTCATTGGTTCTGACTTGGGTAACGACACAAGGGCCAGCTTCGATTACTGTACAAGGAATATTCTTCCCGTTTTCATCGAAAATGCTAGTCATGCCGATTTTTCTTCCAATTAACCCAGACATAATTATTATTTAATGATTAGTAATAAAAAACTGTATAATGTATATTGTATTGCTGTATTAAGAATTCACTTTTTTACATTATACAATATACATTATTACAGTATACTTTAAATTTAACTTATTATACTTTAATTTCTACTTCAACCCCACTAGGCAACTCTAATTTCATTAAAGCATCAATAGTTTTTGAAGACGAAGAGTAAATATCTAATAATCTTTTATACGAACTTACTTGAAATTGTTCTCTCGCCTTTTTATTAACGTGAGGAGAACGCAATACAGTAAATATTTTTTTGTGAGTTGGCAACGGAATAGGACCTGTTACTACTGCACCTGTACTTTTTACAGTTTTTACAATCTTTTCAGCAGATTTATCTACCAACATGTGATCGTAAGATTTCAATTTTATTCTAATTTTTTGACTCATCTTGATAAAAATTATGCGTTTCCTTTTGCTTTTTTGATAACTGCTTCAGAGATATTAGAGGGCGTTTCTGCATAGTGAGAAAATTCCATAGTAGAAGTTGCTCTACCTGATGAAAGTGTTCTCAATGTAGTTACATAACCAAACATTTCTGATAATGGCACATCTGCTTTGATAGTTTTAGCTCCATTTCTGTCTCCCATGTCATTCACTTGACCTCTACGACGGTTTATATCACCAACAATATCACCCATGTTTTCTTCAGGTGTTATAACCTCCATTTTCATGATTGGCTCCAGTATAATGGCACCAGCAGCTTTAGCTACTTCTCTATACCCCATTCTTGCCGCTAACTCAAAAGAAAGCGCATCAGAATCTACAGGGTGGAAAGATCCGTCTAATAAAGTCACTTTTAAACTATCAACTTGGTAACCTGCTAAAGGACCCGTTTTCATAGCTTCTCTGAAACCTTTTTCTACTGAAGGAATGTATTCTTTAGGAACGTTACCACCTTTAACTTCGTTAACGAATTGTAATCCTACTGGAGTTTTACCATCTACTTCATCAGCTGGCTCTAGGCGGAAAACAATATCGCCAAATTTACCACGACCCCCCGATTGTTTTTTGTACACTTCTCTGTGTTGTGCCGATTTTGTGAAAGCTTCTTTGTATTCTACTTGAGGTTCTCCTTGGTTTACTTCAACTTTGAATTCACGTTTCATACGATCTACAAGAATGTCCAAGTGTAACTCACCCATACCTGAGATAATCGTTTGACCTGAAGCTTCATCTGTTCTAACTGTAAAAGTTGGATCTTCTTCAGCCAATTTAGCCAAAGCCATACCCATTTTATCAACATCTGCTTTAGTTTTTGGCTCAATAGCGATACCGATTACCGGAGCTGGGAATTTCATTGACTCCAAAATAATTGGGTGTTTTTCATCACACATGGTATCTCCAGTCTTGATATCTTTAAATCCAACTGCTGCTCCAATATCTCCAGCTTCAATATAATCGATTGGGTTTTGTTTGTTAGCGTGCATTTGGTAGATACGAGAAATTCTTTCTTTGTTTCCTGAACGCGTGTTCAAGATATACGAACCTGCATCTAAACGACCCGAATAAGCACGGAAGAAAGCCAAACGACCTACGTAAGGGTCAGTAGCAATCTTAAATGCCAAAGCAGCGAACGGCTCTTTCACATCTGGACGACGTAAGATTTTAGTTTGATCTTCTTCTAACAAATCAGCATCATCAGGATGAATTCCTTCAATACCTTCTTTATCTAACGGAGAGGGTAGATATTTACATACGGCATCCAACATAAATTGAACTCCTTTGTTTTTAAATGAAGAACCAGCAATCATCGGGATGATAGCCATATCAATGGTAGCTGCTCTTAATGCCGTATTGATTTCTTCTTCTGTAATAGAATCTGGATCTTCCATATACTTATCCAACAAGTTCTCATCATAATCAGCCACTGCTTCGATAAGAATATCTCTGTATTCTTTCACTTCAGCCAACATATCTGATGGAATATCAACGATATCAAAAGTTGCCCCTTGCGTTGCGTCGTGCCATACGATAGCTTGATTTTTAACTAAATCAACCACTCCTTTAAAGTCATTTTCTTCACCAATTGGTAAAGTAATAGCAACAGCGTTAGATTTTAACATGTCTCTAACTTGTTGACAAACCATTAAGAAGTTAGAACCTTGACGGTCCATTTTGTTAACGAATCCCATACGTGGCACTCTATATTGATCAGCCAATCTCCAGTTAGTTTCAGATTGAGGTTCCACACCATCAACAGCACTAAATAAGAAAACTAATCCGTCTAATACACGTAAGGAACGGTTTACCTCAACAGTAAAGTCAACGTGTCCCGGGGTATCAATAATATTAAAGTGATAATCCTGAGAAGTTGGTAATGGTTTACCTTGTTCTGTTGGAAAACTCCATTCACAAGTGGTTGCAGCCGAAGTAATGGTAATACCTCTTTCCTGCTCTTGTGCCATCCAGTCCATGGTTGCAGCACCATCATGAACTTCACCAATTTTATGTGATTTCCCAGTGTAGAATAATATACGCTCTGTCGTTGTAGTTTTTCCAGCATCGATGTGAGCCGCAATTCCAATATTTCTTGTAAATTTTAAATCTCTAGCCATTTCTTACATATTAAAATCTGAAGTGAGAGAATGCTTTATTTGCTTCTGCCATTTTGTGCGTATCCATTCTCTTTTTAACAGCAGCACCTTCTTCTTTAGCAGCAGCTAAAATTTCAGAAGCTAATTTTCCAGACATTGATTTCTCGTTTCTTCTACGAGCATAAAGTATCATCCACTTCATAGCCATAGAAATTTTTCTGTCTGGACGAATTTGCATAGGGATTTGGAATGTTGCTCCACCCACTCTTCGACTACGCACTTCTACGTGAGGCATAACGTTTGTTAAAGCATCTTTCCATACTTCTAATGATGATTTTTCATCATTGTTCTTTTTGGTTTCTACAATTTCCATAGCATCATAAAATACTTTGAAAGCTGTCGATTTCTTACCATCCCACATTAGGTTGTTTACAAAACGTGTTACTAACTGATCGTTAAATTTTGGATCTGGTAAAAGTGGTCTTTTCTTTGCCGCTCTTTTTCTCATGTCTTTACTTTAAAAGTTTT
>Ga0138287_1267587_pt1 | contig 12264 bp, 5 predicted proteins | sample S_130826_E_mt_FD_106917 | JGI IMG/M metagenome (GOLD analysis project Ga0138287, IMG submission 106917) | Freshwater microbial communities from Lake Simoncouche, Canada - S_130826_E_mt (Metagenome Metatranscriptome) | ecosystem: Environmental > Aquatic > Freshwater > Lake | place: Canada: Quebec... | reverse complement strand
CTCCGCGGGGCAAGCGGAGTGATTTTTCTAACATTGAGACCTGGTAGGTTTCCTGTGGTGGGACTCTTATCACGTGAAGGGTGTGTATGGTGTAGTGCCATATTCATCCACGCAAATCTTAATGTTCTTTTTGAGAAAACGCCAACTTAGGTTTAAAAATTTAGAGATACTTAGTTTAGTTCGCAGCCTTCTAAAGTTATGTGACTAGATAACAGTTTAATACAAATTTCAACAATTTTTAATAATATCAAAAATGGATACAGAAAATAGAAATATAGTAGAACAGAATATTACAATGATATTGCCTAAACAAGAGGTAAATTTACCTCTCCATGAATTACCAACATCATGTCGTTTAATGCGTCCCAATGATGAAATGGTCTTTACTGAGCAGAATTACTTAATGCCTCACGAAATACCTCTTAGACTCCAGAAAGTTTCGAGGATTAGCTGGGCCATAGGTGATTTAACTTTAAAGACACTATGGGAACAACAGATAACACCTAAATATATAACTGACATGATTAAGAGCACCGATCCAATAGGTGTTAGTAATTACCATCTTGCAACTGATCTCTCAATTGTGTTTCAAATAGAGATACACCAAAGTATGCAGCATGCTGGCCTTTTAGCTGTGAGCTGGCACCCTGGACCTAAATTTGATTTACCACCTGGTATTGGGTATAGGGATCCTAATGAAATACGTACACTGTTCTATTTGACACCACAATTGTTAACACCTCAAGAGAACAAGGCATATATTTTTGAAGTACCTATCCGATCTCATCATATGCATTATATTAATAACCTTGGAAACAACGGCTCATTTACATCATACGTGTATGGCAGTATAAGATTACAAGTTGTCTCTCCCTTAACAACAGTTTCAGAAACTACGTCATTACCAATACAAGTTTCTAGGAGATTCGGAAAATGGATCCCGCAAAGAATAACTGGTAAAAAGAACGAATGAATGGAAGAGGGATAGCTGATAAACCTGTATATACACAAACTTTTTATAACAGCAATAATGCAAAGATGACACCGCCATCAAATGTTAAATTAACAGATCCGAAACATGACCAACCATCAACTTCAACCCAAACTAACAGGGAACAGCCTAATTTCAAGTTAGGTAAGAATATTGAATCATACTTCCAAAATAAATACAGCCAGACACCTGGAACCGATGGTCTTAAGAGAGAATATCCCATTTCTAATGGTAGATCAGGAGGATCAGCGGCAGTTATAGAAGGTGCCGCACAAGCAGCTGGCGGAGTAGGAAGTGGTATGCAATCATCTTGGAATATTGGTCAAAATGCAAATATAACAAATAATTGGTTTAATAACATCTCTGGTGTTAATGGTATATACAATGGAATGCATGACAGAGCTTCATTACAGGCTAGTGCAGAACAAAGAGCAATTGACAGATCAAACAATTGGGCAAACACTGGTAAAGCAGTAGCTGGACCAATGGGACAACTATTTGGTGGTATTGGAGGTTGGTTAATGAAAAATAATTATACTCAAACAGAGATGGATAAGACCAATTTTAAAACCCAACATACCACTGATGGGAAGATGATTGACCCGAAACAATCAGCTCTTAGTACAGCAAGTAATAAAAATAATGAAAGTAGAGACCCTGCGGTACATGCTAGAAATGTGGCTTATGGACCTGACTCTGTATCCTTACGAGGATCTGATACTGATTCTATAGCATCAAATGATACACTATCAACTAATGTTAGTGGATCAACGAGTCTATCAATTACACCACGTCCATCAGTCATATCGAGGACTAGTGATAACAATCAGCCATCAACTAGCCAAGCAGGACTTGATAACCATTTAACACTAGATAATGACAGTATTAATATTCCAGGTTTAGGTATTACAAGTGATACTCATCCTCTTTTAGCAACATCATCAGCATGAATACATCTCCTGAAAGACCAGGTACAACTGAAGATACATCACCAACACCTTTAACGTTAACAACTACGTTAGGAGAAGGATCAATCCTTGGCCCAACTCCAACAGTGCCAACTGATATAGATGCTTTTTCTCTTCAGAATGAGTGGATATATCTTACAAGATTTAACTGGTCGGAATCAGATCAAACAGATAAATTATTGTTTCAATGGAATACAAGACGTCCGCTAGCAGCAACAACAACTGCAGAAGCTGTACCCTGGCAAATTTATACCCAAGGGATAGCATCCTGGTTAAGTACCGATTATGAATTGGGATTTTTGTTTGTGAAATTGCCAAACGTTAGGGCTTCCTTTGAATTAGAAATGACCTACAACCATCCTTTAGGTCCTTTAAATACGGTTGATTCAACAACGACGGCAGAAAACATTATTATGGAAGTGGGTGACCAATCATTTGTAACCGTACCACTATATCCTTATTGGAACGGTATGAATGCATGGAATGACGTTTCCAGTACTAATGATTCTGTTAGATCGATGGTACCATCTACTAATGTCAAATTCAGAGTAAGATTACCGTATGTACCGACTAATTTACAGCCCAAAAAGTTTGAGGTTCTAGTGTTTATGAGACCTATAAATACTAGAATTGAAGGAACAATATTGCGTGTATATAATAACGCAATACCATGGAACCAACTCATTTAAAAATGGAACAAAATCCCTTATGTTTGGATAATACCAGGATAGACAAGAACTTAACTATTTCAACATCTGATGTTGTCCCCGAAGTTACACCTACGATGCCAGAAGTATATTCATCCAATACCATCATAAATTGGAAACTTATATTCCCGAATAACATGTCAGTTACAGACACTTCTTTGCCAATAGCTGTAGTACGATTATCACCTTTGTTACTATTCAATGCTGAAACGCGAGAAGCTGACACTCCTAGGATGTTGTTGCAATGGGCTCCACTACAATTTATCGATAATGTAGTAAGAGAACAATCAAACTTTCAAATCATCAGTTTTAGTAATCCAGTATTATATCAGAATATGTTGATGAGTCACCAGTATGTATCGGGATCTCCAAACGTTTCCGTAAGATTAACATCAAATACTGGAATTTCGGGTAATCTTGTGTATACCGTTGCTAATAACATCCCAAGAAGTTATTATTGGGATACAGTGAATGATAAGTATTTAGGCTATAGAAGTCCAGCTGATTTAAGAATGCAAGCACACTCTATAAAGAGTTTTGCTATTAATGATGTTTCACTTGTGAGACATGGTATAACATCTGTACCACATAGACAGCATGGTCCCTTCATAGACGTACCTAATGCTTTTAATTTACTACAAGAGGGTAATACAATCTCACCCTTGGAAGCATGGTATTCAGAAGACGTTATGTTAATTTATGCATTATCTGATATAGTAGCAACACAAACGGCTCCTGTAATTTTGGATTTCATTTATGATTTCAGTCCAGTTCGATTTGAAACACCTATCTTACCGACCTGGTTTGACAAATTTCCATTGGCGACATACTATAAGAAAGTGTTATTGAATGATTATTATAAAGCTAAGACCAATGAAGAGAAACCCGAAGATGACATTGTAGAAGGCTTAGATAAAATAGAATTAAAACTTTCGTAGAAGTATAAAAGGGAAATATAAAAATGGAAGTCTACCGAGCAGATCTTTATCCTGCAACTTGGTAGCAGTCCGCAAAAACAATATAAAAACCAAAAATATATAGCTTTAAACAACGTGCAACTACGTTAATATATATGCCTTTTATTACATTTTTGTTGTAGGCTGGTTGAAAAACAAAGAGGTATGTGAGTCCCATACATTAATAGGACTGGTGACCCCTTGAGAACACCAAAACATTCTCTTGATTTCAAAAATGAATCGCTGTAAGAATTCGCAAACTAATCATGGCAGCACAACAGGAAATGAAATCGACAAGCCCCAAAGCTTGCCAAACCACGGGATTGGCTCCGTCCAAAGTACTCGCTATTAGTGAGACTAAAGAGACTTTTTCAGTGAAAGCTAGCGCTAACCTGCAGATAATAAATAAGAACTTATTTTTTATGCCAACCACATATGCTTTAGCACATTGTGTGTCTTTGGATTATAAAATGTCAGCAGGTATTGCAGCTACGTTTAAAGGGAAATATCCTGTACTGAAACGACTAGCTCCAGGTAAAGTTGGTACGACTGTTGTAGCAAGATCAGGGAATAGAGTGATTTTCAATCTTATCACGAAGAGAGATTATTATGGAAAGCCAACCCTAAATACTGTGGAGCTCGCACTGAGAGATATGAAGAGTCAGTGCGTTAAACATGGAGTGACAAAAATAGCAATGCCGAAGATTGCTACTGGACTTGACAAGCTTGAATGGGAAGATGTCTCACGCTTGATTTATAAGATCTTTAATGGAAGTGATATTGATATCACCATTTGTGAGTACACCAAGCGTGAAGAATATAAGAAGAGACAGCCAAAACAACATACGATTGGAATAGGAGAACCTTCATTACCACCTGAAGTGTTAGAAACACCTGAGGAATATGTTCCTAAGAACGTACCTTTGGAGAATTCTAACAAATTGACCAAGATGGTTGAACATGATTTCAACGTTTGGAAAATGTTTTCCTATAGGATTAATATTAGTGAAATACCTGATAAGAATAGAGCACAATACATGAAAAGTCCTTTCATCAATTATATGAAATCTATAGCAATACATAATAGCTCGATCTATTGCTTAGAGAATGGAGTAAATACAGCTATTTATTTGCCAACAAAATATATTAGTTTATCAAATTATAAAAATATGAATTTTGATCATAAAAATGTAGATAGTCATTCAAAAGACAATTTAGCTTTTTATCTTGATAAAAATATTAATAACATAAATACAGCTTTTGATGTAGCAACTATGCAAGCTACACTACACTGCATGACCTTCTTAAAAGGCAGCAAAGATATTGCATATAATACTGCATATTATTTTATGGCATTACAAACAGCTTTTTATGTATTGTGTGAAAGATACAACTTTGTGACTCCATCAGACCATGAACTTGAGCGACTGCTTAGTAATGTACCTTTCGTTATACCATTGGACCTTCCTGTGGCTTTCGAAATGACTGAGCGAAGCCTAAGCGCCCCAATACAAGAGGACTATTATGTTGAATGGTGTGAGAAGTCATCTTACGTTGATCAGGCTTTTACTGATATTATGAGAAATCCTATGAGTTTCCTTCAAGGATCCTTAACAACCAAGGAGAGAAAGATTATTCGAGATTTAGATGATCCCAATAATGATTTTGAACCAGAAGTTGCTAAGTCCCTTGTGTTTAAAGGTATTTACTGGATGATAAGACCCACAATACCTTTTATAAGGTTGACGACGACAAAGACAGGACGAATATATTGGAATAAAGAAGGAACCATGTTTAAGAAAGATATGACATTAGAAGATGCATTTGAATGGTTACCAACTAAAGTAGAGAGTGTATACCAATATAGAAAAGCAAAATATAATGCTACTGGTCTTTACGAGTTGTTAGATGAAGTAGTTGAAAAACATACTAATGGCATGCCATTAGAAAAATGTTTCTTTGACGTTATTAAAACATCTGATAAAATACAAACAACCAAGACCGCTTGCGCCCTTGCTACTACAAATATTGTTGGTTTTAACCAACAGTTTTTTAAAGAACGGAGAGAAGCTTATATGGAATCTAGTACTGAAGAATATGTACAAGAAGTTTATACTGATCTGTTATCTACTGATAACTATGTAAGATTCAATAAGCGAATTTCTACTGATAGCAAGTTTTACGCTTTCCTAAGGTATACTATTGCTAAGAGGAGTTTGGTCGATCAATTAATGGGTGCCGCTACTTCATATATGGAGAATGCTGGAAATGTTCAAGCTATAGACCTACACTATATAGTTATAAAGTACTTGAACGAAATAAAACCATGTGAGCCAAGGGTTCTAGGCCATATCTTTGAAGGAATAGGAAGAAGACTTGGAAGAGGAATAATTGAAGAAATAGAAGAGAGTTCCCAAGTTTTTACCAATATAGGAGTCGATGTAACAGAAGCTGCCATGAATAATTTGGCTGAAAATCAGCAGGTACAGGAAATTACTAATGATATTAACAGAATAGCTAGTTTAGCTGTTGGTACACCTGCTGTTGCTTTGTTAGAAACAAACAGAGAGTGGATAACAACACAAATAGGACAAATAATGAGTGTCATGTCTACAACAATTGACAATTTAGTAAAGATGTCATTAAACAAGTTGTTTGGATTGTTTGGATTACCCGCTAGTAATATGGACTGTGTATCTGTCCCGAGAGTGATATTGGCATTTATATTATACCAGAGATTACAACCTGGTGATTATATAGCATACCTAAGTTTACTTAGTTTGATGTTTAATGACACAACACCTGTCTTAAATGCCATTGACCTCATAATAAAGGTTGTAAAATACCTATGGGAAGTAGGAAAGAGCGTACTCAAAAAGGTATCACATTATGATTGTGAAGGATGCATTATGTGTGGTATGTTTTCGAGTGCAAGGAACTTTGTCGGCTTAACACCTAGAGTTGAAGAAGATTTCTACGTTCCCATTGAAGAAGTATATACAGAATTCGAAGAAATGAGAAAGAGGTTAGTCCAAATTATAAATGACTTAAATGCTAATAATATTGATGATTATCCAAAGATTTTAGCAGAGGTGAGCATGTACCAAGGACATCTTGAGTCGAGGAGAATAACTAGACTCCTGACTGAGATGAAATATAAAGATAATTATATTTCATCAAAAATTGAGAATGCGAAGAGACATTGCTTGAGTTTGTTAACTCGCCTCACTGAAGTTATTGATAATGAACCAGTATTTGAACATCATCAGACATCTTATCAGAGGAATGTAGCATCCAGAAAACAAGGCACTTATAGAGCACCAAAAGATTTTGCTCAAATTTTAGCTGGATTGGAAAATAATAACGACCTTCTTGAAGATGAATTAACACCTCCTGAAGAAACGACTGCAGAGCCTGAACCAGAAGCTGAAGAACAAGCACCACCCGGATGGTTATGTTGGTTGAAGAATGCGTGGGAGAAGATGGACCCTAAGGCTATAGGTGTTCTTGGAACTGCTTTTGCACTAGCAATAGGAGTAAAAGCTGATTTAAGGACACTTTATAAAGAAGCCTGTGTTGGAATCATAAATGTAATGAAAAATTTCCATTGGTTATCCTGTGGAGGGATGGCTATTGGAAAGATTTTCACTTGCATATATGGTGCCATGTCCTGGGCCATGGAGCAGTATAGGAAATGGAAGAATCCGGAATATCAGGCTGAAACAGCTTTCTTGAAGGAAGTTGAAGAATGGGTAGACAAAGCAAATGTCTGTGCTAAAGGCATTATAGAACCTGCTTATTTAGCCAACCCACAAGTTGGTTTATGGTACCAAGCTGTTAAGACTCAAGGATATGCAATTAGATCAAAAATGTCTAGATTGACCAGCCATCTACAAATAAAAATAGCTGTAGATGCTGCATGGAGACAAGTTATGAGTGTATCAAATGTTATGGATGCTTTGATGAAGTTCCAGTGTGGGCGTTACGAACCATTCCATATACAAGTTTTTGGTGCACCAGGAATTGGAAAGACAAATGTACAAAGTGGCCTAGTAAAAGAGATAGGACCTATCATCGCTTCCAACCTCAATACATATCCGATAAATGACAAATTGGAATACTTGGACAATTATTGTGGACAAGAAATAGCAACTTGGGATGATACACATTTGGAAAGAGAGGATGAGAATTATGTAGCTAAGATTCTTCTTTTGAGTGGTGGATCAGTCATCTTACCAATGGCTGATCTAGCAGACAAAGGAAAGCCTATAGATTTCAAACTTGTCCTTTCAAACACTAATGTACCATTCCCAACATTCATCAATGTTGCTGAAAATAAAGCTCTCTGGAGAAGGAGAATTCTCATTAAGAGTGAACTCAACCCAATGAAATTATCAAATGCTGCTGAAGTAACCGGCACTGATAATGAATATTTACAAAATCTGTTGTTTACAGTGTTAGACCCCACTGACGAAGGGCAAGTCCCTCTTTCGAGAGGATTAGCTGGCCTAGTTTGGGGTGATCTTATCAAATATCTAACCATAATAGCTAAACGACATGATATAGTTGAGAAAAAGAGAGCTATGGAGCAGGGCACTTACAATATGCGTAAGGCAATGGAAGAGTTCAAGAAGACATGGACTAATATATTAGCCCAAACTCTACCACCAAGTAGTACACAGATAAAGAAGATGGGTATATTGTATGAAGAGTTAGCCCAAGATTTACATAAAGCTGCTAACAATCCTAATTCCCGAGCGGCTGCTGTTGTATTAGAGCAAGAGATGGGTATACAAGGACCTTCCCCGAGGAGTGACGAACAAATTCCGCAAGAATGGTTTAACAACTATAGGACTAGCTTGACACTAACTACTCCTTATAATTCTGATATGGAGACTTATATGGGTGCTCCTTATCAAACATATGAAAATGAAGCGGATTATATGACAAGGACTAATCTCACAAGAGATGAGAGAAGCTTTGAAACAGGACAATACTATATTTCACCTGGAACTGTAGGGTGGAATGTAGCTCATGGACATACACCAATTGAGCCAGATTTAGCCGTAGGACGGCTGATGCCAAAAATATTAACACCACTGCCTGAAATGGAAGTAGATGAAGGATGCTTTGTTTACTCATTACAGGAGATGATATCTGGCGACAATTTCCAACTGCCTGACAGTGTTAATCATATTAACATTGACCCGATGACGACAACTCCCATCATACATATTGACACTAATCAATATAGGGCTTCTACTGTAAAAAATGTATATATAAAAACTAATATACAGAACCCTACACAAGAACAATTGATTGAGTGGTATATTATCATGGAAGCACTCCTATCACAGCAAACTTTTAGTCATGTTAGAAATCAAGTGACTGAAGCTTATGGATATTCAAATTATTTTGAAGCAGTGTTACGTGACTTTAGGAGAAGACAGAATCCATGGAGAGCTCGTATGAAAGAAATTTTCATGAATATAGCAAAGTCTATATCTTTTGATGCTGTACTGGATACTCTGCGTATAATAGCACTAATACTGTACATTATAATATTTTTGTTAACAATAGGTACACTATTAACAGCAAGCATGGGACCAAGAGTTTACCATCATGAAGGTGTTAAGCGACTCGCTACTGTAGTTCCTAGGAACACAGCAAGCTACCACCACTCCAAACACCTTACTGAAATGTCTATGAGACACGCTTATCGTGTACATGTACATGGTAATGTTATGAAAAATGGTAGACAAGTTGGAACAACTCGTTCTGGTAATCTTGTTGGACTTCGTGGAAATTTGTTTACAACTTGTAGACACTTATTCACTGGTTTATTAGATGACCAGATTGAGATTGAAATCTATGATAATTTGAATTTGTTTGCTGGTAAACCTCAACTAGCTTGGGAGAGAGTTACCATTAGACGATCTCGAGATATCAAAGAAATTGAAGGAAGAGATGCTGTTGTAGTGTGCTTACCAACATTTAGATCCACAAGAGATGGAGTTAACCAATTTGTGACTGAAGAAGATCTCAGTCTGAATATGTTGGATGGAAGTACTCATTGTGCTGTTGCGTTTGGAGAGTTACAACAGGCGATTTATCTTGAGTCTATAGAATTGAGAAATTTCTCAATGAGATATAATGAACAGTATGCAAATGACTTTGGCGTATATAAGAATGAAAAAGTCTATGCTTATACGATGGACGCTGATGCAATCCCCTCTGGACATAGTGGAGCTGTTGTTTTTCACAACAATTCATTGGTACAGCGTGGATTTGTTGGCATCATTGGAGCCTCAGACAAAACAAGAACGCTAGTCATTCCTTTGACTCAAGAAGATCTTATAAAAACAATGAAAGAATTTGACATTGTCAAGCAAGTGGTAGTTGAAGAAATCACTGGCTCGGCACCCACCGAATTTGACAAAGAGTTGTACGACGTCACCCCGGTCGTAGGACTATATTACCCAAGACAACATGGGCAGGACCGATCAAAACTCGTTCCTACAAAATTCCATAAGGATATAAAAGAACAAAGTCCTTATGAACCTGGTATACTCAGTGACAGAGATCCCAGGATACAACCTGATAGAGAACACTATGCTCATATAGGAATTAATAAATTCTCAAAACCACAAGTGTTCCAAGACAAGGAAGGTATCATGCAAGCAGCTGCCGAATTAGGCAAATATCATGCTACACTGATGCCGAACGTGAAATTTCAATCAATTTATGACTCCATAGCAGGATCAGGGAAGCTAGGCTCGACGCCTCTTAATTTGAACAAAGGTTCAGGCTTACCTTGGTCACATATGTCACCAGACAAAGGAAAGAAAGGATTCATAAATAGAGATGAATTTTCAGGGCAATACAATGTTCATAATCTTCTTTTACATAATGTGAAAGACATCTTAGCCCAATGTGAAAACTGTACGTATCCACCTAAAACGTACCAAATGTTTTACAAAGATGAATTGGTAAAAACCAACAAGATTTATGACAGTCCAAAAACAAGAACCATCATAATGCCAGCACTTGATGTCTTAGTGGCAAATGGAGTCCTAACAGGCGACATTTGTAGACAATTCAAGTTATTAAACATCACTAAATCAAGAATTGCATGTGGATTCAATTTTGAATCACTACAGTTCAATGAGTTAGTCAACTGGCTAAAGTATCACGATACTATGATCGCATTTGATGTTAAGAATTGGGACGGATCGTGTCCAACGGCATGGTCCGAAGCAATTGCTAACTATTATTATCACCTGTATATGACAGCATATACAGCAAGAGGCGAAGCGTTCCCCGCCAAAATGCGAGAGGTCTTGTTTACTTTCACGATTGCACAAGCGCATACAACTATTGTGCACGACCAAGTGATATTCGTCGTCAAACACGGATTGAAGAGTGGAGAGAGGGATACTCTTGTGAAAAATAGCCTAGGTCATTTGATTATGGACTATTATTTCTACAAGAATATCATGAGAAGGACAAAGCCACATCTAAGTAACATCAACAGTTATCTGGATAATGTGCGCACAGTCACTTGCGGAGACGATGTGCTACGAGGGATTAAACCTGAACTAGCTACATTATTATCACCCGAAGCCTACGTGGAAGAGTACAGGGCTATGGGTTTTGATGTGACTACTGCGAACAAGGATAAAAATTTCAGATTCGAAAACATCTATGAAGTCTCATTTCTACAACTAAACGTTAGATGGGATTCTGAGAGGAGCGTATGGGCAGCCAAAACGTCTGAGAAGATATTTTGGAACTTGCTCTCATGGCAGAGAACAACACTGCCAGAAATGGAGCAGCTTAGTGTTAACATGTATAATGCATGTCGAGCTGCTTGGCACAGAGGTCGAGAGGAGTATGAGCGATTAACATCTATAATACCTATCCTCTGTGCGAAATATAGGATCCCGTTTAGTGTTCCTGAGTATGATTCCATAGGATCATGGATTGGCAGTGATGTCGATCAATGGTGCAATGGTGTTAATACTAACGTAGAAATGGAACTTGCTGTTTAACAAGATGTGGCTATTAGAGCCAGAAGGCATTTTTCCCCTTGTGTTTAGGGGGTTTTTAATGTGTGACGAACCTGATAACGACATATTGTATGAATGAAAGACCACAAGTTTTATAGAGCAAAATTTTTTTTTAAAAATACAATTAAACACGACGTTTAATTTTATATGTGGCAATAATCGATGAATGAGTGATTTTGTTTTGTGTAATATATATGTTCAATAGATGTCTCAAGTGAGACGCCCAGATAACCATCCAAAAACCAATACAACACTTTGGTATGAATGTTTTAGCGCGCTTAACGCGGTATTAGTCTAGGCACAGTAACGTGTCAAAAATTTGAAAAATGGCGTATAATGCCAACAAAAATATAAAATCAAAATAAAAAATCCCCTAAGCTCAACAAGCTAGGGAAGAAAAAACACACAGTTTCTGCAATATTGGCCCTTGAATTTTGCAAACCTAAATGTCCCCGACTTGCGGGGGCATTTCAAAATTTTAAATATAAAAATAAACACGACGTTTAATTTTATATGTGGCAATAATCGATGAATGAGTGATTTTGTTTTGTGTAATATATATGTTCAATAGAT
>Ga0138287_1006649_pt1 | contig 12390 bp, 23 predicted proteins | sample S_130826_E_mt_FD_106917 | JGI IMG/M metagenome (GOLD analysis project Ga0138287, IMG submission 106917) | Freshwater microbial communities from Lake Simoncouche, Canada - S_130826_E_mt (Metagenome Metatranscriptome) | ecosystem: Environmental > Aquatic > Freshwater > Lake | place: Canada: Quebec... | reverse complement strand
GAGAATGCTAAAACAGGTAAAAAAAAGAGGACGAAAAAATATTTTTTCATCCTCTAAAGTTAGTTATTAGAATTAAATCTAAATATGTTTAATAATCACTCAGCAGGAGGATATTTAGTTTTTCTGCAGCTATAATGGGGTTGAAACTCGATAAAACATCAGCTTTACCTTTCTTTATACAAATAGTATGTTCGTAGTGTGCAGAAAATGAGCCATCTTTTGTTCTTACAGTCCATCCGTCCGCATCATAGATCACATCCCTTGTACCCATATTGATCATCGGTTCAATGGCGATGACCATGTTATCTTTCAATTTTGGACCAGAGCCTTTTTTGCCATAATTAGGAACTTGGGGATCCTCATGTAGTTGTTTTCCCAAACCATGGCCAACCAACTCTCTGACAACACCAAAATTATGTTTCCGCTCTGTAAAGTCTTGAATGGCAAATGAAATATCACCAATACGATTACCAGAAACTGCTTTTTCAATTCCAAGTAGCAAAGAATCACGGGTAACGCTCATCAGCAACTTATGTGGATCTGGAACTGGTAAAAGTCCAAACGTATATGCACTGTCTCCGTGAAACCCATTTTTGAAAACACCTACATCAATTGAAACAAGATCACCTTCTTTGAGTTCCTTGTTATTTGGAAACCCATGAACAACGGCATCATTAACTGAAATGCAGGTTGCATAGGGATATCCACGATAATTTTTGAAAGATGGTACAGCCTTGTTATCATTGATAAACTCCTCTGCACGTCTGTCGAGCATCGACGTGGAAATACCAGGCTTAAGCATTGATGCCAATTCAGCGAGTGTAGCACTTACAAGTAATGCACTCTCGCGGATCAACTCAACTTCAGCGTTGGATTTGATCCGAATCATTTAAAGTTCAGTTGGTGATGCGGTTTGTCTGCCCTGTATTCTACCACCTGTCATTAATCCATCGTACTGACGCATTAAAAGATGTGTTTCGATTTGCTGGAGTGTATCAAGGATAACACCAACCATAATCAGGAGAGATGTACCACCAAAGAAAGATGCAAAAGATTGTGTTACCCCTAATTGCTGAGCTATTCCTGGGAGTATGCCAATGGCAGCAAGAAATATCGCACCAGGTAATGTTATGCGATCCATAACCTGACCAATATAATCAGCAGTTGGCTGACCAGGCTTTACACCTGGGATAAATCCATTGTTCTGCTTCAGGCTATCTGCCATCTGTTTGGGGTTAAAAATAAGTGCAGTATAAAGGAATGTGAAGGCAATAACCATGACAACATAAATAGTCATGTACCAAACATTACTAGGATCATTGAAGATTCGGGCCAGGCCTTTTCCTGATTCTAAGTTGGTAAATGAAGCCAATGTAGGCAAGAACATGATTGCCTGTGCAAAGATGATCGGCATTACACCAGATGCATTTACTTTAAGTGGGAGAAACTGTCTTGCACCTGTCATTGACTTACTTCCAACGAGTTGTTTTGCATAGCTGATAGGAACTTTGCGAACACCTTGAACGAGCAAAATTAGACCAAGGATGATAGCTATTAAGAAAGCAATTTCAACCAGGAAAACAAGTAGGCCTCCACCACCGCCAACTTGCTTAGCAGCAAATTCTCCGATGAAGGACTGAGGAAGACGAGCTAAGATACCAACCATGATGATGATTGAAGTACCATTACCAAGACCTTTATCTTGTATTTTCTCTCCAAGCCACATTACAAATAAAGTACCTGCAGTGAGTACAATTACAGTTGACAACCAGAAATAAGGCTGATAAGCCTCAATCATGGCATCTCTGCTCACGTTTTTCAGATATGCAACATAAGCAGCTGCTTGAAAAACGGTAACTATAGCAGTGAGGTAACGTGTCCAGTTATTGATTTTTTTTCTTCCGCTGTCTCCTTCTTTTTGAATTTTCTGCATCTGAGGAACAAGAATTGTCATCAGTTGCATAAAGATGGAAGCCGAGATATAGGGCATTATACCCAATGCAAATATTGAAGCATTGGAAAATGAACCACCCGCAAATGTATCAAAAAGACCAAGAAGACCTTTTTTTGGCACTTTCAAGATCCAACTTATTAGGATCTATACCCGGAAGGGAAACATGAGAACCAAAGCGATAGATAAGGATAAGCAAGAGAGTTACGGTAATCTTGCCTCTTAATTCATCTATGCTCCAGATATTCTTAACGGTTTGAATGAACTTCTTCACTGGAAAATATTTTTATCCGATGTCAATCTAATAGTTTTGGCTACTAAATATCGGAAATTATTTGATTATTTCAACAGTTCCACCTGCTGCTTCGATGATAGCCTTTGCTTTTTCACTAACGGCATTAACCCTGAAAGTCAATTTTCCAGTAATTGCACCATTACCAAGAATTTTAACCTTATCAGTGCGGTTTATCAGACCATTACCATAAAGATTCTCCATACTGAAATCAGAAAGGCCATACTTCTCTACAAGTGTTTCTACCTGACCCAGGTTAAATACTTTGTACTCTACCCTGCTGATATTTTTGAAACCAACCTTAGGTATCCTACGCTGGATAGGCATCTGTCCACCTTCATGGCTCTTCTTACTTTTATAACCTGCACGACTTTGTCCACCCTTGTTACCTTTTGTAGATGTTCCACCATGTCCTGATGCTTCACCGCGACCAATTCTCTTGGATTTCTTAGTTGCTCCTTTAGCTGGCCTTAAATTGTGTAAATTCATTGTATATTTTTTTACTCAACGCAGTCCCCTGAGACCACTCGTATGCTATAAATTTATAAATAGACAACAGGGATTGTCTAAATTTCTTCAACCTTTACAAGGTGATTAACTTTTCTAACCATTCCAAGAATCTGTGGCGTTGCTTCCAACTCAACAGTAGCATTCAGTTTCTTTAAACCAAGGGCTTCCATGGTTCTTTTCTGACGTTCCGGACGGTCAATTACACTTTTTACTTTAGTTATTTTCAGCTTTTTCATATTGAAACCCCAGGGGATTAAATGTTTGATAATGAGCTCTGGAATGATTAACCGTTAAATACTCTTTTCAGGGCAATTGTACGGGTTTTTGAAACATTGATAGGCTCACGCAGCATTGCAAGTGCCTTGAATGTAGCTTTAACCACGTTATGCGGGTTAGCTGAACCAAGAGATTTAGCAAGTACGTCTGTAATTCCTACACTTTCAAGAACTGCACGCATACTACCACCTGCAATTACACCTGTACCATGGGCAGCAGGCTTGATAAGTACTTTAGCAGCACCTTCCTTGCAAAACTGATCATGAGGGATAGTGCCTTTCATCACAGGAACCTTAATGAGGTTTTTCTTGGCATCTTCTATTCCTTTTGTAATAGCCTGCTGTACTTCTTTGGCCTTACCAAGTCCATGACCTACAACACCTTGCTCGTTCCCTACAACAACAAGTGCAGAGAAGCTGAAAGCACGTCCACCTTTGGTTGTTTTTACAACACGGTTTATAGCAACAACTTTCTCCTTCAACTCAAGGTCTCCGGCTTTGACTTTGGTGTAATTTACTTTTGACATCTATTGAAAATTGATAAATGAATAAATTGGTAATTAGAATTGGAGACCTCCTTCACGGGCGCCATCAGCAACTGCTTTCACGCGACCATGGTAAAGGAATCCTCCTCTGTCGAAAACACACGTTGTTAACCCAAGTGAAATAGCCTTTTGTGCCACAGAAAGTCCAACCATTTTACCTTTCTCAGACTTGTTTACTTTTTGAGCTGCTATATCCTTGTCACGTGATGAAGCAGATGTAAGGGTTACGCCGTTTACATCATCTATCATCTGGACATATATTTCAGTGTTGCTTCTGAACACACTAAGCCTTGGCTTTTGTGACGTTCCTGAAATTTTTTTCCGGATCGTGTATTTGATCCTCTGTTTTCTCAATGCTTTTACGTTCATCTTATATTAATTTGCCCTGATGCTGCCAGGATAGTTAACGATTTTTATTTACCAGCTGATTTACCTGCCTTGCGACGGATGTATTCACCTTTGTATTTAACACCTTTACCTTTGTATGGCTCAGGTTTCCTTAATCCCCTGATTTTGGCTGCAACCTGACCGAGGAGTTGCTTATCAGCTCCTTCAAGAAAAATTCTTGGGTTGTCACCCTTTTCTTGAGTTGTTCTTAAAGAAAGCTCAGAGGGAATTTCAAAAATGATGTTGTGCGAATAACCAAGAGACAAATCGAGTGTGTTTCCCTGATTTGCAGCCTTATAACCTACACCAACTAATTCCAATTCTTTCTTGAAACCGGTAGTAACACCAACAACGAGGTTACTGATAAGCGCTCTGTAAAGACCATGAAGGGCGCGGTGCCTGATTTGGTCAGTTGGACGCTTGATTTCAATAGTGGTGCCATTGATTTCAATGATGATATCACGGTCAACCAGTTGCTTTAATTCTCCTTTAGGACCTTTTACAGTTACCATGTTGTCTGAACCAACAGATAATGTAACACCCGATGGAAGTTCAATAAGCTTTTTACCTATACGAGACATACTATTTGATTTAAATTTCTTGCTTTCTCCTGATGGTTTCAGTTCCGTATAGAAAACTTATTGCGCAATCAGGATATCTGTCAAGAAATGATTTTACTAATATATATAGCAGAGTACTTCTCCACCTACATTCTGAGACTTGGCATCTTTATCAGTCAATACACCCTTAGATGTAGATATGATTGCAACACCTAAACCGTTTTTGACACGCTTAAATTCAGAAGGGCTCGCATACTGCCTGAGACCCGGACGTGAAACACGCTCCATGGTTTTGATTGCGGGTTCCTTTGTTGTAGGATCATATTTCAGAGCTATTTTAATAACTCCCTGCTTGGAATCATCTTCAAACTTATACTTCAGGATATAGCCCTGATTGTATAAAATTTCAGTCATCCGCTTTTTCAGGTTAGAAGCGGGTATTTCCACGATTCTATGTCCTGCCATCTGTGCATTCCTGATTCTGGTCAGGAAATCTGCAATTGGATCTGTTGTCATATTATTTTCCCTCCTTAGCTCCGCCAGAGCGGACTTATTTAGGCTTTTATTTGTTAATTATCTATTACGTCCGTTCGGTTTACCAGCTGGCTTTCTTTACACCAGGAATCTTTCCTGACAGTGCCATGTCCCGGAAGGTAACCCTGGATAAACCAAAGAACCTCATATAACCCTTAGGTCTTCCAGTAAGCTGACACCTGTTCTTCAGGCGAACCTTTGATGAATTCTTGGGAAGTTGGTCCAGAGCTTGCCACTCACCGGCAGCTTTCAATGCAGCACGTTTTTCTGCAAACTGGGCGACCATCTTCTCCCTTTTTCTTTGCCTGGCTTTAACTGATTCTTTTGCCATATTTCTTAGTTGTATTAAACCCGGGCAGCATGCCCAAATTATTGCTTTTAATCCCTTTTAATGTTTTTGAATGGCATACCAAGTTCTTTCAGGAGCTCATATGCTTCTTCATTATTCCTGGCAGTAGTAACAAAAGTGATATCCATTCCTGTAATCTTACTCACCTTATCAATGTCAATTTCAGGAAAAATTATCTGCTCAGTTACACCGAGTGTATAGTTACCTCTACCATCAAAAGCTTTCTCACTGATTCCTTTGAAATCACGGACACGTGGCAAAGAGGCTGAAATCAACCTGTCAAGAAACTCAAACATTTTAACACCACGTAACGTAACACGTGCACCGATAGGCATGTTTTTACGCAACTTGAAATTCGAAATGTCCTTTTTAGAACGCGTAGCTACAGCTTTCTGACCAGTAATAGTAGTAAGCTCGTCTACTGCAATATCAATTAACTTTTTGTCAGCTACAGCACCATTAACACCTCTGTTGAGACAGATTTTGGTGAGCTTTGGAGCTTGCATTACTGAAGAATAACTGAATTTTTTCATCAGTGCAGGTACCACTTCTTTTTGGTACTTGGACTGTAACCTGGGTGTATAAGTTGCTGTGCTCATTATTTGATTACCTCCCCTGACTTTTTAGAAATTCTGATTAATTTTCCATTCTCCCGCGTACGCTTGACCTTTGTAGCCTCACCTTTTGAGGAATCCCACAACATAATGTTACTGATGTGTAAGGAAGCTTCTTTCTTCACCAAACCACCTTTGGTATTTTGGGCGGAAGGTTTAGTATGACGGGTAACAATGTTAACGCCCTCAACCAATACCCTGGCTTTGTCGGGAAAAACTTCGAGGACCTTTCGTGGTTTCTTGGGGTCCTTATCGTCTCCCGCGATAACCACTACGGTATCGCCCTTTTTGATGTTGAATTTGGGTTTGAATCTATTGCTCATCTTCTTTATTTTAAAGCGTTATTCACGCAGTTTATACGCAATTAAAGTACTTCAGGGGCCAATGAAATGATCTTCATGTAACCTTTGTCCCTTAGCTCCCTGGCTACTGGGCCAAAAATACGAGTACCCCTTGGCTCATCGGCTGCATTCAACAATACTACTGCATTGTCGTCGAAACGGATATATGAACCATCCTTCCTGCGAAGTTTATTTTTTGTTCTTACAATAACGGCCTTAGCTACTGTACCCTTTTTTACACCACCTGCGGGAATAGCGTCCTTTACAGTAACAACTATCTTATCACCAATTTTGGCATAATCCTGTCCACTGTTTCCCAGTACACGGATACAGAGTACCTCTTTGGCACCGCTGTTGTCTGCTACATTCAATCTGGATTCTTGCTGAATCATTTTATTATATTTTAATCGGCTGTCGCCTTCTGGTTAAACGATTTGTCTATTGACCACTTCGCGAATCCTACTTGGCCTTTTCGATGATATCAACAAGTCTCCAACGCTTTGTCTTACTCATAGGCCTAGTTTCCATGATGCGTACCACATCACCTGGCTTCGCCTCATTCTTTTCATCATGAGCATGGAATTTTGTTGTCTTCTTTACAAACTTTCCATAGATGGGGTGCTTTACCTTTCTTTCAACAGCAACTGTGATGGTCTTTTCCATCTTATCACTACTGACTACCCCTGTTTTGGTCTTGCGAAGTTTTCTATCAACCATTTCTTTCTATTTTATACCCGGCAGTTACCGGATTGTTTTTTTAATTGAACTGCTCCAATCAGGCAGTAACCCTTTTCTTTAATTCAGTTTTGAGACGTGCAATATCTTTTCTCAATGCCCTGATACTCATTGGGTTCTCGAGTGGTGTGAGCGCATGGGCAAACTGCAATTTTTTTAATCGCAATTCATCCTCACTGATTTTTGCCTTTATATCTGATTCATTCAGGTTGGTAAGGCTTTTTAAAAAATCGATTTTCTTTGACATGGTTCTGTTGTTTAACTTACTTATACCTTATGCTGCAAAATCCCTGCGTACAATAAACTTTGTTTTTATAGGCAACTTAGCAGCAGCTAAATGCATAGCCTCTTGAGCAACTTCTAAAGTTACACCTTCAACTTCAAACAAAATTCTTCCTGGCTCAACTACGGCAGCCCAGAATTCAGGATTACCTTTACCCTTACCCATCCTTACTTCAAGTGGTTTCCTTGTGATTGGTTTATCAGGAAAAATTCTAATCCAGACGTTACCTTCACGTTTCATGGCACGTGTCAATGCCTGACGTGCAGCTTCTATTTGACGATTGGTCATCCACACAGGCTCAAGAGCCTTCAAGCCAAATGAACCGAAAGCAAGGGTAGTACCACGTTTGGCAACTTCTCTTATTCTTCCTTTCTGGGCCTTTCTGTGTTTTGTTCTTTTTGGTTGTAACATGTTGAAGTATTTTTAATGAATACCCGTTAGTAAATTAATTAACCCCTGCGATCCCTTGAACCACCACCTCTTCTGTCGTCTCGGCCACCACCTCTTCTTTCATCACGTCCAGTTCCACCGCGTAAATCCCTTCTTTCAGCACCCTCAGATTTTGCACCTACAATATTTGGATTTAAATCACGCTTAGCCAATACTTCACCTTTACAAATCCAAACCTTGATACCAATTTTACCATAAACGGTTTGTGCAAAAACTGAAGCGTAATCTATATCCATTCTGAAGGTGTGCAATGGAACACGACCATCTTTCATCTCTTCAGAGCGCGCAATTTCAGCGCCACCAATACGACCACTTGCTTTGATTTTTATACCTTCAGCACCTAAGCGCATTGTAGAGGCGATAGCCATTTTGATTGCACGCTTGTAATTGATCCTATTCTCAATTTGCTTGGCAATAGTTTCACCTACAATAGTTGCATCAAGCTCAGGACGGCGGATCTCAAGAATGTTGATTTGAACATCATCCTTTCCAGTAAGTTTCTTCAACTCTTCTTTAATCCGGTCAACTTCTCCACCACCTTTACCAATGATGATACCGGGCTTGGATGTGTGGATTGTGATGATTAATTTATTGAGTGTACGCTCTATAACTATTTTGGCAATACCCCCTTTATTGATACGTGCGTTGAGGTATCCACGTACCCTATCATCTTCGATAAGTTTGTGTGCGTAGTCCTTTTTACTGCCGTACCAGTTGCTATCCCATCCACGGATAATACCTAACCTGTTGCCAATTGGATTCGTTTTTTGACCCATTATGATTCAGTTTGTAAAGTTCTTAATTGTGTGCGTCAACAATAACAGTTACATGATTGCTGCGTTTGCGCATGCGGTAAGCACGTCCCTGAGGTGCAGGAAGCATTCTTTTGATGCTGCGTGCGCCATCAACAAAAATAGTCTTCACAACAAGGGATTCAACATTACCACCTTCGTTCTTTTGCTTCCAGTTGCTGACAGCAGAAAGAACAAGCTTTCTCAGCGGTGTTGCACTGTGCTGTGGATGATGCTCCAAAATTGCTACAGCCTTTTCTACCTTTAATCCACGGATGTGATCAGCCAGAAGTCGCATTTTCCTGGGTGAAGTGGGATAATTTCTCAATTTTGCTACTGCTTCCATATTGTTTTTTACTACCCTGTGAATGGGGCGAATTCATTATGATTTCTTACTGGAGTGTCCTTTGAAGTTCCTGGTTGGAGAAAACTCACCAAGCTTGTGACCTACCATGAACTCTGTTACATAAACGGGAATAAATTTATTACCATTGTGAACAGCGAAAGTATGTCCCACGAAGTCAGGTGTAATCGTACTCCTGCGGCTCCAGGTTTTGACGACAGCTCTCTTTGTTTTGCCATCATTCATCGATTCAACCTTCTTTTCTAATTTGGCCGCAACATACGGGCCTTTTCTAATTGAACGAGCCATATTCTTTATTTCTAGTTATGAGTTCTTTTCTGATTGCTTATTTGGCGAGTTTTTTACCATTCTTACGCTGGATAATGAGCTTATCACTACCCTTACCAAGTGTCCTGGTCTTCTCACCCTTTGCATACTTACCGGTACGGCTGCGGGGATGTCCACCTGAAGAGCGGCCTTCACCACCACCCATCGGATGGTCTACTGGGTTCATGGCAACACCCCTGTTACGAGGACGAATACCTTTCCAGCGATTGCGACCTGCTTTACCCATACTCTCAAGGCTATGATCAGAGTTAGATAAAACACCTACAGTAGCAAAACAATTAATCAATACTTTTCTTAACTCGCCAGAAGGCATCTTCAACACTGCATACTTCTCTTCCTTGTTGGTTAACTGGGCGGAAGCACCGGCACTGCGTGCAATCTTACCACCCTGTCCGGGCTGCATTTCAATGTTGTGAAGATTAGTACCCAACGGCATGTTTTTCATGATGAGGGTATTACCAACTTCAGGAGGTACAGCAGGTCCACTGATTACAGTCATTCCCACTTCAAGTCCCTGAGGAGCAAGTATATAACGCTTTTCTCCATCTGCGTAGTTCAACAAGGCAATGAATGATGTCCTATTCGGATCATACTCAATCGTGGCAACTTTTGCGGGAATCGCATGCTTGTCACGCTTGAAGTCAATTACCCTGTACATTTTTTTGTTACCACCGCCAATGTAACGCATTGCTCTACGACCCTGCGCGTTGCGGCCACCTGTCTTCTTCACTGTCTCCAGGAGAGACTTTTCAGGAGTTGACGTGGTTACCTCAGCGTAAGCGTTACCTATCCTCCACCTGGTTCCGGCTGTAATCGGTTTGTACTTCTTTAATGGCATGTTCTTATTTTTTTGCCCTTAGGGCTTCTTTTTCAATTAAATATTTGCATAAAGGTCGATGGTATCACCTTCGCCAACGGTTACAAAAGCTTTTTTGTAGGATGGCTTACGGCCACTGATTACACCAGCTTTGGTCATTCGGCTCTTACTTTTTGCAGGCGCAACAGCAGTACGAACATCTTCAACCGTGACACCATAGAAGTCCTCAACCGCTTTTTTAATTTCAAGCTTATTCGCAAAACGAGCAACCCTGAATGAATAAACACGGCTTTTTTCTGAAAGCTGGTTTGCCTTCTCAGACAAGATGGGCTTTACCAGTACATCAGCAAGTTTCATATCTCTTGTTTAAAATTTGATTAAATCAATTAAGCTTCAACACCCTCTTCCTGCTCGATAAACATGTTTGCAGCAGACTCACTGAGTACAAGCACATCAGCATTCATCACGTCATACGTGTTGATATCGGAGAGTACTGATGTAAGCACTGAAGGGATATTGCGTGCACTTACAAAAACCTGTTCGTCATACTCGGGTGTAACATACAAAGCTTTCTTATTACTTATATTCAAACCCTTGAGCATTCCCGCAAATGTATTTGTTTTGGGCGCTTCAAGTTGCATGTCTTCTACCACCATGATAGCATTGGCCTTGCCCTTGTGACTCAATGCACTCACTTTGGCAAGATCCTTTACCTGACGATTCAGCTTGATGTCATAACCATGTGGTTTTGGACCAAAAATAGTACCACCACCTTTGTACAAAGGGTTACGAATGTTACCCTTACGGGCTCCGCCTGTACCTTTTTGCTTGTGCAGCTTTCTGCTAGCACCTTTTACTTCTGCACGGGTCTTGACCTTGTGTGTTCCCTGACGCTGGGCAGCAAGATACTGCTTTACGGCAAGGTAAATCACGTGGTTATTCGGCTCCGCGCCAAAAATATCCTCAGGCAGGTCTACTGTCCTGCCAGTCTTACTTCCTGTTATTGATAATACGTCTACTTGCATGTTCGATGCGTTGAATTAATTCTGAATAAAAACTATTGAACCATTGTGGCCCGGTACAGATCCGCTTACAAGGATGTAATTCTTTTCAGCGAAAATCTTCACAACCTTCAGGCCTTTCACTTTTACGCGATCACCACCCATACGGCCAGCCATACGCATACCCTTGAAAACCCTGGAAGCATCAGATGAGTTACCAATTGAACCTGGCGCACGCTGACGATCATGTTGACCATGTGACTGCTCACCAACACCGGAGAAACCATGGCGTTTTACAACACCCTGAAAACCCTTACCCTTGGTAGTTCCCACAACATCAACTTTCTCGCCCTCAACGAAAATATCGCAAGTGACAGACTCACCCACGTTCTTTTCAAGGCTGTAATCCCTGAACTCTTTTACAAAACTTTTTGGAGTAGAAGAAGCCTTTGCAAAATGGCCCCTAACTGAAGCAATGGCTCTGTTTTCTGACTTTTCGCCAAATGCAAGCTGGTGTGCAGTATAACCATCGTTGTCGCTGGTCTTTACTTGCGTAACCACACATGGACCAGCCTCGATGACGGTGCAGGAGGTCTGCTTCCCGTCGGGACCGAAGATGCTGGTCATCCCGATTTTTTTACCGATAATTCCTTTCATGGTTCAAATTTTATACCCTTTTCGGTTAAATGGACAATGAGGCATAACCCCACTTCAATCCCAGTTTGCTATCGACCTTTTCCGTTTTCCTGAATCGCCAGGATGGAAGTACCGACAGTAAACAAACCTCGAAGGGCTTGTTTATATTTAAACTCTCCTAAGAGAGAGAAAACCTAAATTCAGCGCTCCTTTTTCTCATGCCAACGGCAATCAATTGGGAGATGAAAACTAAAGAACTTCGCACTGTGTCAACAGCGCACGTTGAAAGCGGTCAGGCCTTAATCTCAACATCAACACCACTAGGCAAATCAAGCTTACTCAATGCATCAACAGTACGTGATGACGAAGTATAGATGTCAAGCAAACGCTTGTGGGTTGACAACTGAAACTGCTCACGGCTCTTCTTGTTAACGTGAGGGGATTTCAACACGGTAAATATCCGCTTCTGTGTAGGAAGAGGAATTGGTCCAGTTATAACGGCCCCTGTACTGCGAACAGTCTTTACAATCTTCTCTGCAGATTTGTCAACCAGATTGTGGTCGTATGACTGCAATTTTATCCTGATTCTTTGTGACATAATTTGTTTCCCATTTTTTAAACGGGGATG
>Ga0138287_1007100_pt1 | contig 12678 bp, 14 predicted proteins | sample S_130826_E_mt_FD_106917 | JGI IMG/M metagenome (GOLD analysis project Ga0138287, IMG submission 106917) | Freshwater microbial communities from Lake Simoncouche, Canada - S_130826_E_mt (Metagenome Metatranscriptome) | ecosystem: Environmental > Aquatic > Freshwater > Lake | place: Canada: Quebec... | reverse complement strand
TAAATGCTCAAATATTTCTTAAATACTCACTGGCTTCATCATGGCTAGCCTGAATAGTTTCATCTTTGCTTTCAGATTTTTTGTGGGAATGATGATGTTTTTTGCTTACAAGTTTAATTGGCTTCTTTGAGACTTCAACTGATTCTGTTGTATTTTCACTTGAAGATTCACTAAGAGCTTTTGGTGCAATACATTTTAATCTTTGCATGATTGACTTAGCACATGGACAGCTATCATCATCCTTTCCGAATGGTTCATAAGTGGCTGGTTTTGATCCTGGGACAAATGATGAATTCTTAAAGTAAGGCAATAATTTAGTTGGGATTTTTTCTACTGGAACATAGACTTTGCCTCCAATCTTGAATGTAGATTCTGAAGGAACTTTGAATGGAGATGGTAATACTGGCTTAGTTTCAAGTTGTTTTGGAACTTCTTAGACTGGAACATATTTAATTTCACCAATGACAATAGATTCAACTTTATCTTTTTGAGTAGGAACAAATGGCTTATTGTTTACAATAACTACTGGAAGAGGAGTATTCTTAAATATTGGAACATATTCTTTTGGGATTGCTGCAACTGGAATAAAAGAAACATTTCCTACATTGATTATCAACACTTATCCTTTTGCTGGTGTTTTGATGACAACATTGTGATCAACATTATCTGGTTTTACTTTTTCACTTGGAAGATATTTTACACCGTCTGCCTTATGATATTTGACTTCTCTCCATGTAATTGGCTCATAGTATTCTCCATTAATATGAAGTTGAGGTTTAGAAGTGTTTTTCAAAACTGGTGCAATAATTTCATTTGAGGGCTTTACTGGAACCTTAGGTTTAAATAATGGTGCAAATTCTCTTGGAATCACAGTTGATGGAATGAAAGTAACATTCTTAATTTTGAATGTATCAACTTTTTCTGTAGTTTTTGGAGTAATTGGCTTTAATTAATCAACTTTGTCAGCTGAAGCTTAATATACTGGAACATATTTTTATTCTCCAACAATAACTGGCTTAATAGTTTGATTGTTGACTGGTACATAATTCTTTCCGTTGACATTAATTACATGAGTTGCATTATTTGGAACTTTCTTAACAATTTCTTAGTTTTTGAAAACAGGTCTGAATATTTTTGGAATAACTGTAACTGGAATGTAAGTAACATTTTTAATCTTAATAGTTTCAATTTTTCCATCGACTTTTGGTACAATTGGTTTAGATTCTTAAATTTATTTCACTTGTGCTGGTTTCACTGGAACATATGTTTTATCTTATATCTTGATAGGTTGTATTGTTTTATTTTTGATTGGAACAAAGAGGTCACCATTAACACTAATTACTGGATTTTTAGGTGAGACTTGCTTAACTGGCACGAATACTTTTTAGGCTTCTTTTGGAATAACATCAGCTGGGATATAAGTTATTGGACCAACTTTAAATGTGCTTATTCTTCCTGATTTAGTTGGAGCAACAGGTTTCAACTCATCAAGTTTATGTGCAGGAGCAGTGTAGACTGGAATATATTTAGTTCCATTAACTGTAATTGGATAAACAGTTTTATTCTTAATAGGAACAAAGTGTTGATCATTAATTTTGATTTCATGAGTAACATTATTTGGCTTTACTGGTAATTTAACATCTTTAAATGCAGGTTTATAAGCTTTTGGAATTACATTAAGAGGAATGAAAGTTACATTTGCAATTTTTAATGTTTCAACTTTTCCATCACCTTTTGGAAGGATTGGTTTTTTATCATTGTCTGGGCTTGCTTTTTGTACTGGAACGTATACTTTATCTTAGATAACAATTGGTTTAATTGTTTCATTTTTATGAGGAACAAACTTGTCACCATTGATATTAAATACTGGATTCTTTTCAGGAACTTTCTTTGCTGGATTAAATACTTTTTTAACTTCATCTGGAATAACCTTTGCTGGGATATATGTAATTGGACCAACTTTAATTGTATTAATTCTACCTGATTTAGATGGATTGATTGGTTTCAATAAATCAATTTTGTTAGCTGGAGCAGTATAAACTGGAATGTATTTAACATTATCGATAACAATTGGTTTAACAGTCTTATTAGTTATTGGTACGTAGTGATTTCCATTTATGTTAATAACATGGGTTGGTTTGTTTTCTTTTACAGGTTTCTTTTCATTATTAAATGCTGGCTTGTAAATCTTTGGAATGACATTGAGTGGAATGTAAGTCACATTACCAACATTGAAAATATCAATTTTTCCATCTTTCTTAGGTTTAATAGGTTCAGAAATCTTTAATTATGTATCATTAGCAAGCTTAACTGGAACAAAAGTAACTCCTTCAATAACAATATTCTTTTAGGTAGCATTTTTAATTGGCACATAATTATTTCCATTTACTTTGATTACTGGATTTGGAGCAGCAACATATTGTTTTGGTTTGAAAACATCAAGAACTGCAATTGGGATTGCTTTCAATGGAACGTATGTAAGATTTCCTATTTTGAAAGTATTAACAGGTCCTGAGATAGCACTTTTAACTGGAGTCAACTTTGAAGTATCTGATGGAGCAGGATATACTGGAACATATTTTTCATCATCAAATACAAAGATTTTTGTTGTTTTATTGTTAATTGGAACATATTTCTTATCATTAATATCAATTACATGAGTTGGATTATTTGCTCTTGGAGCTACTGGTTACTCTTTTTTGGGTTCAATGACAACTTTTTCTTTAAATTGAGGTTTAAAAGCTGGAGGAATAACTGATAAGGGAATATAGGTTGTATTTCCTCTAGTAATTGTTTCAATTGGTCCCTCTTTGGTTGGTTATATTGGTTAAGACTTTAATACTTATTTCTCTGTTGCTACCTTTACTGGAATATAAACTTTATTGTCAAATTTAATTGGTTTAGACTTATTGGTATCAACTGGAACGTAATGCTTTCCATTAACTTCAATAACTGGTTTAGTCTTAGCAACTACTGGAACATAATAGGTTCCATCAATTTCTAATACTTTACCTTCTTTGTTGACTTTGTATGATTGATCCTTAACTTTAATAGTAGCTTAATTGTCCTAAATAATTTTTGTTTTATTTACTGGCTCTTATGATTTTCCTACTGGAGTAAGAGGTATGTATTATTTACCTCCAATAATTTTTGGTGGTGCAGGAATGAATTGTGTACCTCCAATTGACACTGGTTTTTTATCTTATCCACTAATTGGAACTTGTCCTTCTGGTTTCTTAGCTGGCGATACTGGAATATATGTAATATTTTTTATAACAATTGGACTATCTCCTGTTGTTGGCTTGAATTATTATCCTCCAATTTTAACAGTGTTTTTATTGTTTTTATCTTCTGGTTTCAATGTGTATGGTTGAACTGGAATATAAGTTTAGTTATCAATTTTAACTGGTTTCAATGTTGAGTCTTTTAATGGAGTATAAGTTTTTCCGTCTACTTTAAATACTGTAGGTGTCTTTACTGTCTTAACTGGTGCAACTGGTTGATTTGGAGTAACTTTTGGTTTTTCTTCTTCAACTGGTTGAACATTTTTACCGCAAGCTTTAGCAGATGGAATTACTTATGATTTGAATACAGGTCTGTAAACTTTTGGAACAACATCAAGTGGAATATATGTTTTATTGTCATAATTGAAAGTCTTGATTTAGCCTTCTTTGTTTGAAACGATTGGATTTTCATTTTTAGGTGCTAGTTTAACTGGAATATATACTTTTCCTTCAATAAACACACTTTGATATTTCTTATTTGATACAGGTGAGAAATGTTATCCATTAATTTAAATGACAGTCTTAGAAACAGTTTCATCGTTAACAGGAACTGGAGTGTTTGAGACAACAGGCAAGAAAGCTTATGGGATTAATGATATTGGAACATATGTTTTTTCTCCAACTTTGAAAGTATAAATTCTAGTTTTATCTTTTAATATTATTGGATTAATAATTTCTAAAGTTTCTGGTGCTGATTTAAGTGGAATATATTGAACTTCTTTAATGTTAACTTTTTTAACATCTTAGTCAGTAATAGGAACATAATGGTTTTCATTAACTCTAATAACAACAGATGGACTAACAAGCTTTTTGTAAGGAAGAACATTGATTTTGAATAGAGGTTTGTAAGATGCTGGGATTACTTAAGATGGAATAAATGTAACTTTATCTACAGTGAAAGTGTATACTTATTTTGGTGCATTTGGTACAATAAGTGTTTTTCCAATATCAGAAATCTCTTTATGAACTGGAATGTAGGTTGTTTAATTGATTAAAATTTGTCTATGATTTCCATTAGTGATTGGTGAATAAATTTTGCCGTCAAGTTTAATCGCAAATTTATCAGCATTATCTTTTGTTACTGGAACTTATTAATTTCTGAAAATTGGAATGTATTCTTTTGGAATAACTGATTCTGGAATATAAGATTATTGTCCTTTTTTAAAAGTATTGACTACCCCATTGTTATCCTTTCTTATAATGTTTTCAATTCCATCAGTATTTTTAACTTATTTAACTGGAATATAAGTCTCACCACTCTAAATAAGTGGAGTCACATTCTTTTAAGTTGAAGGTTTATATAATTAACCGTTGACTTTAATAACAATTAAAGGAGTTTTCTTTACAATTCGTTTGAAAGCTGAGCGATAAGCTTTTGGAATAAGTTTATATGGTACATAAGTCACATTTCCAAGAGTAATGATTTAGATATATCCTTTTTTAGTTGGAAGAATCGGATTTGAAATGTCAACTTTTTATGGAGCGACAATCACTGGGACATAACATGTTCCTTCAATTCCAATTGGTTTATATTCTTAAGCTGGGATATAATGATTTTCATTAACTTAAATGACTTTTGGAGCTTTTGCTTATGATTTATCAGGTTAAACTTTATATTGGAAGACATCTTTGTAAGCTTTTGGAATCACACTAGCTGGAATGTAATGTTTATTACCAATTTTAAAGGTATTCACTTTTCCATCAGTTTATGGTTCAATAACATTTTTCTCTTTTGGATTTGTATCTTTATGAACTGGAACATATTTAGTGTTATTAATAGTAACAGTTTTTTGGGTTCCAGTCAAAATTGGTTTAAAAGTTTCTCCATTAACTTTGATAGCAGTTGTAGATGCTGCTTATTTAGTTGGCTTTACTGGCTTGTTTTTGAATATAGGTTTGTATGCTTTTGGAATAACATTTAATGGAATGTAAGTATAGTTTCCTTTTGTAAATGTGTCAATTGGTCCTCCCTTTTCGGGAGTTACTGGCTTAGAAATTTCTAAACTTGTTGGAGCTTTTTTAACAGGAACATAGGTTACTCCGTTTTTAACAACTGGTTAAACTTTTTTAATAGTAATTGGAATAAAGTGATCACCATTAATTTTGATGACAGTAGTGATTGGAGCATGTCTTTTAGTCTGATTTACAGGTTTAAAGAGATGTCTATCTTCATTTGGAATCACTTTTAAAGGAATATAGGTATGGTTTCCAATTTTAAATGTATTTACTTTTCCATCTTATTTAGGTTTAATAGCTTTGGAAGTATCAACATGTATTGGAGCAACTACTACTGGAACGAATGTTTTTCCTTCAATTCTAATTGGCTTAGCATCTTTGGGTGAGGCTTTAACATAATTTTATCCATTAACTGTAATTACAGGTGTAGGTTTTGTGCTAACTTTTTCAATTTTATGTTAAAAGATTGGAGCATATGCTTTTGGAACAGATTTAAGGGGAATATATGTTTGATTTCCAATTTTAAATGTATCAACTTATTTATCTTAACTAATGTTGATTTTAGTTTTAATTGTAGCTGGATTTTTGACTTATTGAACTGGAATGAATACATTATTAGCTATCACTACTTGTTTATGGGTTTCGTTGGTTGGCTTATAAAGTTTTCCATTAATATTAATTGCAGTAGTTTTAACAGCTGATTTAGTAACAGCAACTGGTTTATTAACAAAGATTGGTTTGTATTCTTTTGGTACAACTTTCAATGGAATATAAGTTTCCTTTCCAATTTTTAAGACATTGATTTTTTCATCGGTAGTCTTTGGCTTAATTGAAGATGATTTATTTTAAGGAGCTGGAGTAGAGTGTACTGGGATGTATACTTTTTCATTAATGATTAATGGTGTAACTTTCTTATTTTGTATAGGAGTAAAGTGTTAATCATTGATCTAAATAACAACTTTGCTTGGTGAAGTTGCATTCTTAGTTGGAGCAACTTTATGAGTAAATACTTCTCTATAAGTTTTTGGTACAACAACTAATGGAATATAAGTATTAGTTCCAATCTTAAATGTGTCAATTTTCTATCCATTTGTATTAATTGTTGAATTGCCTGGAACAGAGTTTGCTGGTGCTTGTTTTACAGGAATGAATTTTGTTCCATTTACAACTACAGGCTTGTGAACTTTATCAGTTACAGGAACGAATGTCTGCCCATTAACTTTGATTACAGTCTCACTTACAGTTTTAGGAGTGACTTTGACTGGCTTATTAAGGAATACAGGTTTATAAACTTATGGAATTGACTTTAGAGGGACATAAGTTTGCTCTCCAATTTTAAATGTCTTAACTGTTCCTTAAGTTTTTGGTTCGATTGGCTTTTTAATAACAACAGAGCTTGGTGCTAATTTGACAGGAACATATTTGACTCCATCAACTTCAATTGGTTTTATATCTTTTTTAGATTTAATTGGAACAAAGAAATCTCCATTAATTTTAATTGCTCTTGTAATAGGTTTAGGAGCAGATTTAGTAAGAGGCTAAACATTGATTGTGAAAACAGGTTGATAAACTTTTGGGACTGATGAAATAGGAATGAAAGTATTGTTTCCTATTTTAACTGTATTTACTTTTTTAGCATTATTTGGTTCAATTACTGATTTATTTTAAACATTATGTGCATGATGAACTGGAATAAATGTAACTCCATTTATTACTACTCTAGGATTAGTTCCATTCAATATAGGAGTATATGGTTTTCCATTAATATTAATTGCTACGGTTTTTGCATTTTCTTTTGTAGCAGCAACTGGTTTGTTTTGGAATATTGGTGCATATACTTTTGGGACAACTATTAATGGAATGTATGTTTAGTTTCCTTATTTGATAGTTTTTATTTCTCCTTCTTGTTTTGGTGTGATTGGATGTTTGATATTTTAAGTATCTTTAACCTCTTTAACAGGAATATAGACAACATCATTCTTAGTGATTGGCTTGACTGTTTTGTTTGCAACTGGAACGAAATGTTGATCATTAACTTTGATTACAATTTTTGGTACTGATTTCACTGCTGGAACAATTGAGTTAGTAAATACTGGTTTATAAACTTTTGGAATAACATCTACTGGAATGTATGTCTTGTTTCCGAAATTGAAAACATTGACTTTTCCATCAAATGATGTATGAATAGCTTTTGAAACGTTGTGTGCTTCAGTAGCAGGTTTAACTGGAATATATGATACTTTGTTAATGACAACAGGACTGAAAGTTTTATTAGTGATTGGAACATAATGACCACCATTTACTTTAATAACAGTGTTATGAAGAGTTTCGTTGTTGACTTATACTGGTTTATTAACGAATATTGGTGCATATGTTTTTGGAACAACATCTAATGGAATGTAAGTCTTATTTCCAAGGTTGAATGTTACGATTGTTCCTGATTTTTTAGGTTCAATTGGCTATTATACATCGAGAGCTTTAGCTGGTTTGTTAACTGGAACAAAGACTCTATCATCAACTACAATTGGCTTTACTTTTTTATCAGTAATTGGGTGATATTATTAACCGTTAACGTTGATCACAACCTTTGGAGATGTTTTCAAATCTGGAACAACTTTATTTTGGAAGGTTGCTCTGTCTTCTTTTGGGATGACTGAAGTTGGAATGAAAGTTTTATCTCCAATTTTGATAGTATGAATTTTGGTATCCTCTGGAGTTTGAATTGTTTTTTTAATTACAACATTTTCTGGTGCAGATTTAACTGGAATATAGTTCTTTCCATTGATTAAAGTTGGATTAATAGTTTTATTTTGAATTGGAATGTAATTCTATCCATTGACAGTAATACCAACTTTTGATTCGACAACTTTGACTTCTTTAACTTTATAGTTGAAAATTGGCTGATATACCTTAGGAATTTATTCTTTTGGAATGTATACTTTATCATCAACTTTGAATGTGTTAACTTTTGTAGGTTATTGAGGTTTAATTACATTTTTAGTTCCAACATCGTCTTTTTGAATGGGATGGACTGGTACATAGACTTTACCACCTACAATAATTTGATTATTTGTAGCGTTTGTGATTGGTTAATATGTCTTTCCATTGACTTAAATAACATGATTGTTAACAGTAGTTGGGGTGACTTTTACAGTTTAATTCAAGAAAATTGGTTTTAATACCTTTGGTAAAGATGCTAATGGAATGTAAGTTTGACCACCAACATTAACAGTGTTTACTTTGCCTGATTTTGATGGTTTAGCTGGGTTTTTGATTTCAAGTTATTCTGGTGCTTTATTTACTGGAACAAATGTCTTTTCTTCAATTTTGATTGGCTTAGCATTTGGATTTGGAGTAAAAGCAACATTATTTACTTTAATAACAGTCAAAACAGGTGCTGTTTAAGCTTTTGGTTATTCTTTGGTGAAGTTAGCAAGATTAGCTTTTGGAATAACAGATTTTGGAATATAAGTGTTCTCTCCAACTTTAAATGTTTAGATTTCTCCTTCTTTCTTTGGTAAAACTGCTTTTGAAACATTAACATGCTCAGGGGCTACTTTAACTGGGATAAATGTTTAGTTGCTAACTACTATTGGCTTAACTGATTTATCAGTTACAGGAACAAAGTGCTGATCATTAATCTTAATTACTGGAGTTGGTTTTGTATCATTTTTAACTGGTAATGTAACTTTGTATGCGAACACAGATTTAAGAACTTAAGGTACAACTGCAAGCGGAATGAATGTTTTCTCTCCAACTTTGAAAGTGTTGACTTTGTCATCTTGATGATTTGGTGTAATAACTTTCTTATCTTCGACTGAGTTTACTTCTCTGTGAACTGGAATGTAAAGTTTACCATCAATTTTAACAGATTTGGAAGTTTCATTTGTGATTGGTTTGTATGTTTTATCATTAATGTTAATGACATACTGACTCACTGTCTTTGGTGTTGCCTTTACTGGTTGATTTTTGAAAATTGGTAAGTAAGTATTTGGAATGACACTTGTTGGAATATAAGTTGTATTTCCTACCTTGAATGTATTTACGTCTGTTTTTGAAGTTACTGGTTTATGAACATTCAAATATGGAGGAGCACTATGAACAGGTAAATATTTAACTCCTTCAAGAGTGATTGGCTTAACTGTTTTGTTTGTAATTGGAATGAAATCTTTTCCATTGACTGAAATGACAGTAGTAATTTTTTAAGTGGTGTTTGCTGGAATAACTTTATTCTTGAATACTGCTGCGTTTTCTTTTGGAATGACTGAAATTGGAATGTAAGTTTTTGAACCAATTTTGAAAGTATCAATTGGTCCTTCTTTTAAAGGTACAATAGCTTTAGTTGTATCAACATTCTTTGGTGCTGAATGAACTGGAATATAAGTCTTTCCTTCAACAATAATAGGCTTAACATTTTCACCTTTAATTGGGACAAAATGACCTCCATTTACTTAAATCACAGGTGAATCAGCTTTTTTAATTGGAGTTACTTTATAGTTAAAGACATCTCTGTAGACCTTAGGAACAGTAATAAGAGGAATGTAAGTAACATTTCCAACTTTGAAAGTATTAACCTTTTTGTCTGCAACAATTGGAGTGCTAACATCTTGAGTTGGTCTTGCTGAATGAACTGGTACGTAAGTAACACCTTACAATATAACTTGTTTATGCTATTTATCAGTGATTGGTACTAAATTTTCACCATTTACTTTAATGACAGTATTGTTCAAAGTTTGATTGTTAACTGGAACAATTCTATTTTTAAAGATTGGAGCTAATACTTTTGGTACTACACTTAGTGGAATATATGTTTGGTTTCCTACTTTAAATGTTTTTATTGGTTCATCAGTTTTTGGAACAATTGCATTCTTGGTGGCTTCAGTTTTATTTGTTATTTTTACTGGGATAAAAGTTGTTCCTCCAATGACTACTTTTTTTACTGTTTCTTTTGTGATTGGTTCAACATGCAAGTCATTGATTTTAAGAACTGGAGTTGTTACATTGGGTTTCTTTTCTGGAATTACTACTTTTTTGAAATATGGAGTATGTACAGCTGGAACAGCACTGAGAGGAATGTATGTTTTGTTTCCAATCTCGAAAGTGTGTAATTTACCAGTAGTAGCTGGAGTAATAGTATTGTTTGGATTTGAAGGTTTATCAACTTTTCTAACTGGAATATATTTAACACCTTCAATTACAATAGGTTTAACAGTGCGTGAGCTATGAACTGGAGCAAAGTTTTATCCATTGATCAATAAAACCTTAGTAGGAGCAGCTGGTTTATCAACATTTTTGAAAGTTGGTTTGTAAACTTATGGGACTACGTTCAATGGAATGTAAGTATAGTTGTTTGCTTTGAATGTTGTGATTTTTTCTTGAGTTTTTGGAGCAATTGCATTTTTGACATCATGGTGAGTTTCATTAGCTTTCTTAACTGGAACATACTTAACATTATCAATAGTGATTGGCTGGGCACGTGGGTCACGAACAGGAACATAGTTATCATTTCCAATTTTAAGTACAGGGGTTGTCTTTTTGAAAGCAGGAATCAAAACTTTTGGAATTGAATCAACTGGAATGTAAGTTTGATTATTTCTTTTAATAGGTGTAACTTAGCTTGTTGGCTGATTTGAATGTTTTATTACTTATCCTTTTGGAGCTTCTTTAACTGGAATATAGGTTACTCCATTTTCAGTAATAGGCTTAGCTGCAGTCTTGTTTGTAACTGGAATATAGTGTTTATCACCAATTTGTAATGCTGGCTCTCTGACGACTTTTTTTTCTGGAGTTATTGGAACCTTCTTATTCTAAAAGATTGGTTTGAATATCTATGGAACAACATTCAATGGAATGTAAGTAACGTTTCCTTCTTTGAAAGTATTAATAGTTCCAGGTTTATTTGGACTAACTGCAGATGTTTTGTTCACATGATCTGGTGCTTGATAGACTGGAATATACTTGACTCCATCAACAACTTTAGGCTTAATGCTTTTATCGTTTACTGGTACAAAGTGTTGATCATTGATCTTAATTACAGCTTTGGGTTATAATTTTGAATGAACTGGTTTTTGGAAAGTAGGTTATGCTCTTTAAGGAACGACATCTAATGGAATATAAGTAGTATTTCCAATTTTGAAAGTTACAATCTTTCCTTCTTTTGTTGGTTCAAGAACTTTTAAGGGATTGAATGTCTTTGGTGCTGATTTTACTGGAACAAATGGTCTTCCTTCAATGACAATTGGCTTAACTTTATCGTTGGTAATTGGAATGAAGTGTTATCCATTTACTTTGATGACTGGCTTTTCAGCAGGTTTAGTCTCCTCTTTTTTGTAAAGATCAAAGCATTTTAAATTAGCTTATGGAATTACCTAAATAGGAACGTATGTGTAAATTCCAATTTTGATAACATCAACTCTTTCAGATGTTGTTGGCTAGATAACATTAGATTGATCAGCACTTGCTGGTCCTGTGAGAAGTGGAATATAGGTCTTTCCTTCAACAACAAGTGGCTTCACGGATGAATTCTAAATTGGTGCGTAGTATTGATTGTTAACTTTGAGGTAAACTGGATATTTACATTCTGTTTGAGTAGTAGGCTTAGATTCAGATGGTTGAGCTGGTTGAGATGGTTCAACTTTGAATGCTTTTCTATAAACAACAGGGATAACATTTAATGGAATAAAGGTGTCTTCTCCAATCTTGAATGTGTTAATGCTTCCATAATTTTTGGGGATAATAGCAATATCCTTGTTTACGTTACTTGGAGCTTGTTTAACTGGTAAGTATTCAACACCATCAACTTTAATAGTTTTAGCTTTATCTCCAGTAATGGGAACGAAATACTAATCATTCACTCTGACGACAGTCTTATCAGAGCTGACTGGCTCTTTCTTTTGAATTGGAATTTCTTGAGATGGAGTTGGCTTGTTTGGAACATTAATTGTATTGGGTACTGGCTTAGTAGTGATAACTTTAGTGTTAGCATTTCTTCCATATCTTGGCTTGATTGGGATGAGAACATCTTTTTTCTTGCTAACTGGAGTACAACCGCACCAAAATTCTTCATCTTCAATTTACATAAGACTTTGATTTCTTTGAACTTGGCATGAGCTCATACAAGACTAGTAGTATTCATCAAGAACATTAGTTTGAGCGAAAGAAGTAATGTGTTAGTGTAATTCAGCATCAGAGAAGCAATTGGCATTTTTTTATTCAAAAGACTGAATATCACTTAATGATTTTTGAGGCAAGCTGCTATTGGCTTGAGCAGAAGATTGATTCAAAGCGACCGTAGCTAAATTAGAATGAGCTGAGCTTGAGTCATCTTATGAAGTAGAATTAGTAGATAGTGACACAGTAGCTGACAATAGTGCCAACACTAATGTCACCCGCAGTGGCTGAATGAGTTTGAGCATTCCGTTAATCGATATCTTTTTTA
>Ga0138287_1125105_pt1 | contig 13367 bp, 24 predicted proteins | sample S_130826_E_mt_FD_106917 | JGI IMG/M metagenome (GOLD analysis project Ga0138287, IMG submission 106917) | Freshwater microbial communities from Lake Simoncouche, Canada - S_130826_E_mt (Metagenome Metatranscriptome) | ecosystem: Environmental > Aquatic > Freshwater > Lake | place: Canada: Quebec... | reverse complement strand
TGTATACACAACCCAAAACAGAATTAACGCTTTGTGTATTGTGGACGCTTGCGGGCGCGCTTGAGGCCCACCTTTTTGCGCTCTTTCATACGGGGGTCGCGGGTCAACAAGCCGGCGCTTTTGAGGGCGGGGCGCATTGCCACATCGAGGTCGAGCAGGGCACGAGCAATGCCATGGCGCACCGCGCTGCATTGACCCGACACACCGCCACCAAACACCTTGGCCATCACATTGAAGCTACCGACTTGGCCGGTGGCTTCGAATGGGCGAGCCAATTCTGACACAAACAAGGCGCGATGCCCGAAATAGGCGGTGACGCTCTTGCCATTGACTACGATTTCACCATTGCCCCGATAGAGGCGTACACGAGCAACTGCAGTCTTGCGACGGCCCGTGCCTTGGTAATAGGTCTTCTCTGCCATCATATCCCTCTCGTCGTTGCGTTAGAACCGGGCCTGCGGAACAAACACGGTTGGCTGTTGCGCAAGGTGTGGATGCGTTGCACCAGCATAAATGCGAAGCTTCACCAGTTGACGGCGACCAAGTCGCGTCTTGGGGAGCATGCCTTTGACCGCATAGCGCAAAATACGGTCTGGGTGTGTGGCCAACATACGGCGGTAGCTGACCGACTTGAACCCACCCGGATAATTCGAGTGGCGATAGTACATTTTTTGATCCTGCTTCTTGCCGAGCAGCTGGATCTTTTCCGCATTGATGATTACGACGAAGTCGCCACCATCGATGTTGGGGCTAAATGTCGGTTTGTGCTTCCCACGCAATAGCGTGGCGATTTGGGTGGAGAGACGACCTACGGTTTGACCGTCGGCATCTACCACATACCAATCGCGTGACACTTCCGATGCCTTCTGTGAATAGGTTTTCATGCCCATATTCCTTACCTACAGCGTCATTTCACGTGTGACGGTTCCGGTCGCAATGCCGACGCGGGATAATCTACCGCCACCATTGTCAAGCCGTGCGCCGGAGCGAGTAACCCAGCCTGCTGGCGATTACGCCCCTGCAAGATTGCGTGCAACCCGGCAGTGGTTAAGCGCCCAGTACCAACCATAACCAATGTACCAACCATTATACGCACCATATTGCGCAAAAAACCATTTGCGCTTAGACGAACCACCACCACCGGTTGGCCATCACGGGTTGTGCGAATACACGTTACCTCATCACAGCGCCGAATTGTGGTGCCGACTGGAGCACCAACCGTAAATGCGGCAAAATCGTGTGTGCCGACCAAGACTTGTGCTGCAGCATGCATCGCTTCGCCGTCAAGCGGGCGCGCAATTGCCCAGGTACTACGCCGTAATAACGGCGATGCTACCATTCCATTATCAATCACATACTCGTATTGGCGCCGTTCGGCCCAAAACCGAGCATGAAACTGACCCGGAGCATCCCAAGCCGTCACAATCGCTACATCGGCAGGCAGTATCGCATTCATCGCCCGGACAATGGTGGTCAACGAGCGTTGACTTGAAGTCAACGTGTTGGCAACTTGTCCCGTTGCATGGACTCCTGCATCCGTACGCCCTGCCAGCGTCATCCGTACCTGCTCGTAGTGCAGGCGGTACCACGCCGACTCGAGTTCACCTTGCACCGACCGTCCCTCGGATTGCCATTGAGAGCCGACCAAATCGGTGCCATCATAGGCTACTTGGAACGCAATATTGCGCACCAGATCACCCAATTACAGCAGCTCGATAATTGCCATTTCGGCGCCATCACCCAACCGGGGTCCCAATTTGGTGATACGTGAATAGCCGCTGCTACGATCTTTGAATTGCTCTGGCGCGAAGGCAAACAAGGCACGCATGGCCTCTTTGCTGGCCAAGCGTGACAACGCCAACCGGCGATTATGTGGGTTGTCAATCCGCCCGATCGTAATCAATGATTCGATTTCAGGCTGGATGGCCTTGGCTTTGGTGATGGTGGTTTTGATACGGCGATGTTCGATTAACGAAATCATCAAACCGCGGTACAACGCTACGCGCTGTTCCTTATCGCGACCCAATTTGTACCCTACACGACGATGTCGCATCTTCGTTCCTCATACATCACGCGGTACGACCACTGACGTGGACGCACCGCCGTCCGTCTATTCTGCTTCAGCGTCTTCGCCCGTCGCAGTTACGCTTTGGACGTCATCGCTTGACTTACCCCATTTACCGCCTGGATCATATCCCGCTTTGAGGCACATCTCACGGACTTTGTCCTTGATTTCGTCGAGTGACTTATCACCAAGGTTGCGGACCGCTTTGAGTTGCTTCTCGTCCATCTGCAAAATCTGGCCAATCGTGGTGATATCGGCACGGCGCAAACAATTGTGTGTGCGTGTCGTAAGCTCCAGTTGATCGACCGAACGTTCCATAATAGACGTAGGAATGGCACTTCCATCGACCACAGGCAATGCCCCTGTTTCGGGTTCGTCTTCGATATCCAAACCACCCAACCGATTAAAGTCAGCGACGATTTGGTTGTACTGCACCAAAACTTGGGCAGCATGACGAAGCGCATCACCGGGTTTGATTGTGCCATCACTAAAGATTTCAATAATCAAACGATCATAGTTCGTGGCTTGACCCACGCGTGTGTTTTCGACGACGTAATTGACCTTGGGAATGGGGGTAAAAATCGCATCGATGGGGATTTCGCCGATAGCGACAATCTCGCCCATTTCTGCGGGTACATACCCTTTGCCCGTTTCCACGGTAAATTCCATCTCGATACGACTTTCGTTGCCATCGAGCGTGCAGATATAGTGATCTGGGTTCACCAGTTCAACATTACTTGGCACGTCCATATGTCGGGCCAGCACAGGGCCAGCGCCTTGGCGTACCAACGACACACGCACCTTGCGGTTGGCGTATGAACGTAGGCGGATGCCTTTGACATTGAGGACGATTTCGGTCACATCTTCGCGGACACCGGGAATTGTTGAGAATTCATGGTAGACGCCTTCGATTTTGACTTTGGTAATCGCCGCTCCAGGAATCGATGACAACAGCACGCGACGCAACGCATTCCCCAAGGTATGACCATACCCAGGATCCAGCGGTTCGATTTTAAAGCGGCCGTAGTTTTCTTCTGCCGCAACCAATTCGATACTCGGCTTTGCGATGTCAAGCACCGTTCGCCTCCTTACATCGTCACTGCGCTACTAACAACCGCGAGCATTGCGGAGCATCATCGCCCACAGGGCAATGATGCCTGCACGAACTAACGGCTGTAGAATTCTACAATCAACTGCTCGTTGATACCTTGCTCGCCATCTTCGCGGCGGGGAAGCGCCGTGATTTCTGCGGTCAAGTCAGCGTGCGTCACGCGCATCCATTCGGGGGCGCGATGCAACAATTCTTTGGCTTCGAGCAGCGTCTTGAAGTAGACACGCTTGCGGCTTTCGACGCGCACTGCCACTTTTTCACCAACCCGCACCGTATAGGAAGGGATGTTGGTCTTGCGACCATTGACGGTGACGTGGCCATGAGCAACCAACTGACGCGCTTGTGAGCGAGTCGTGGCCAAACCCATGCGGTATACGACGTTGTCGAGGCGACGCTCTAACAACATAAAGAGCGCAGCGCCGGTTTCACCGGGCACGCGTTGGGCACGAGCATACAAATTGCGGAATTGTCGCTCAAGGACGCCATACATGTAGCGTGCTTTTTGCTTTTCTTGCAATTGCATCCCATAGTCAGACAATTGGCGCCGACGAGCGGTTGGGCCATGTTGACCTGGAGGAAATGGGCGCTTGTTCAGCACCTTTTGAGCCTTGTCAGTCAAGGCAATATTCAGCCGACGGCTGATTTTTGCAATGGGTCCACGGTAGCGAGCCATCTACTACTGTCTCCTCGAAGTTAAACGCGCCGGCGCTTGGGCGGTCGGCAACCGTTATGCGGAATGGGGGTAACGTCGGTAATAGCGCTGACTTGTAAGCCAGCTGACTGCAATGCACGTACCGCAGCCTCGCGCCCAGCGCCGGGACCCTTCACAAACACCTCAATGGTGCGCATGCCGTTTTCGAGCGCCTTGCGGGCTGCGATTTCTGCGGCAATCTGGGCGGCGTAGGGGGTACTTTTGCGTGACCCCTTGAAGCCGTTGTGCCCAGCGCTTGACCAACACACCACATTACCCATCGGGTCGGTAATCGTCACGATGGTATTGTTGAATGTGCTCTGCACATGTGCCTGGCCACGTGGTACGTTTTTGCGCTCACGACGCTTGCCGCGTTGGCGCTTGGGCGCTGCACCACCCTTGGTTGTCTTAGCCTTTGCCATGATTCCTCCACACGTTGCTGCGGCGTATCGTTGTTACGACGCCCGCGCATGTTGCAACTGTTACTTCTTGGTTGTCTTCTTCTTGATACCAATCGACGCGCCCTTACGGCCACGGCGGGTACGAGCGTTGGTGCGGGTGCGTTGTCCACGGACAGGCAACCCTTTGCGGTGGCGGAGCCCACGATAACAGGCAATATCCATCAACCGCTTGATGTTCATTTGAATCTCGCGGCGTAGATCGCCTTCCACCCGGAATTCGCGTTCCACAATTTCGCGGATGCGTACCAGTTCTTCTTCGGTCAGGTCGCGTACGCGCGTGGCCGGATTAACGTTGGCACGTTCCAAAATTTGAGCACCATTGGTGCGACCGATCCCGAAGACGTAAGTAATCGAGATGTCGATTCGCTTGTTTCGTGGGATGTCGATCCCAGCAATACGAGCCATGCTTGCCTCTTTACCATCTGTGTCGCCTAGGTATCTGCCACCCGGCGATTCCGCTGCTCTTTGTCGACTCTATCCCTGACGTTGCTTATGTTTTGGTGCGCGACTGCAGATCACCCGAATGATGCCCTTGCGTTTGATCACGCGGCAATACTCGCAGCGTGGTTTGACCGAAGCCTGAACCTTCACAACAGCCCCCTTACAGTAACTTACTTATACCGATACGTAATACGACCACGAGTCAAATCGTATGGTGAGAGCTCTACCAAAACGCGATCGCCCTTCAAGATTCGGATGTAGTTCATCCGCATCCGCCCTGAAATATGGGCTAATACCTCTGGACCATTCTCGAGTTGTACTTGGAACATGGCATTTGGCAACGGTTCAAGGACCGTTCCCTCCATCTCGATCACGTCTTTTTTCTTAGTCATAGCACCTCATCACTCACGTCCTGACTCGTCAGGATCTCCAGCGCTCCATCCGTAACCGCTACGGTGTGTTCATAGTGTGCCGCGAGACGACTGTCCGTCGTCACGACTGTCCATCCATCGCGTTTGACTATGGTGGCTGGGTTACCACACACAATCATCGGCTCGATAGCGAACGTCATCCCAGGTTGCAAGAGTAACCCGCGCCCTGGTGGCCCATAATTGAGAATCTGCGGATCCTCATGCAAGGCTCGACCAATCCCATGACTAATGTAATTGCGGATGACCCCATAGCCCCGCGCTTCCGCGTAACTTTGAATCGCCCACGATATATCTGAAAGCCGTGCCCCTGTTTGCACAACTGACAGCGCATGGTATAACGTTTCTTCGGTGACACGCAACAATCCTGCTGCTTCCTCCGAAACGGCGCCGACTGCATAACTCCACGCTGAATCCGCATGGTACCCGTCGACACACACACCGATGTCGATACTCACAATATCCCCTGCCCGCAACACACGCTTGCCTGGGATACCATGGACTAACTCCTCGTTGACCGAGATACAGGTCGCGGCCGGATATGCTGGCGGACCACCATACCCCAAAAACGACGGCGTGCCAGAATGGGCCGTAATGAGTTTGTGCACCTGTGCATCGAGCTCACGTGTGGTGATACCCGGCTCGACCCAGGTCCGCAATTGACGATGACACATGCCGACAATGACGCCGGCCCGGCGCATCGCTCCCAACTCTCGCTGGTTTTTACGCGTGACTGCCATGTATCCCCATCAATTGCAACATGTGATTGGCAACCTGCGTGATTTCACGCTGTCCATCAATCTCACGCAACAAACCTTGTTTGTGGTAATACTCAATCAATGGCATCGTTTGCGCAAAGTATACTTCGAGCCGATGCCGCGCAGTTTCCATTGTATCATCACTGCGTTGATAGAGCTTACCACCACATTCATCACAAACGTCGGGACGTTTGGATGGGAAGTAATATACATTATACGTTGAACCGCAAGTTTTACAAGTCTGTCGCCCAGCTATTCGCCGTAACAACATCTCGTCTGGGACACGTAAGTATAACACATGATCGACGTGTCGTCCTTGCCGCTGCAATTCAACGCCCAGCGCAATGGCCTGATCACTTGTACGAGGGAAGCCATCAAAGATGACTCCTTTGGCACAATCGGGCATCCCAATGCGCTCCATTATCATACGAATGACTACTTCATCAGGGACTAATTCGCCACGATCCATGTAAGATTTGGCCAACATCCCCAATTCGGTGCCTTGGCGTAACGCCGCTCGAAACAAATCGCCACTCGCCACATGCAAAAGTCCAGAGTGTTCTTCGAGTACCTTTGCCTGTGTGCCTTTGCCTGCACCAGGTGCCCCGAGCAAAATGACGTCCATCGTAAGCCCCCCTGCTGCTCATCATCGAACTGCAGTCTAGCGCCGCCCGAGAAATCCTTCGTAATTACGCATGACCATTTGTGCCTCGAGTTGCCGCAAGGTGTCTACTGCTACACCAACCACAATCAACAACGCTGTCGCGCCGAGACCGATTGGCACACCCGTAATCGCTTGCGTCAAAAAGGGCAAAACAGCTACCAAGCCGAGGAACAACGCCCCCGTCCGGGTCAATCGACTGACAATTTGATCGAGATAAGTCTCGGTGTTTTTGCCTGGCCGAATCCCCATAATAAAGCCGCCGTTCTTTTGCAACGTGTCTGGGATGTTTTGTTGTTCAAAAATCACCTTGGTGTAGAAATAGGTGAAAAAGAAGACCAACACAAACAGTGCTACAGAGTATACCAACGTCCCATTGCCGTATTGTGGGCTAAAGGTCTGATAGGTAAAACACGCTACTTGCTTGAGAATCGACGCATCTGCTGCAGCCGTGACTTCAGGACAACCGTATGAAGCCAACGTCCCAGGGAATACGATGATGCTTTGCGCAAAAATCAACGGAATCATGCCCGCCATGTTGACTTTGAGCGGGATATGGCTGGTTTGTCCGCCATATTGGCGATTACCACGCACCCGTTTGGCATATTGCACCGGTATGCGTCGCTGGCCTTCGTGCATCATGATAATCACGACAATCGTCAAGACCGCAATCAACAGAAAGGCGATAATCCCAATTATTTGTTCAGCGCCACCAGTTTGGACACTGGTAAAGCCTTCCAACACCAGCGATGGCAAACGTGACACAATACCGGCAAAGATAATCATCGAAATGCCGTTCCCAATCCCATAGGTTTGGATTTGTTCACCCAGCCAAATCAAAAACATCGTACCGGCCAACATCGCCATCAAAATCGCAAATGTCGGCAAAAAGTTGTTGACAATGTCAAACGACGAACGAAATAACGATTGACCAGCACCCAAGCTTCGATCAAGCGTGAGTGTTTGACCATACGCTGACAACAATGCCATAGGCACTGTGGCAATGAAGGTGATTTGGTTCAACCGAATCCGTCCCTGCTCGCCCTCTTTGCGCAAATCGTTCAATGCCGGAATCAGTGGTTGCAACAATTGCACGATAATTTGTGCCGTGATGTATGGATATACACCCATGGACGCCACTGACAGGTTTTGTAGTGCGCCACCAGCAAAAATATTCAACAATTGTGCCAACTGATTGCTCTGCAACGCTTCACGCAGACTGGCCAGCGCATTCGGGTCGAGGTTGGGCACTGGAATGTGCGCAATAAACCGGAAGACCAGCATCATGGCAAGGGTAAATAATACCCGCCGACGTAGGTCAGGCACTTGCAGTGCTTGTAACACTGACTTCAGCATGGACGAATCTCCTCAGAGTCAGCAGGGGTGGGTGACAAGCACCCACCACCATCACCGTGTCTTTATTCGCGAGTACCGCGGGCTGATGGATGCAAGCCAAAGCTTCGCGTCGGGCGCACAAGCACCCACGGCTTTTCTGTGACTGTACCGCCAGCTGCTTCGACCTTTTGCTTGGCACTAGCGCTTGCTTTGTGCACTTGCACGGTCAATGCCACCGTCAATTCGCCATCACCCAACAACTTCACTGGTTGGCTGGCTTTGATCAAGCCAGAGGCAATCAGTTCGGCGATGGTCAATGAGCTATTGGCGGGCAATTCGTTCAAATCGGCCACATTGAGGACTTGGTACTCAACGCGGTAGCGGTTTTTGAAGCCGCGCAAATACGGCATACGCTTGGTCAAGCGGTTTTGACCGCCTTCGAAGGTCCGATACGGGTTTGGGCCCGAACGTGCCTTCTGACCCATCATACCCTTACCTGCGGTTTTGCCCTTACCTGAACCGTACCCACGACCTACACGTTTTGACGTGCGGTGTGAGCCGGCGGCTGGACGCAAATCGGTCAACTTCATGATTGAGCCTCACCTTCTGCCGTCTCTTGGACTGTGACCAAGTGACGTACCTTGAAGATCATGCCACGAACCACCGGAGTGTCTTCACGCACAATGCTACTGTTCAATTTGCGCAGACCGAGCGATTTAATCGTCTCTTTTTGGTCTATGCTGTAGCCAATGCCGCTCTTGGTATACGTTATTCGCAACTTCGCCATGACCTACGACTCCTGCTTGTCGGCACTGCGCACAATTCGGCGCTGGCGCAACTCATGCCGGGTCAGACCGCGTTCTTTGGCTGTCTGATCATTCGACTTCATCTGGCTCAATGCCTCGAATGTAGCCTTGACAACGTTTACCGGATTGTTGCTGCCATAACGCTTTGACAACAAATCCTTGATACCCGCTGCTTCGACTACAGGACGAACGCCCCGACCTGCGATAACGCCGGTACCAGGTGCGGCTGGAATCAAGCGCACTTTGGTTGCCGAAAACTCGGCTTGCATTTCGTGGGTCACAGTCGTTCGTGCCAACGGCACAAAAATCAGGTTCTTCTTGGCAGCATCGACACCCTTGCGAATCGCATCGGGAACTTCAGCTGCCTTGCCCATACCGATACCCACATGCCCGTTGCCATCACCGACCACCACCATCGTGCTAAAGCTAAAGCGGCGACCGCCCTTTACCACTTTTGACACGCGGTTGATTTGTACGATGCGCTCTTCGAGCTCGAGGCCCTCGGGATTGATTTGCTTTCTTGCCACAACTCCTCCACCATGTCAGGTGTGCCAGGCTTTGGCACACATTCATATCACTACTGATGCCTTAGAACTCGAGGCCACCCTCGCGGGCTCCATCGGCCAGAGCTTGCACACGTCCGTGATACTTAAAACCACCGCGGTCGAACACTACCAGGCTAATCCCCGCAGCTTTGGCCTTGGCGGCAATCATTTGCCCTACCGAATGTGCTTCCACACTCTTCGTGCCTTGTGCCACGCCTTCGGAATGGCTCGACACAGCTACCAGCGTGCGCTTAGTAACATCGTCGATGATTTGGGCGTAAATGTGTGCACTACTGCGAAATACGCTCAAACGCGGTCGGGCTGACGTGCCATCCACCTTGCGGCGTACCCGGTTATGTCGGCGCAGACGAAGCTCACGAGCTTTGCGTACTGCCATTTCAATCTCCTCACCATTAGAAGGGGGAATTGGCGATCCAGTTCCCCCATACCAACACTACTTCGCTTTACCGGCCTTACCAGCTTTACGACGTACCCGCTCACCTTGGAATTTAATACCATAGCCTTTGTAGGGCTCGGGTGGGCGCAATGCACGAATTTTGGCGGCTTGCTCGCCGACCAGCTGCTTGTCGATCCCACGCACAATTACTTGTTGTGGCTCGCTGGCCGTTTTGCGTTCGATAATATCGAAGCTAATCCCCTCGGGTGGGACAATACGGATAGGGTGCGAGTAACCAACAAACACGACGATGTTTTTGCCTTCGCGCGCAGCACGATACCCGACACCTAAGATTTCGAGTACACGTGAATACCCCGTCGTCACACCTTCAACCATGTTTGATAACAGCGTACGAGTCAACCCGTGTAATGAACGGTGCTCTTTTTCGTCACTGGGACGGGTTACGAGCATTTCGTCAGCTTCGCGGGTCAAAATCATGCTGGATGGTAGCGCCTGTGCCAAAATCCCCTTCGGGCCCTTGACCGTTACCATGTTCCCCTCGGCAATCTGGATATCGACACCTTTGGGGACTGAGATGGGCTTCTTACCAATACGCGACATCGTTCTTCTCCCCTCGGTTACCAGACATAGCAGAGGACTTCGCCACCGACGTGCTTCTGCCAGGCCTCATAGCCCGCCATTACGCCACTCGGCGTCGAAAGAATGCTAATCCCCAACCCTCCGCGCACTTGCGGAATTTCAGCTCGGTTGGAATAAATACGCAAGCCGGGCTTGCTCACACGCTTCAACCCCGTAATCACTGGTCGCTTTTCGGCCGTGTACTTGAGTTGGAGCACCAACATTGGGCATGGCTTTTCATCGCGCATCTGAAAATCGGAAATAAAGCCTTCCCGTTTCAGGATTTGTGCAATTGCCAGCTTCATTTTTGACGATGGCACCAGCACGCTTTGCTGGCGAGCCATGCAAGCGTTGCGGATACGGGTCAACATATCGGCAATCGGATCATTCACACTCACAGGACGTTCCTCCTAGGTCACCAAATGCTTCTTCGGCGAATCCTTCGCCTTTTGGCAGGTCTTCTACCAGCTCGACTTGGTTACGCCGGGGATAAGCCCCTTGAGCGCATTTTCACGGAAGCAGATACGGCACATTCCAAACTTGCGGATATATGACCGTGACCGGCCACACAGCTTGCATCGATTGTAGCCCTGCACCGCGAACTTTGGCTTGCGAAGGGCTTTGGCAATCATCGACTTCTTAGCCAACGGTTTCTTTCCTTTCTTCCATCCGAACTGGTGAGTCGTACGACTCCTGGCTCGAATCAGTCACGAAACGGCATTCCCAAACGTTTCAATAACGCATAACCGCCAGCATCGTCTACCGCCGAAGTATTGATCGAAATTTCCATACCACGGATTTTGTCGATTTTGTCAATCTCAATTTCGGGGAAGACAATCTGCTCACGCAGACCTAAGCTGTAGTTACCGCGCCCGTCAAACGAGCGCCGGCTGACACCACGGAAGTCACGCAACCGTGGGAGCGCCAAGTTGATCAAACGGTCAAGGAAGTCGTGCATGCGATCAGCGCGCAGTGTCACCATCACGCCGATGGCTTGTCCTTCACGGAGTTTGAAGTTGGCAATTGAGGTCTTGGCCTTTGTCGTGACGGGCTTTTGACCGGTAATCATGGTCAATTGCTCTAGTGCAGCGTCAATGGCCTTGGAATTGCTCAATGCCTCACCCATACCGATGTTTAGAACCACCTTGTTGAGGCGTGGAACTTGCATTACCGACGAAAAATTGAACTCCTGCATTAATGCTGGCACAACTTCCGCTAGGTACTTTTCCTTTAATCGCGTCGTCATTCGTTACTCCTCAAGGGTTAGGAACACAACTCCCGGCGTTCCGACCTTGACCATGGGCGGCCCTTTGCCGCGCTACTACTCATCAATTGCGGCATCACACGACTTACAAAATCGTGCTTTTTTGGCACGGCCTTGGCTGTCGGTTGACTCGAGGAAGCGATGCCCGGTACGTGATGCGCGCCCACACTTGGGACAAATCAACATCACATTCGATACATGCAAGGCGGCTTCTTGCTCCACGATACCACCCATTTGGCCCATGGCCCGGGGACGTACGTGGCGCTTGATTTTGTTCAAACCCTCGATCACTACACGGTTTTTGGCCGGGATAGAAAGAGTGATTTTGCCCTTCTTGCCTTTTTCTTTGCCGGTAATGACGAGTACTTCGTCACCTTTTTTCACGTGCATTACAGCACCTCCGGCGCGAGCGAAATGATTCGCATGAATCCCCGTTCGCGCAACTCGCGGGCCACCGGTCCGAAGATACGGGTGCCACGTGGGTTGTCTTCTTTGTTGATAATTACCGCTGCATTGTCATCAAAGCGAATGTGTGAACCATCGGGGCGACCATACTCTTTGTGAGTACGAACCACAACGGCACGCACGACCTCGCCCTTCTTGACGGTACCACCAGGAGTGGCATCTTTGACAGAGGCAATAATGATGTCACCGACAAAGCCATAACGCACTCGTGAGCCGCCCATAACGCGGATACACATGATTTCTTTGGCACCAGTATTGTCGGCCACCTTGAGGCGAGTCTGCTGCTGTACCATGGCTTAATCCCCCCCGCCTTGCGTCACGATCTCGACCAATTCCCAGCTTTTGGTTTTGCTGAGCGGGCGAGTTTCACCAATGCGAACCAAATCACCGATTTTGCAGGTATTCTGCTCATCATGTGCATGGAACTTGTGCGTGGTGCGGATGATTTTGCGATACAACGGGTGCGGTCGCAGATAATCCACCGCCACGACAATGGTCTTGTTCATCTTGTTGCTGACCACCCGGCCAACCTTAAACTGTCGTCGTCCTTCGGCCATCGTTTCCTTCTCCCATGGGGCTTTAGGCGCCCAGCTCACGCTCACGCAAGATCGTCTTGATACGTGCGATTTCACGGCGCACAATGCTTTGACGTCCAGTGGCGGTCAACTTCCCAGTCACTGCCTGGAAGCGCAAATTGAATTGTTCTTTGTAGTACTCTTCGATTTGCTTCTCGAGCGTCTGGTTATCTAATTCGCGTAGCTCATTGGCTTTCATTCGCCAACCTCCTCTTCGCGCGAAATAATCTTGCAAATGATTGGCAACTTTTGGGCTGCCAGGTGCAAGGCTTCAATCGCTACTTCGGAACGGACGCCGCCAATTTCGAACATAATCCGTCCCGGCTTTACCACGGCCACATAGTGGTCTACTGCGCCCTTACCACTACCCATGCGGGTTTCGGCCGGCTTCAACGTGATGGGCTTATCCGGGAAGATGCGAATCCACACCTTACCACCACGCTTGACGTGGTGCGAAATGGCGCGACGCGCTGCTTCAATCTGGCGGCTGGTAATCCAGGCTGGCTCTGTGGCCAACAACCCAAAATCACCAAACGCCACGGTGCTGCCACGGTGTGACATGCCCCGATTGTTGCCGCGATGCATCTTGCGGTACTTGACGCGCTTCGGCATCAACATAATCGTTGCTCCTTACATTCCTCGGTCACTACCGTGGGGTGCGTCCGCCACGTCCACCTTGGCCACCTTGACCGCTTTGGCCACCCTGGCCGCCACGTCCACCTTGG
>Ga0138287_1015489_pt1 | contig 13781 bp, 10 predicted proteins | sample S_130826_E_mt_FD_106917 | JGI IMG/M metagenome (GOLD analysis project Ga0138287, IMG submission 106917) | Freshwater microbial communities from Lake Simoncouche, Canada - S_130826_E_mt (Metagenome Metatranscriptome) | ecosystem: Environmental > Aquatic > Freshwater > Lake | place: Canada: Quebec... | reverse complement strand
ATAGACGATGTATTTATTACAGAATTGGGCAATATAAATGCCGGAACCAACAAAGAAATTTCACCTTTTGTTGGTGTTATCACCAACACACCAACTAAATAAGTGATATTTACACCACTTGTTTATGCTTGAGCAGTTGGTCCGCCAAAATTCATTGGAATAACTGGCATTTCGGTATCTTCAATTTTTCCAAACTGTGTTTCAAATTTTTGGATGTTGTCTTTTAGTGCCATCATCAGTCTTTTGGCATGTTGTGGAGTAAGTATAATCCTAGATTTTACTTTGGCTTTAGGAACGTTTGGAAGCACTCTAATAAAGTCTACCACAAATTCGCTGGGTGAGTGCGAAATGATGGCTAAATTGGAATAATTACCTTCTGCAATTTCTTCGCTTAGTTCGATGTTTAATTGATTTTCTTGATTTTGATTTTTGTCCATTTTGATTTTTTATTAAAAATCCCCTGACAAAAAATTATCAGGGGATTTTGATGAATAGTTTTGTTTTGGTTAGGGCTAATTATTCTGCTTCTAACTTCATTCTTTCTTTCTTGCTGATTACGATGTTTTCGTATTCTTCTTTTGAACCTACAACAATTTTTTCGTAATCTCTTAAGCCTGTACCTGCAGGAATTAAATGTCCTACAATAACGTTTTCTTTTAAGCCTAACAAATGATCTACTTTTCCGTTTACAGCAGCCTCGTTTAATACTTTGGTTGTTTCTTGGAAAGATGCAGCAGAAATAAAACTGTTGGTCTGCAAAGAAGCTCTAGTTATACCTTGTAATACCGGAACAGAAGTAGCCTGAATTGCCTCTCTTGCCTGAATTAATTTTTGATCTTTTCTCTTTAACTGAGAATTCTCGTCTCTTAATCTTCTGGCACTAATTAGCTGACCTGCTTTAATGTTGTTAGAATCTCCTGGATCAGTTACAAGTACTTTGCCATACAATGCATCGTTTTCGTTCATGAAATCGCTCTTGTTTGCCATTTGTTTTTCTAGGAATCTTGTATCTCCCGGATCATCAATTTGCACTTTTCTCATCATTTGTCTAACAATAACCTCAAAGTGTTTGTCATTGATTTTTACACCTTGCAAACGGTAAACCTCTTGAATTTCATTCACTAGGTATTCTTGAACAGCAGTTGGGCCTTTTATGGCAAGGATATCATCAGGTGAAGTAGCTCCGTCAGATAGAGGGAAACCAGCCTTAATGAAATCGTTTTCTTGAACTAAAATGTGTTTAGAAAGAGGAACGATGTAACGTTTTACTTCGCCAGTTCTAGATTCAACCACCACTTCTCTGTTACCTCTTTTAATTTTACCAAAAGTTACAATACCATCAATCTCCGATACAACTGCAGGGTTAGAAGGATTCCTTGCTTCGAACAACTCGGTTACTCTTGGTAAACCTCCAGTAATATCTCCACCTTTTCCGGCAGATCTTGGTATTTTTACTAGAATTTGACCAGCAGTAATCTTCTGTCCGTCGTCCACAATAATGTGTGCCGTCACAGGAATGTTGTAAGTTTTAAGAACTTCTCCTTTTTTATCTACAATTCGTATGGCAGGGTTTTTAGTTTTATCTCTTGTTTCAATCACCACTTTTTCGGCAAAACCTGTTTGCTCATCGGCCTCTTCGCGGTAAGTAATACCTTCTTCCAATGCTTCAAACTCAATTGTTCCCGCAAGTTCAGACAAGATTACAGCGTTAAATGGATCCCAATCACAAATTAATGTTCCTGCTTCAATAAAGGCGCCATTGTTTACGTATAATTGAGCACCGTAAGGAATATTTCCTGTTGTTAAAACAATTTTTGTGTTTTTGTCAATTAATCTAAGTTCTGCAGATCTACCAATTACCACTTGCACTTTAGTACCTTCTTGGTTTACTCTTTCTACTGTTCTAAGTTCATCAATTTCTAAAACACCTGCATATTTTGCCTTAATAGATTGCTCAGTTGCAAACGTACCCGCAACACCTCCAACGTGGAAAGTTCTTAGGGTAAGCTGCGTTCCTGGTTCACCAATAGATTGTGCAGCAATTACACCAACTGCTTCGCCTTTCTGAACCATTCTGGAGTTAGAAAGATTTCTACCGTAACATTTGCTACAAACACCTTGTTTGCTTTCGCATGTTAATACCGAACGTATTTCTACTTGTTCAATTGGAGATTTTTCTATTAGTTTAGCTTCGTCTTCTTTTATTTCTTCTCCTCCAGAAACTAATAGCTCTCCTGTGTTTGGATGAAAAACATCGGCAACCGCAGTTCTACCTAATATTCTATCGTAAAGCGTTTCAACAATTTCTTCGTTTTTCTTTAAAGGAACTGCAATTAATCCTCTTAGAGTTCCGCAATCTTCTTGTGTGATGATAACGTCTTGAGAAACGTCAACCAATCTTCTAGTTAGGTAACCAGCATCAGCCGTTTTAAGAGCGGTATCCGCAAGACCTTTTCTAGCACCGTGAGTAGAAATGAAATACTCAAGAATTGATAAACCTTCTTTAAAATTAGAAATAATTGGATTCTCGATAATTTCTCCACCGCCAGAACCAGATTTTTGTGGTTTAGCCATTAATCCTCTCATTCCAGAAAGCTGTCTGATTTGTTCTTTAGAACCCCTAGCACCAGAGTCAAGCATCATATAAATAGAGTTGAAACCACCTCTATCAGTAGATAATTGAGTCATCACCTTTTGAGTTAACCTGGCGTTGGTGTGAGTCCAGATATCAATTACTTGGTTGTATCGTTCACGGTCGGTAATGATACCCATGTTGTAGTTTGCACTCACTTCAAGTACTTCATCAAGCGCTTTTTTAACCATTGCATCTTTATCAACAGGGATAATTACGTCGCCTAAGTTAAATGATAAACCTCCACGGAAGGCCATCATAAACCCAAGCTCTTTCATATCGTCTAGGAATTTTGCAGTATTGGCAACACCCGAAATTTTTAGGATATTTCCAATAATGTCTCTTAGAGATTTTTTAGTAAGAAGCTCATTAATGTATCCTACAGAAGATGGAACTACCTGATTGAATAACACACGACCAACGGTAGTTTCAATAATTTTTGATTTCAATTCTCCGTTTTCATTTACTGTAGTTTTAACTTTAATAAATGCATGTAAATCAACTTGCTTTTCGTTGTAAGCAATAATTAATTCCTCTGGAGAGTAAAACGTTAAACCTTCGCCTTTTACCTTGTGGTCTTCGGTACTTTTTAGTCCTTTGGTCATGTAGTACAAGCCCAACACCATGTCCTGAGAAGGAACTGTGATAGGTGCACCATTTGCCGGATTTAAAATGTTGTGAGAAGCCAACATCAACAATTGAGCTTCCAAAATTGCAGCATTTCCCAGTGGAAGATGCACCGCCATTTGGTCACCGTCGAAATCGGCATTAAAAGCCGTACACACCAATGGATGCAACTGAATAGCTTTTCCTTCGATTAGTTTTGGTTGAAATGCCTGAATACCTAATCTGTGCAATGTTGGAGCACGGTTAAGCAATACAGGATGTCCTTTTAACGTATTTTCTAGAATATCCCAAACAATGGCATCTTTTCTGTCTACAATTTTCTTTGCAGATTTTACAGTTTTAACAACACCTCTTTCTATTAGTTTTCTAATGATAAATGGCTTGTATAATTCTGCTGCCATGTCCTTAGGAATTCCGCACTCGTGCAATTTTAATTCAGGACCAACAACAATTACCGAACGAGCAGAATAATCTACTCTTTTCCCTAATAAGTTCTGACGGAAACGGCCTTGCTTACCTTTTAAACTATCAGATAATGATTTTAAGGCTCTGTTTGATTCTGTTTTTACAGCGTTTGATTTTCTTGAATTGTCAAACAATGAATCTACAGATTCTTGAAGCATCCTTTTTTCGTTTCTTAAGATTACTTCAGGGGCTTTGATTTCGATAAGTCTTTTAAGACGGTTATTACGGATAATAACTCTTCTGTAAAGGTCATTTAAATCGGAAGTTGCAAATCTACCGCCGTCTAATGGAACAAGAGGACGCAATTCTGGTGGAATAACCGGAACCACTTTAATAATCATCCATTCTGGGCGATTAACCATGTGTTCGTTTGCCTGACGGAAAGCTTCAACAACCTGTAGGCGTTTTAATGCTTCAGTTTTTCTTTGTTGAGATGTTTCGTTGTTTGCTTTGTGACGAAGGTCGTAAGACAATTCATCAAGGTTTAATCTTCCTAGCAAATCATACAATGCATCTGCACCCATCTTTGCTATAAACTTCATTGGATCTTTGTCGTCCAACATTTGGTTTTCTTTTGGAAGATCTTCCATTATGGCCAAATATTCTTCTTCAGATAAGAAAGTTAAGTATTTAATCTCTTCGCTTTCTTTTATCCCTGCCTGAATAACTACATACCTTTCGTAGTATATAATTGAATCTAGTTTTTTGGTAGGAAGTCCAAGTAAATATCCAATTTTATTGGGAAGAGATTTGAAGTACCAGATGTGAGCAACAGGAACAACCAATGAAATGTGTCCCATTCTTTCTCTACGTACTTTTTTCTCAGTAACCTCAACACCACAACGGTCGCAAACAATGCCTTTGTATCTTATTCTTTTGTATTTTCCACAAGCACATTCCCAATCTTTAACAGGTCCAAAAATTCTCTCACAAAATAAACCACCCATTTCTGGTTTGTATGTTCTGTAATTAATAGTTTCTGGTTTTAAAACCTCTCCACTGGAGCGGTCAAGGATGGCCTCTGGAGAAGCCAACCCGATAGTAATTTTTGTGAAATTACTTCTTACTTTATTTTCTTTTTTAAAAGTCATTTATTTGTTTTTAAACCTTTAATTAAATTAATTTCTAGAAACTTACTAATCAAGATTAACGTCAAGTGCAAGGCCTCTTAGCTCGTGCAACAATACGTTAAAGGATTCTGGAATTCCAGGAGTTGGCATGTTTTCGCCTTTAACAATTGCTTCGTAAGCCTTAGCTCTACCAATAACATCATCTGATTTGATGGTAAGAATTTCTTGTAGAATGTTTGCTGCACCAAATGCTTCGAGCGCCCAAACCTCCATCTCACCAAAACGCTGGCCACCAAATTGTGCTTTACCACCAAGAGGTTGCTGCGTAATAAGAGAATATGGCCCTATAGATCTAGCATGCATTTTATCGTCCACCATGTGACCAAGTTTAAGCATGTATATAATACCTACAGTTGCCGGTTGGTCAAATTTCTCACCTGTTCCACCGTCGTATAAATAAGTTCTTCCAAATCTTGGCAATCCTGCCTCGTCAGTAAGTTCATTTATTTGATCAAGAGTAGCACCATCAAAAATTGGAGTAGCAAATTTTCTACCTAACTTTTCTCCTGCCCAAGCAAGAACAGTTTCGTAGATTTGTCCGAGGTTCATCCTAGAAGGTACACCAAGTGGATTTAGAACAATATCAACAGGAGTTCCGTCTTCAAGGAAAGGCATGTCTTCGTCTCTTACGATTCTAGCAACAATACCTTTGTTTCCGTGGCGACCTGCCATCTTATCCCCTACTTTTAATTTTCTCTTTTTAGCGATGTAAACTTTAGCTAATTGAATAATACCGGCAGGAAGCTCATCACCTACAGTTAATGCAAACTTTTTGCGTTTGTATGCACCTAATAAATCGTTTAATTTAATTCCGTAGTTGTGAAGCAATAATCTAATTTGATCGTTTGTTTCTTTTTCGGAAGTCCATTTAGTTGGATTTACATTTGCGTAGTCTACACCCTGAAGAATTTTTACAGTAAATTTTGTTCCTTTTGCAATTACAACTTCTTTAAAATTGTTTGCAACACCATTTGAAGTTTTACCGTTTACCAATGCAAAGATTTTCTCTACTAATTTTTCTTTAAGTAAACCAGCATCGTGGCTGTGTTCTTCGTCAAGTTTAGAAACAATTACTTTTTCTTCTGACTTAGATTTTTTCTCTTTTACAATTCTTGAGAATAATTTTGTATCAATTACAACTCCTTTTACAGAAGGTGGAACTTTTAGAGATGCATCTTTTACATCACCAGCTTTGTCACCAAAGATTGCTCTTAGTAACTTTTCTTCTGGAGAAGGGTCAGTTTCTCCTTTTGGAGTAATTTTACCAATTAGAATATCGTTCTCTTTTACCTCTGCTCCCACTCTAATTAATCCATTGCTGTCAAGATCTTTTGTGGCTTCTTCGCTTACATTTGGAATATCGGCAGTAAGCTCTTCCACACCTCTTTTGGTATCTCTAACTTCTAAAGAATATTCATCAATGTGCAAAGAGGTAAAAATATCTTCTCTAACAACTCTCTCAGAGATTACAATTGCATCCTCAAAGTTATATCCTTTCCAAGGCATGAATGCCACTTTAAGATTTCTACCCAAAGCAAGTTCACCACCTTGAGTTGCGTAACCTTCGCAAAGCACTTGCCCACGAGTAACTTTATCGCCTTTTTTTACAATTGGCCTAAGGTTAATACATGTGCTTTGATTTGTTTTGCGGAATTTGGTTAGTTTATATGTTTTTGTGTCATCGTCAAAACTTACAAGCTTTTCGTCTTCAGTTCTGTTATAACGAACCATGATTTCGTTTGCATCAACGTTTTCAACAATTCCTTCACCTTCAGAGGTAATAAGCACCCTTGAATCCATTGCAATATTCGCTTCTAAACCTGTACCAACAATTGGGGCTTGCGGCCTCATAAGCGGAACGGCTTGTCTTTGCATGTTAGAGCCCATCAAAGCACGGTTTGCATCATCGTGCTCCAAGAAAGGAATAAGAGAGGCTGCAATGGATGAAATTTGATTTGGGGCAACGTCAATTAAATTTACTTTGTCAGGCGACACAACAGGTAAATCGCCCATTACTCTTGCATTTACACGTTGTTGAACAATTTTACCATCTTTGTCAACACCTGTGTTTGCTTGAGCAATAACCAAATTAGTTTCTTGTTCCGCGGTTAAATAAATAACCTCTCCCGAAGAATCCAATTTGCTGTCGTTTACTTTTACGTAAGGAGTTTCAATAAAACCAAGTTTATTTACTTTTGCAAACACACACAAAGAAGAAATCAAACCAATGTTTGGGCCTTCTGGTGTTTCAATAGTACACAATCTTCCGTAATGGGTATAGTGAACGTCTCTTACTTCAAAACCTGCTCTTTCTCTAGATAAACCACCTGGCCCTAGTGCCGAAAGTCTTCTCTTGTGGGTAATTTCAGCTAATGGATTTGTTTGATCCATGAACTGAGAAAGCTGATTTGTTCCAAAAAATGAATTTATAACAGAAGAAAGAGTTTTTGCATTAATCAAATCAGTAGGTGTAAAAACCTCGTTGTCTCTAACGTTCATTCTCTCTCTGATGGTTCTTGCCATTCTTGAAAGACCAACACCAAATTGAGCATATAACTGTTCACCAACAGTTTTTACCCTTCTGTTGCTTAAGTGGTCAATATCATCTACCTCAGCTTTTGAGTTTATAAGCTCAATTAGATACTTGATGATAGCAATAATATCTTCCTTTGTAAGAACTTTTACGTCCTCAGGAGTATTTCTATTTAATTTTTTATTGATTCTGTATCTTCCTACTTCGCCAAGGTCGTAGCGTTTGTCTGAGAAAAATAACTTTTCAATAATTCCTCTTGCAGTTTCCTCGTCTGGTGGCTCAGCATTTCTTAATTGACGGTAGATGTGCTCAACAGCTTCTTTTTCAGAGTTAGAAGGGTCTTTCTGCAATGTGTTGTAGATGATTGCATAATCGGCCATGTTGGTATCTTCTCTATTAAGAATGATAGTTTTGATATCATTGTCAATAATCAAATCTACGTGGTCTTTTTCTAGAACTGTTTCTCTATCAATAAGCACTTCGTTACGTTCAATAGAAACAACTTCTCCGGTAGATTCATCAACAAAGTCTTCTACCCAAGTTTTAAGAACTCTTGCGGCAAGCTTTCTACCAATAGCAGCTTTGATTCCGGTTTTAGTAACCTTCATTTCATCTGCCAGATTAAATATCTCTAATATGTCTTTGTCACTTTCAAAGCCTATAGCTCTTAGCAAAGTAGTAACAGGTAATTTCTTTTTTCTATCGATGTATGCATACATTACATTGTTTATGTCTGTAGCAAATTCAATCCAAGAACCTTTAAATGGAATAACTCTAGCGGAGTAAAGTTTTGTTCCATTTGCATGCCTTGTTTGACCAAAGAAAACTCCCGGAGAACGGTGTAATTGCGAAACGATAACCCTTTCGGCACCGTTAATCACAAAAGTTCCTTTTGGTGTCATATATGGTATTGTACCAAGATAAACATCCTGCACGATGGTTTCAAAATCTTCGTGTTCAGGGTCAGTACAATATAATTTCAATTTTGATTTTAGAGGAACAGAGTATGTTAAGCCTCTTTCTATACACTCTTCGATGGTGTATCTTGGTGGATCTATGAAATAATCCAAAAACTCTAATACAAAGTTATTTCTAGCATCTGTAATAGGAAAGTTTTCTGCAAAAACCTTAAAAAGACCTTCGTCTTGGCGATTTTCGGCAGTAGTTTCTAATTGGAAAAAATCTTGAAAAGATTGTAATTGTATATCCAAAAAATCTGGATAAGGGATGTGTTTTTTTATTTTTGAGAAAGAAATTCTTTCTGCTTTTTTATTTGTTACCAATGCTTATAAAGTTTTTAAAGTTGACAAAGAATGAGTTGAACTAATAAAATAACAAATTGGTTTAGTCCAAAAAAGTACACTTTTAGGACTAAACCATTTGCAAATGCAAAGCCAACGCTAGGTTGGCAATTGCTTATTTTACTTCTACTTCAGCTCCTGCTTCAGTAAGTTGAGCTTTTAATTGCTCAGCATCTTCTTTGCTAACGCCTTCTTTGATAGGCTTTGGAGCACCATCAACTAAATCTTTAGCTTCTTTTAGTCCAAGACCAGTAAGGTCTTTAACTAATTTTACTACTGCTAATTTGTTTGCACCACCAGCTTTAAGAATTACATCAAACGATGTTTTTTCTTCTACTGCTGCTCCGCCCGCAGGGCCGGCTGCTATTGCTACAGCTGCTGCTGCAGGTTCAATACCATATTCATCTTTTAGAATTGTGGCCAATTCGTTAACTTCTTTAACTGTTAGGTTAACTAGTTGTTCAGCAAATGCTTTTAAGTCTGCCATTTTTATTGATTTTTAATTGTTAATTTTTAATTGTTGTTTATTAATTACTCCGGTTTTTCAGAAAGAGTTTTGATTATTCCTGCAAGTTTTCCGCCGCTTGATTTAAGAGCAGAAATAACATTTTTAGCAGGTGATTGAAGAAGACCTATAACATCTCCGATAACTTCGTTTTTAGACTTGATAGAAGCTAAAACATCAACTTGGTTATCACCGATATAGATAGATTCTTGAACATAAGCACCTTTTAAAGCAGGTTTAGTATCTTTATCTTTTCTAAATTCTTTTATTACACGTGCCGGCACGTTTGCAGATTCGCAGAACATTACAGCGGTTGTACCTTTGAGGCAACCGTAAAGTTCGCTAAAATCTTTACCTGATCTTTCAAATGCCTTTTCTAGTAGTGTGTTTTTTACTACTTTTAATTGAATTGCGTTTTGAAAGCACTTTCTTCTAAGTTGATTTACTTTTTCAACTGTAAGTGAGGAAGTGTCGGTAAGGTAGAAATTGCTATTGTTAGCAATGGTTTCTACCAGTGAGTTAATTGCTAATTCTTTTTCTTCTCTTTTCATCGCTTAAAGCTTTTTTGTGATTAATTAAGCACCCACTGATTTAGGGTCAACTTTTACTCCAGGGCTCATGGTACTAGACATGCTTATTGATTTTACATAAGTACCTTTAGCTGCCGATGGCTTTAGTTTGATGATAGTAGAAATAAGTTCGGCTGCATTTTCCGAAAGTTTTTGTTGATCAAAAGATGCTTTTCCAATTGAAGCGTGAATGATTCCGGTTTTATCAACTTTGAAATCGATTTTACCAGCTTTAACTTCTTTCACTGCTTTCCCTACTTCCATCGTAACGGTTCCGGTTTTTGGATTGGGCATTAAGCCTCTTGGTCCTAAAATCTTTCCTAAGGCTCCTACTTTTCCCATTGCACTTGGTACAGTGATGATAACATCGATATCTGTCCAACCGCCCTTGATTTTTTCTATGTACTCATCCAAACCTACAAAGTCAGCGCCAGCTTCTTTAGCTTCGGCTTCTTTATCTGGAGTACAAAGAGCTAATACACGAACGGTTTTTCCTGTTCCATGCGGAAGGGTAACAATACCTCTTACCATTTGGTTAGCTTTTCTTGGGTCAACACCCAATCTTACAGCTACATCAACAGAGGCATCAAATTTTGTGGTTGTAACATTTTTAACCACTTTAGATGCTTCTTGTAAGGGATACGATTTTTCGAGGTCAACCTTTGCAAGTGCAGCTTTCCTGTTTTTGCTCAGTTTTGCCATTTTTCTTGTTATTAATTATTACTTTTTTGTTAGTGGTGAATCGCCTGTTACAGCAATACCCATACTCCTGGCTGTTCCTGCTACCATACTCATGGCAGAATTAATGGTAAAACAATTCATGTCTACCATTTTTTCTTCTGCAATTGTTTTTACTTGATCCCAAGAAATTTGACCAGCTTTTTTTCTGTTAGATTCAGCTGAACCAGATTTAATTTTAGCCACTTCTAGAATTGAAATTGCCACCGGTGGTTTTTTGATGACGAAATCAAAAGATTTGTCAGAATAAACCGTGATGATAACTGGCAATACTTTACCTGCTAAATCTTGAGTTCTTGCATTAAACTGCTTGCAAAATTCCATGATGTTTACACCCTTTGAACCTAGTGCTGGTCCAATTGGGGGTGAAGGATTAGCAGCTCCGCCTTTTACTTGGAGTTTTACGAATCCTGTTACTTCTTTTGCCATTGTTTAAGTTTATGATTTATATAATAAATTTCTTTTTGCAGTTCATAAGTGGAAGCCTCATGAAAACAATTAGAAAGTTTATCCAATTTCTTTTTCTACTTGCATGTAGCCCAATTCTAATGGTGTTTTTCTTCCAAAAATCTTCACCATTACTTTCAATTTCTTTTTTTCTTCGTTTATTTCTTCAATTACACCAGAAAAACTATTAAATGGACCATCAATTACTTTTACCATTTCGCCTACAACGTAAGGGTTGTTCATTTCTTCGTCTTGAACAGCAAGTTGATCTACTTTTCCTAGAATTCTATTTACTTCTTGAATTCTTAATGGTGTAGGGTCACCGTTTTTGTCACCAAGAAAACCAATTACGCCATTTATATTTTTTATGGTGTGAACAAGTTCTCCTAAAAGTGCCGCTTCCATTAAAATATAACCTGGAAAGAAATTTCTTTCTTTGCTGATTTTCTTACCGTTTCTAATTTGATAAATTTTCTCTGTTGGAATCAATACTTGAGCAACAAGATCTGCTAGTCCAACACGATTTATCTCAACTTCGATATACTGTTTAACCTTTTTTTCTTTTCCGCTAACAGCCCTTACAACGTACCATTTCTTTACTTGTTGGTCAGTCATTTGCATTAGCTAGATAATTTATATAGATTTTCCATTATGAATTTAAAGCCAGTATCCATTGCCAAAATCATAATTGCAATGATTAAACTTGCAATCATTACAACTACGGCGCTACTTTGCAGCTCTGGCCATGTTGGCCAAGAAACTTTTTCCACCAATTCGGTGTATGTTTCTTGAAAATAATTTTTAATTTTTTCTATCATCTCACTGTTTCTTTTTGCACGGGTGGAGAGATTCGAACTCCCATCAGCGGTTTTGGAGACCGACATTCTACCCTTGAACTACACCCGTGTATGGATACTATAGTAAAAAGCAGAAGAGGATGCCTCGTGTGAAGACACAAAGCATCCTTTTTCAGCCTCTAGTTTTTATTAAGAAATTATCTCAGTTACCTGTCCAGCACCTACAGTTCTACCACCTTCGCGGATTGCAAAACGTAAACCTTTGTCCATAGCAACCGGCATGATAAGATCAACTGTAATAGTTAAGTTATCGCCAGGCATAACCATGTCACGACCTTCTGGCAAGCTAATTTCTCCTGTCACGTCAGTTGTTCTTAAGTAGAACTGAGGACGGTATTTGTTGTGGAATGGAGTGTGACGTCCACCTTCTTCTTTTTTAAGAACATAAATCTCTGCTTTGAAAGATTTGTGCGGTGTAATTGAACCTGGTTTTGCAATAACCATACCACGACGGATATTAGTTTTGTCTATACCACGTAATAAAAGACCAACATTGTCACCAGCTTCACCACGATCAAGAAGTTTTCTGAACATCTCAACACCAGTTACAACTGATTTTAACTTTTCGTCTTGCATACCCATGATTTCAACTTCATCTCCTGAGTTGATAACACCAGTTTCAATTCTTCCTGTAGCAACAGTTCCACGACCAGTGATTGAGAAAACGTCTTCAACCGGCATTAGGAATGGTTTGTCAACTTCACGAGGAGGAATAGGAATGAAATTATCAACCGCATCCATTAACTCAAGAATTTTTGGCATCCAAGTAGCATCTTTGTTTAATCCACCAAGAGCAGATCCACGGATGATTGGGGTATTGTCGCCATCAAATTGATAGAAAGTTAATAACTCACGAATTTCCATTTCAACTAAGTCAAGTAACTCAGCATCGTCAACCATGTCTACTTTGTTCATAAAAACAACAATTTTAGGCACGCCAACCTGACGAGCCAAAAGGATGTGTTCACGAGTTTGAGGCATTGGTCCATCAGTTGCTGCTACCACAAGTATAGCACCGTCCATTTGGGCAGCACCAGTAACCATGTTTTTTACGTAGTCAGCGTGACCTGGACAGTCAACGTGAGCGTAGTGACGATTTTTTGTTGCATACTCTACGTGAGAAGTATTAATGGTAATACCACGTTCTTTTTCTTCCGGAGCATTATCAATAGAAGCAAAATCTCTTACTTCTGCAAAACCCATGTCTGCTAAAACTGATGTAATAGCTGCGGTAAGGGTAGTTTTACCGTGGTCAACGTGACCAATGGTTCCAATGTTTACATGTGGTTTGGAACGGTCGAATTTTTCTTTTGCCATGTTAAAAAACGATTTATTGTTATATTTATGTTTCTAGTTTTCGTTTCCTACCCTAAAATATTGCTAGTAAAAGCAAATGAAAATTTTTAGTTATTAAAATAACCAGGTGTTTTCATACCCTTTTTTTGTGTTTAGCTTTTTCAATTCCAACTTCCAAAAAACACTCGCCGAAATATCAATTTCCTAAAGGCTGTTGAGATAGAGCCGTTGAGGAGAATCGAACTCTCGACCTCTTCCTTACCAAGGAAGTGCTCTACCACTGAGCTACAACGGCTTAATTTTGAGCGGAAGACCGGGCTCGAACCGGCCACCCTCAGCTTGGAAGGCTGATGCTCTACCAAATGAGCTACTTCCGCTAGTGATCAAAATTATCCTAGAAGTAAAACCTTAATTTTACTTCATTTCCTTTTTATTTTAAAGAACTAAAACCTCTTTTACTGAAGGTTACCCTCTCTTTCTGTGGGGAGAGAAGGATTCGAACCTTCGAAGCTTTCGCAACGGATTTACAGTCCGTCCCATTTGGCCACTCTGGTATCTCCCCTTCTATTTTCACTTAATATAGAGCCGATGGAGGGATTCGAACCCCCGACCAGCTGATTACAAATCAGCTGCTCTGGCCAACTGAGCTACATCGGCAATGTGTCAAAAAACGTTTCCATT
>Ga0138287_1193368_pt1 | contig 21966 bp, 5 predicted proteins | sample S_130826_E_mt_FD_106917 | JGI IMG/M metagenome (GOLD analysis project Ga0138287, IMG submission 106917) | Freshwater microbial communities from Lake Simoncouche, Canada - S_130826_E_mt (Metagenome Metatranscriptome) | ecosystem: Environmental > Aquatic > Freshwater > Lake | place: Canada: Quebec... | reverse complement strand
GTCGACGTGGGCTTTCTCATGTATGAGCAACCTTTGCAGGTGCTGTGGCTATTTTTATTTTAGTTTTATGTTTTTGCCATCAGCACTAATTTAATTATGGGAGTCCTCTCAACACTATTCGCAACCCGTGGTGGCTTTGTTAGCGTAGAGGGGACTAGCATATACTATAAATACTGTATGTAATGTACACAGGGCGCTGAAGTTCCACAAAGTGAATCTCTCACTGTTCGGGGAACTTCAGGCGGTATAAAAATAATGAGTGTTCACGTCAAGCAAGGATTTGCCGATTGGTTAATTATCTTTTGTTCGACTGCGCCGCGGCTGTGGTAGCGGGGGGACAGGCATGGGTAATCTGCAGCAGAGGAATAGAAGAGCTAGTAGGACTAATATGACTATAATGATGATACCGGCCGTGAGCAGGTATTGTCCAAAGCCCCAACCATCAAGGCCAATGTCAAAGCCTCCGGTGACGTCGTCACCTTCTTCATGTCCAGAATCACCGTCGCCGGTGTATTCAGGAGGATCTGCAAGCTCTCCGGAGACCGTAATGTAGGTCCCGTCAGATAAATAGAGAGCTGTAGGCGTTCTTGAGGCTGATGTAGCCATGATGGTGCTCGCTCCGCTGAGGATTGTGATGACTGAATTGAGAGGGACAAGGTCTCCCGTCTGTGAAAACGCGAGTATCCCATCGCGCTTAGACTTCAGTTCAAGTGTGGCCGTATTGGCAGATGCCCATTCCCCTACAACAGTAGCCGAGGTAATGTCGTCTTTGGTAAGTGTGATTTTGGCAGGATCGACCTCGGAGAATCCGTAGGCCGTGAGTCGTAGCGTGAATGCTTCACCATTGCAATTGGTGAGAGTAAAGTTGCAAGGCGTCGTTGGACGGATGATAGGCATTGGGATGCAATTTTCGTTCGCGTCCCCCTCGTTGCAGACGATGCCTTCCCGATTGCGGTGACCAAGCTTTCGATCAGGCTCCCTGACACAAGTAGTGTCAACGGAGCAGTGCGTAGCGGTCACCGCAGAAGGGAAGGCAGCGGTAAGCTGCTGGAAAGAGAATGCAGGCCTGCGCCAATCGCAGGAAAGCGCGCCAGCCCGAGCAATGGGGGCGTTGGCGGCAGTTGAGTGAAAACTGAATGCAATCTGCTCATCGTTCCAAGGCCAAGTGGCAACTGTTGGATAGCTAGCAGCCTTATACATAGTAGAAATTGTAGTAAATGGCTCGAAATCGGCCAGGATGCCATTGTTATCACCGTGAGTCGTCTGCAAAATGGCAAAACGATCGGAGATAGCGAAAACGTTAAGATTAGAGACGTCCAGCACTACTTCCAGACGCCCGTCAGCAGAGGCCCAACTAGTCTCATAAGTGGAGAGACGTATGTCCTCTTTCTGCACTAACATACCTTTGGCATCCCTTTGCTCCATTGAGACTTCTATTCTAGTAGAGAGATAAGCGACATGATAGACAGTCGCGAAGGCTCCAAGAACTGGCTTGGCGACACAGACGGTATACTCAACACCGGTCATTCCGGTCTGGGAGTACGACCAATCGGCAGGCAGGAAGTTGGTCGCCCAAACATATCCTGCCGGCCATTCGTGGCACTCCTCGATGGAACCATGGGTGATGAATGCGTTCGCGAAACAGGTGCGGCTGTGGTCACTGTTACAGGGGTCGCAATGGCCCCAGTTGTCGTTGAGATACTCCATCTCACTATCAACGCCAAAGGCGTAGTAATCAAACTCCGCATTTAGGGTGTGTCCAGCGTCCTTAACTGTAACCGAAAGTGAACCGGCAAACTCTCCAGTCTCGTCGGAGAGTCGATACTCAACAGCGTAGCCATTCAGAGTTGGAATGGTCTGCTCAACGTAGTATCGTGAGTTCAAAACGTTGCCGGTCTGCTCAACTGTTTCACCGCGGAGGGATCCCGTGACGGAATTGGCCCCAGGGTAAAACTGAGCACTGGTTCGGTTTAGCAGGGCGAGGGTAACAACCCACATAAACTTCCACCAAGATGGAATGCGAAATTTGTGGACATGAGAGCCATCGACGTCACGCCGATTGATCTTTTCGCGAAGAGCCTTTGCAGGGCAATAGGCCTTCTGCCGTGTGCATAGCGAGCGGAGCCAGATGAAAGTGCCAAAAATAGGATAAATAATGAAAACTAGAAGCAAATCCGATATGAACGTGAACGGCGACAAAAATGGAACCGAAAAGCAAAATAGGAAGCGCGAACAGGGCAGTTTCTTGCGCAGTGTGCAGTAGTGGACAAAGGTAAGTATCCACCAGAAAAGGATCCAGGCGGCGGCGATCGGGACGAGGACAATGATGAGCAGATTGTTGCTAACACCCTCCTGGTACGCGGCCCATTGGGCGCAACCGTACATTAGGGTAACATCAACCATAGCCGTCATACCTGTAGGTCTGCAGCCCTGATAGCCGGCACCAACTGTTGCTGTTGAAACTGACGGAATGGAAGTGGTAAATTTGGTGTGTGGGACCCGCAATGGATACAGGTCCTCAACAGGTGCGGTCAATTTTGCGAAAGGAGTTGGTTGCGAGCCGAATTTGAGCATATAATTGAACTGTCTTGGAATGGGCACCTTTAGGTAATTGCCGGTGGAATTGCTGAAAATTGAGACATCCTCAGGAACTGCATACTTATATAGACGCTGGGTGGTCTGATATTTGTCAAAAAGAACGCCCCCGGCGACTGAGAATAGCTGGCGATTAGAGAATATGATAGTGGAAGTGTTAGTAATCGGAAGAATAGTGTTGGCCTCGATTGAATCAAGCGTGTTTGCGGAAGGTTCAGTGGAATAATAATAGCATCGAGTATCCACATCACGAAAACCGTACGGAGAATGCACACAGTCAGTAACATGAGAGTACTGATTAAGCACTACTAAATCCATGCGGCCCGTATCTAGATCGATGCGTTGCTGAACAACTTCCGCGTACTTGCTATATACAACTGAAGCGGTAGAATTTATCTTGTTGACGAAACCGTAACAGACCTGGATGGCCGCCAGCTTATCGCCCAGAAAAGTTGTGCCGATAGTGGTGCAATTATGGCAGTCGAGGAGCCAGCAAACACGATTCTCAGATAGCGATAAATAGTCCGTAGAAGCGAATGTCAATGTATAGTTAGGTGTAGAGCCATACCAATTTCGTGTCATGTTAGCGGAAGGTAGGCCGGATGCACCGTACATGCAATACATGGCATCACACATGTAGTTGACTTCGTGGGTGTCGTTCAGTCGGGCAACGATTGCTTGATTAGCATGCAGTTCGATTGGAGTCGTGTCAGTGGAATTGAAGAGAGAGAGCTGAGCCGTGGTAGGCACTAAGCTAGTATAGCCTAAAGCGGCGCGCCGTGTAAGCGGTTTCATAAATAGCGGAGTATCGGAAACGAACTCATAAGCCGCTGACGTAAATCGAGAATAAGGCGCAGCGCGATATTTTTCAGGCTCAGAGCATAGGTAAAACCCGGCCACAGTATAGCATTCTCCGGAAGGATTTTGATGTGTGTGAGGTACCTTGTGGGTAAAACGATATGAGCCGTAACGTAAATTTTGAACAGAAGTTAGCGGAGTTAACGGCTGGGATGGCTTAGGCGTAGTAGCTGTTGTTGTCGGTGTAGTTAGCGTGGTCGGTGTAGTAGAGGTACTGGTAGTCGTGGGTGTTGTCGACGTTGTAGTAGTAGTTGTCGTAATTGTCGTAGTGGCTGTAGAGGTAGTGGTCGGTGTAGTTGTTGTCGTGGTAGTAACTGTAGTTGTTGTAGTAGTGGCGGGTGTGGTTGTTGTCGTAGTGGTAACTGTAGTAGTCACCGTCGATGTAGTCGTTGTAGTGACGGTGGTGGTAGATGGATCTTCGTTGCTGCCGTTGCGAGTGGTTGAGGGGTCCCTAGATTCGATGGGTCTAAATTGATAGCGCTCGAATGGATAGAACCCCGGCGTCACTTCGTCACAGCAGAACTGCTTGCCTAAAACATTGTAGGCGTAATCGTGACCGGAAGAATAACAGGGCAAACCGGGATGGGCATTAAAGGGTTGTGTGCAATGGCCGAACATCTGAGTGATGGATACACTCAGCTTTGCCGGGAACATATGCTCACATCTCTTGTCTTGCACCGGTAAGCCGTGCCGCGTCAGGTAGCAGACCCTGGATGAGGGCACGAAGTAACCACCATAGTCGAGACAAACGCCTATGTCCTGAGTATTTAAAAGTGTCAGGTCGGAGTCGCTGGCGCGAGGGCAAGCGAGAACGACGGGGGCGACGAACAACAGCCATAACCAGGCCATGATGTAAATTTTGAAATTTTTATTATGGGCCCAAAACAGTTAGACAGATAATTAAAACGGAAGCCAAAACAAAAAGATGAAGCGTCTTCATGTTTAGAAAGGATGCGGTGTGTGTCGCAAATGCCAATAGCGAACCAGCAATGAAAATTAGCCATCCGAAAGTGGCAATCAGTTGATGCAGGATATGCGCAAATAGTCGGACATAGGTGAGCCCTGATTGACTCGATGCAATGAATATACCGAAATAACGCGAAATGCACGTCGAAAATGGTGTGCTCTTAAATGACCCGTAAATGAAACCGTCTGGTGTCTTGCAAAACACGGAATCAAAGTGTCCTAGATAACGGACTGGAAATGGAAGAAAGAAGAAAGTGTAAGGGAAACAATAATTGTCGTCTAATGGCAGCTCGGTCGTGATAGAGGCGTTGTTAACACAATGCCCGGCAACAGCGGAGGCATGAGCATAGAACGCGAAATCGTTAAACCTAGTCCTTAAGATAGAGGCGTACGAATTGTACGCTAGGTAGCCCCCTAATACGAGGATGCCTATAAGGAAGAGCAATTTACTAGCGAGTGGTAGACTCAGAGCCGCGAGACGAGCCAGGCTTTGGCTCGTCGTCGTCTTCTTCGTCGTCTCCAGCGGCGGGCTTTGGCGGCTTGTGTTGTGCCGCACGTTCAAGCGCACGCTTAGCGGCAGCTTCTGGAGCGATGGGCTCCTCTGGTGCTTTGCCGACGGCGCCTCCGAGGAGGTCGACGAGGGCCTTGCCGCTGTCTTGGGTGGTAAGACCGTAGCTCGCGAAGAGCTGGATGACGCCGGCCTCGGCGACGGACTGCTTGTTGGTAGCGAGCCAGAGCTTGGCGACCAATTGTTTGGTGTCTCCATGCTGATGGTAGAACTGCAGCCATTTGCCACCGTTAGTCTTAACGGCGCCGGTGTACTTCTGGGCTGGGCGAGATCTAGATCGCTGGGACGGCTTGTTATTGCGCTTGCGGCGCTGCATGACGGGCTGCTGAGGCTCCCACTGAATGGGAGGGCCGTACCTGGGGGTGGCGATGGCGTTGTAGCCCGAGACATAGCCAGGGAATATCTGTCCCCTGGAACTTGACCGGCCTCGAGATTGCGACCGGTAGCGGCCCGGAGATCTAGTGGGCCGCATGGGTGCAGGTGGTGCCATTGGAGTGACGTAGATTTGGGTCCCTCCTTTGTTGTTGTTGTCGCGACGCGGCCTGGAATTGGAACGTCCGCGGGCTCTAGTGCTAGCTGCTGCATTAGACATGTTTGGAAATTTTCAAATTTTTATTATGGCCGTGGTGAAAGACGGAAGGTGGACGGAATCGGGTAGAAATCGGTGACGCGCAATGTCTCAGACGCTACGTAGCGTCTGAACATCAAATTGTACGTGGAAATAAGGTCGGGCAAAGGAGCCTCACTGGAGGCGTCCTTATGGTTGAAAATAATAAAAGCTTCGGACGAAAAAGTGACCTGAGCTGCAACAGCAATCGCTGAGCGCTCGAAACGTGCTTGGATGCGGGATAGACGATCGGTCTGATCCCGGAACGAATTGATGACGGTGTTTGTGATCTTCAAAGCCATTGATCCTCCAGGCTCGAGACTGTCAGCGGCGGCTTCCAGGTCATCAAGCGTCACAGGATACATGTCAGAAACAATGATAAACGGGCGACGCGACTTGTTAGGCCACGGCCCGATCCAATCCGGGCAGTCGAAGGTGTTGTTAGTCTCGCTGCAGGAAACGCGAACGTAATCCAGGGCAAGAACTTTGGCGAAGTGGCAAGAGGCTTGACCAACGTTGTGGCCCCCAATGCAGAGAATAGGTGCATTGATGGGGCAACCACGATAGGCGGCCTCAGCGAACATCGCATAGAGCTTCTTGCGTGTGTTGTTGAATCCCTTGAAGTCTGAATGAGGCGGTGTGTCAATCGGTTCAACATGCTCAACGCACGCCGCGACTCGAGCTTCGAGTTCAACTTTGCTAATCTCTGGGGCCGAAGGCACCTGTCGAAGTAGCAAGTTGGACTCGGAGAGATACGAGTCAAGCAGGCAATAGTTAGAAGAATGTGCGGAGCAAAAGTTGCCGAATGCATCACAAGGTTGTGGATGAAAATGCAGAAATCGAGCCGGACGACTGCCTGTTGAGCAGGGGCCGACTTTGGGAATCTTAGCGAGAGGTAGACCAGCAATGAGGATTGGGTCATGCTCCATCGTGTAGAAGTGATTCTCTCCGATATGGAAGACGTAAGGCTTCTTCGCGTTGCGAATCATATTGTCCGAGCCAAGAATCAAAGCACCAGGGTGCAATGTCGTTGCGTAGTAGTGAGAATCAAAGTAGATGATCAACTCATCCCCTGTTGGCTTCCAAGCCTGCATGTCACGGCCGTAGGCGATGTCGATATTGTTAGGAACATCACCGAGGGCGCGACCACCACCGAGATAGATGGCGTCTCGAGGGAGAATGTGTTGGGCGAGGAAGCGCTTCAGACCAGCATTGCGTGGCGGTAGTTCGGCAATGCGGTAGACTAAAGATCTGGGAAAGTTGTCATACACGCAGAAGGTCATGCGTGCATCGCAAAGGGCATCGTGGGCGGTGCCGTGACTCTCATCGCAGAATGTGGAGTGCATCTCAGACAATTTGACAGCTTGGCGAAGAGGCTTCTCAAAGAACTCAAAGGTCTCGAAATCGATGAACGGGTACATAATGTCCAGATCCAAGGTGATGGGTTGGATGAGTAGAGTCTCAGGTCTGATCACGGTGTGTGTCTTACAGAAGCTGTCCCCTTTTGTGTGGAACATAGGGGGCTCGTGGCACTGGCCCTTGGCGCAGCGCGCATCTCCTAGATGTGTGGAGAGCAGGGATAGGATGCCCCAATCGAGGCGTCCACCCTTGGTAAGAAATGCAACACGCCCGCAAGCAGCTGAGTTCTGGATGAACTGAAGAATGGATCTCTTGACACTGGCCCAGGGCGACTTATAGTGCCGGCGCGTGGAGCGCCAGTACCTAAAGCCAGGCGGGTCGAAGTATCGGATCGGGAACGGGATGGCGAGTTCTTCAGGACACGGAGTGTAGTCAGGTCGATAAGGTTGGAGATGGAAATCGCAAGCTGCGCCGTTGAAAGCGAGAAGTGCAATTTGCCCAACGAATTGGCGAGGTTTCTGATTGTTGCGCCGGTCGTAGGACGAATAAACAAATTCGCAATCAACAGCGAAGACATTGCAGTCAGGGACGGTTTTGCTGGTGCCGACGTAGCGCCGATACCATGCCTTTCCGTGTGCTGCAAGTGTGTTGGGAATATCGTCGATGTTGAGAGGTTCGATGGGTTGCACCCGATTGATGGTCGCAGCTTGGGTTTGTAGCGACGCGAAGGATGCATCATAATCTGGGCTCTCATCAGTGACAAATTCGGTGAGGGCAATTTCCAAGTCCGGTTCTTCATCCTCAACGGATGGTAAATGCGGTTGGATTGGTGTGTCGTAAGAGCGTGAACCTGAACTGGCTTCAAGTTCGAATGGAATTTCATCGATGTTGCGTTCGCGGAAGTCGTCTCCTTCCTGGGTGAAGCGAAGATCTTCGATAGGATCACCGCCTTCTGCGGTCCAGAAGTCATGTGCCAAAGCGTGCTTCGGGGTCAGTGTCGTGTGGGCGCGTAGAAAATCGAGGACGCGCCGGTCAGAGTAGAGAATGTGCAACTTCTTTCTCGTACGAGACACACCAACATTGAAGCGCGAAGGCTCCATGTTGATGCGGTGGGTTCCACCAGCAAGGACAAGGACTACCACATCCCACTCGTCTCCCTGAGCAGCATCGATCGTTTTCACGGTCGTAGCGTACGGCAGGGTCCTTGCGAAATCTCGCAGAAGATTCACGAGCGAGTGGGTGGGCGCCAAAATGGCTATGCTACTTCCAGTTTCGTCAGCAGTGAGCTGGCGAACTAGGTCGTATGTCGCTTGATCAAGCTTCGGTGGGACAGAATGCGCGGAAAGTTCCCCAAGCAGCTGATTGGCAGATTTTACTTGGCCAGAATAAAAAGCATTGGAGAAGAAGCGCACAACACGCTGGGGGCATCGATAGCAGGTGGTAAGCACGAAATGCCGGCCCAACTCGTATAGATAGTTGAACACGTTTGCTTGCTTCGGATTGATGTCGATGTTGAGAATCGGGGCTCTCTGTTTGGGATCACCGATCATGATGAGGTTCTCAGGCTTGTGAAAGAAAATTGCTGCGAGCTCGATGAGCAAGTTGTTAAGCCCAGATTCTTCGAGCAGCAATGTTTTGTATCGCCAAACGTGGGACGACTTAGTGGTGCGCACCATGATGTGCAGATCGTTGCAACGACTGTTCTCAGTGATGATCTCAGCCGGAACATTAGGAGTGTAATTCTCCTTTTGCGGGTCCAAGCGGCGCACTGGCAAGCCAGCGCGGAAAGCAGCATGTGCGATGACGTCAGCTGACGCGTGAGAGTCAGCTAGCACCAAGATGGATTCCCTCGTTCGCTCGAGCAGAGACCGCAACAGCCGGACAGCTGTGTAGGTCTTGCCGCAGCCAGGAGGGCCGGTGATGAAGTTGAATGTGTTAGCAGGCATGCTTTCGACGTTCAGCGCAGGCCGAGCGTCTATCATTGCTTGGAAGTAGAGAGGATCGAATTTCTCTGTAACAATCTTGCGGAATGGTATGAGGTCGACATTTGTGCTGTCGACGACAACGCTACCATGGGGTAGCTCAAGCTGCGATCTGAATTCTCCAGCAGAGTAGGTGCAAGGCCACGGTGTAGCGGTCTTGTGGAGAATGTAAGCGTAGGTGGCAGTAGGTTTGAACACCAAAGTCGGGATCGAATAACGATAGTGTCCGATGCGAGGCATCAGCTCTGTCCATTTGTGTTGTTTTGGATCTTTGTCTCCAGTCGTGATGATAATGTGACTGAGAACATGTAGTGATTCCTGTCGTCGTTGATGGATGAAGCGGTCGAAATTGAATTGGTACATGTCACTGTAATTTCCAGCGACAGACGGGCTTCCCTCGTAGAGCCAGCGGAATGAGGTTTGCCCAATTTGAATGCGAAAATTGTCGACAAGAGGTGCTCCAGCAGGCAGGCACTGCGCGCAGCCAAGCTTCAGACCAGACGCGAGCTTGACGAAAAACAATTCGCCTAGATCGTGAGTGTGGCTGCACTTGATAGGGCGTGCGCGTAGTGATAGCGAGCAGGATGTACGTCGGTGATGGGCGACTGCGCAGGAGCCGGTGGTGGCAGCACAGAGATTGAGGCCGCAGGCGCACTTGAATGCACAAATCACACCGCAGTGATCGCACGGCAGTAAATCGCTGCCCTCTAGCTCAACCCCTTCTAGGGTGAACATTTCGGGTGCAGCGAAATGAGCGTCGGTCTCCGCCTGATAGCGAATAACCTGCTCGCGCAACAAGGCGCACTGTTCGGGCTGGTATGGTCTCAGAAAGTTTAGGTAATCCAAAACCACAGCGGTGGGAAATGGGATAAGCGGGCTAGCAGAGTGCTGATGCAGCCGGATGAGAGACTGCAGATAGTCCAGCACAGCCAGATTGTCACCGACGTCAAACTTGTCAACGCCTGATTCGTCGTCGAATTGAAGAGTGAGAGAGTGAAGAACCAATGGAAGTTGCCGTTCGTAGGCGGGCAAGTCACGCAGAATGTTGTTCCAACACGACATCATGAGACCATAGTACTTAGCAAAGTACCGGGCATGATCGTTGTATGGCTTCGGAAGCCAAATTGCGGATCCTAGTATTCGATCAGCAGGGACGGTTGCGATAACACGCCGCCTGCCATAGAAATCAGTCACCGTAAAGGCGACGTGGGAACAGTATCCGTTGACTACCCCGTCCTCGACAGGTAGAATTTTGTTGGTGAAGTCATAGCCTCCAAGAAATCTGGCTATGCACTTGTAGTGATCTAAATCTAGTTCGAAAGGAAGTGAAAGAATTTGGTCGTCTCCAACACCGGCAATTTGCACGATGTCAATAAGACGCTGGGCGTCGCGTGTTGTAATTGGCGTGTCAAGAAAGACGATAGGAAAAAGTCGAGAGCGAAAGTCTGGGTCAATGTCTGTTGTCAGAATGTAGAAGATGATGTTCCAGAGAGTGTGTTGCATAGCGACCATGAAATTGAGCTGGGCCGTGTAAGCACTGCCCGACATGACACCGAAAAGCTTGTAGCACAACATGCCGTCTTGGATGAAGACGACGCAAACGCTCGTGTGGTACGAGAGCTTAACCCACTCAGCTGAGTTGGGTAGCTTGGATATGAAGGCCATGGCCTCCAAAGAGTTGCGCTGGAAAAGAGAGGAAGCTTTCGAATCAAAAGTCGGGAAGTCTTGAGAGTAGGTATGCCTGCCGGACACGACGTGCTTGTTGATGAGCCGTTCATAGTGCAGTCCGTACAGAGATTGCCCACCCTTGTAGGCGAGGTCAGGATTGATGTTCATAGCCTTACAGACGGAAAAACCCAATGCCTTTTGACACATCTGAGAGAGAGTGTTTGGAGCAAGGATTCCGCGCATCTTAGACTTCTGATTGACACTAGCCTTCTCATGTGCTGTAGCAACACCCAGTGGAATTTTGTCTGGTGTGTCGTAGATATGCTGAAAGTCGTCAAACGTCTCGCGACGAATGTTGTCGGCGATGGTATTGAAAGGGAACCCAGCGCTCGTACCCGACACCCAGGCAGCATTCCAGGGTTTAGTCGGCACGGGGTCCACACCACCGCAGCAGTCTTTGATGATTTGGATGGCTGCGAAGCTAATGAGCTGGTTTGCACCCGGTGTTATGGGCAGGCAACCAGCGTTGTTGAAGGCTTCCATGATGTCGTCACCTGACGACACAGGCACGCCGTATTTCACAACGACGGCATCCGGAGGGGGCAGTTTTGGCTCGAACAAGAGCAGCCCGCCCGGTTTTTGATGATAACGAAGGAAGTCCTCAAAGCTCGCCATGAACATTGGATCTAGAGTTGCCGCACGAGTAGGAGTGTGCGGTAAGTTGGTGTGCGCCAACTTAGCGATCGCAGGGCCGGTAGTGCCAATTTTCGTGGTAGTCCGGCTAAACGCGTACTCTACGGTCTGAACATACAATTGCGAAGCCTCCGGTGGCAATGTCGGATTGGCGACAAAGGGTGGAAACAGAGTACTCTCAACAATGATCTCTCCATTGTCCTCTATGGAAGGCAGGAGCTCAGCTGTTGTGTAAGAGCCCTTGCGGAAGAGGTGCTGCAAAGTTGGATCTATATGGGTCCAGCCCATATAGGCAGCGTGTTCTTCAGTCGTCATCTGAGGTGCGTCAAATGGTTCATGACGCAAAAGCCGATCGAGATACGTCATAAGCCGTGAATCTCCATAGGAATCAAAGAGATGTCGGGTCTTATGCGCAGGAACGGTCGGTCTGACGAGAGAGATGTTGCCAAGTAGTAGTGTTTCGGAGCAGAACATAACCAAGTTGTTGAACAAGGTCATGTCCAGCTCACCAGAGGGGTCGTGATCGAAATGCTCATAGTCGTAGAGATCTCCGTAGATTCCAACGTCATTGGGAGCTATATCACCAACGAAAGGTAGTTTGGGAATGATGTCCTCTAGTCTTTGCTTAGCCGAAAGCAGCAGATAGCCAGCGAGTCCAAGAAATCGATTGCAGCTCTTGCAATGGTGACGGTAGACTTCAGGGCAGAAGTCAGAGCGATCAAGCTCGGAGAATGGCCACATGGAGTGGAGCAATTGAATATGCTCCAAATCGTGTGCCAGGATATAACCCACCATGTCCAGAATGGAAATGGGCGAGATAATCCGGACAAGAAACTCCTTGTGAACAATGCGTTCTCCGTCCCAGTATTCGTGTTGCATGAGCCGATGAAGCGGAAGAATTTCGTCTTCCACCATCTCGTAAAGAGAGAACTCTTTTCGAATGGACCGTTTGTGCTTAAAGTTGATTCCGGCATAGCGAAACGATGTCGTTGCTTTATTTTCGATGTTGAGTTCGAACTTATACGGGCATTTGCCAGTATTGATGAAGTAAGAATGGCGCGTCGGAGTATCAATGACGGAGTCAGAGTAGAAACCCATCTCAGAGCGTAGCGGGAGGCAGTGCTCAGCGATGAGACCGTAGCATAGGAAACATACTCCGAGATCTCTTCCATAGACTTGCGGGCATGCGGTGCCAGGTGTGCAGGAGTCCATGGTGCCAATGCGGATAGCGTTGGTTTCTTCTTCAGAATCGAAAATAGCGCAATCGCCAAAGTAGTAGTAGAGGTATCGAACTTCGGGAAAAGGTGAGGTAGAATAGCCAGCGGGGGGCGCATTCGATGCGGCACTTGAAGACTCAAGTGTGGCCTCGGGAAGCGCCCCCGGTGCGATCGCTGGACTTATAGGATAAAGGAGTGGTGTGCCGACGGGGGGCGCAGTGCACGGTGGCACGACTGAAACTTCAGTTGTGCCATCGTAGGCAAGCGCCCCCGATGAAATCGTCGGACTTTGGGTTTCGTTGGGGATTTGGTTGTCTGTGCTCATTAGCTTCTCAGCCCGTCAGCGGGTCTGAGGAATGTTCTTCAGAAGGTGGATAATGCTGTTTTGAGAAGCGAGATGCTCATGGCTGACGTAAAATCCGCCACAATTGATCGAATCGTCGAACGGTTCCAGCGATCCAACTTTGACGTTCTTGTGCAGGACATGAATGCCGACTGCAGTCATCTTGGTGGTAGGCGACTGAGAAAACGCTTGGAGTTGATAGGTCTGATTGACATCAGGCGCAGCGGCAGCAGCACCATTGAGATCAGCCTCAAGCTCGGCAGAAGTGGCAGGAGCAGTATCCTGGATGAAGAAGTGGTCATAGTTGCATGATGGATCCTGACAACGAAGGCGATGCGGACAGGGTAGTCCGTGATGGCCGCCATTAGTGCAAGAGCCGGCAAGGCGCCAGTTGATCGGGCGGGGATTTCCGTTGCAGGTGGAGCAAACGCGACAGCCATCGCAGCGCGTGATTACACTGCGCTTGTCAGCATGAGGATTGTATTTCTTGCCGCAAGGATGATGAGTGACGAGTGCGGGGCTGCAGCTACCAGACATGATAGCATGCGAGACAAACTGAGACTCAGGCATCTTCGTATTGCAGAAGGTGCATTGAAACAACTGAGAACGGTTAGCCTCGAGATAAGCAGCAATCTCCTCAACCTTGTCCTCGTGGTCCTTGAGCGTCTCCGGCTCAGCTATCTCAACGATAAAGCGGGCGGATTCAGAGGCGATGGTCGGTTTGAATTTGGCGAGGATTTCAGCAAGCTTGTTTCTGTAGGCAGTGGGGTCTCCAAGGACAGTGTCGATGTTGTCATGGGTGAGCATCAAAGCGTGCTCCACAAGCTTCATCAGAGCAGACTTGAACGCAGCACTTCTGGCGTTCGCACGAGCAGCAGCAGCCTGGTCTACATTAGCAGCCATCGCATTGCGACGTTGCTCTTTGATTTCGCGAGAGCGTTGCAGAGCGGCCTGTGCCAGAGCGATGTTTTGCTCTTTCAGCGCCGTCTTGGCGCGGCGGCGTAGTTCCGACATCAGGTTGTTCATCGAAACCCTCTCGCTCTTAGCCATATCAGCAGTCTCGGCCTCAACAATCATGGCGAGATTGGCGAGGATCTTGAAATCTTGATTAGACATACAGATGTCCCTAACCTGTTCAATAGCACCAGCCAGGTCCTCAGAAAGCAGTTTCTCGAGAATAGGCATATCTTCCTGCAAGCGCGGAACAGTGCGCATCCATTCACGGATGGCGGTTGTTGCAGTGTCGACCGATTCGAGAGCTACTACAGCATTACTAGGCAGCAGGTCAGGATAGTGGGCGCGAATGATGGAAGAAATGTGCAGTGAGTTGATGAGCGTAATGTACTTAACGTCTTCGACAGTTTCAGCATTCTTGATCTCCTCCAGGATGTCAGCGAGCTTTAGCGCAGTGGGGTCGAGAACGGCGACAACCTTGCCGATAGCGCGCATGAATGCCTGGGCGGAAGTCTTGTAGGTGTTGAGTGTCACATCGTCAGCCTTATTCCAATTGAAAAAGTCCGAGTCCTTGGCTTGATGTCCCCTGAAATTGGGGAGGATCACGGGTCCAGCTTCCAGCATAGCTCGTGAGAGACGAGTCTCCCACATGTGGCGATAGGCGCGCAGGAACATCATGATGAGTCCGAAAATAGAGCACGCGCCAGCTGTCCAGTAAACATACTGCCAGTCGCCGAAATCAAAATAGAGCTTAGCGAAGTAGGAAGTGAAGGTGGTGAGCAGAGCCAAAGGACGCTCAACTTGAGGCGGGGCCCAGGACTCAAGGCTGGCAGCAGTGGTGGCGATCGGCCCAAGATTGTCAAAGACGCTTTCGAGCATAACGTCCAAAGCTTCAACGCAAGAGTCATGATGCGGGGGAATGGCCCAAAGGTCCTTACGGTCAACGATGTGCGTGTTGAGATAAGAGCAAACAAGGGCCAAAAGCTGCCGAGGTGCGACAAGAGGGCGAGTGATCGGTCGGACAGTGTCAAGCTGAGCAATGTACTCAGAGAGGTCTTCATCGGTGATCTGCAGGATGGACTTGCAGCGGGCAGACAGTGTCGAAGTCTTAGCGTGGTATTCGCGAGACTGAGCGCGGGTATAGTGCGCAGCGACAACAGACTGAACTGCCTGTGCAATACCGATAAGGTGAACCTGCACCTTGTGCTTGGCCAAAAATCCGGGTTGAACGATGTCGTTAATACTATGCCCAGAGAAGAGCCCGCCGTCGTCACACATGATCGGGATCTGGTGCCCGCTCATGGTTGAGACGTTGCCGCAATGGAAGCCGATAACAGCGGACTCCTTGCCAAAGGATGCGACAATAGGGGCTCCGCAGAGGCCGGAAAAGTTGGCGGCAGTGGTGGTGCCAGTCCAATTGGCGAGAATCTTAACAGGAGCAGCATTGATCGTATACAGGTAGGCCGAAGTCTCCGTGTATTTGGCCATGCGCTTGAACTTGAAGTCGTCCAATTCAGCAGCATACTGAGAGTTCGGAGTGTAGGTGAGATGAATAAGGCTAGGATGATAGGTGGCCAGGTGGAAATTGGAGCCGAAAGCGCCAAAGTGCTTGGCCCAATCGATAGCGCTGAATGCTTGCTTGGTCGGGTTCAGCATTGCGTGGGTTTGTATGATGATTCGGTCTTTAAATACTGAAGCCATCATCTCCTTTTCAAGTTGAAACTTGACAACTTTGAAGGTGAGATGGGCAGGTTTGGAGCCAGCCTCGAGAGTGGCCTTCATGGCCTTAACGGGGTGGGTGCAAACGAGGGCCAAGTCATCAAACAAATTACCAATGGACGAACCATAAGAGATCTGCGGAGTGTGAACAGCAGAGGTATAGACCTGATTGCGGACTGCGGTGACAGTGTCCAGCATAGTTCTATAGTTAGCATCATCGGTGTCGATTCCTTCAAGCAAAGCAAACAGGCGGTCGGCATTTTTGGCATTGATCTCGACGGAGCGCTCCCAGACGCGTGAGCGAGAGAGAATGAAGCGCAGAGCAGCAGTGATAACAATGAGGGATAGAAAAAATTGGTTGAGCAAAGGCGAAAGCAGAAAATACTCAACACGGGCCATAGAAATGTAGAAGAAAATGCTGTGTAGAGTGCCAGGGCGAGCACTGTAGAATGCAAGAGCAAAGCCAAGGTTCAAACAGACAGACATCAGAGGGTCGACGTCGTGCATCTTTATCAAACCGGCGGCAATAGTTGCACCTGCAGCGTAGCGGGCAGTGAGAAGATAGGCGAATCCAAGAATAGCGGCGTTAGGAAAGACGGTGCACAAAGCGGCAGACACAAGGATAGAACAGATATAGGTGAGTGCAGCCTCACGCCATTCATCGAAAAAGACGTTGAGAGCATCAGCAAGGGTATTACCCATGTAGATGTATCCGGAGTCAGTGCCAAAGATTGTTCCTGAAGTCCTAAATTGCTGGTCAGTCAACCGATACTTGGATGGTTCTCCAGCGTTAATGAAGACACAAGTGCCTTCCATACGCTCAATAGAACAGGAGCCAATCCAAAAAGGAAGAGTGCCAGCATACCAGGAGTACAACGTTTTAGCACGATAGAAGCGATCAGGCCTACTCTTGCAGCGACCCATGACGGCGTCAGGGGAGTAACCATGGTAGAGAGCATTGGAGTCGTAGATGAGAGTGGGTACATCATCAACTGTAAATATCTCAAAGTTCTCACCACACTCGCGGCGAAGAGTCTCCTTAAGATCACGAACGGCTGGCGACGAGATGTCTGTGCGCCAGTCGGGGATAGCTTCAATGGAGTCGTCGATTTCAAAATGATGCCGGAAGGCGGCAGGAACCTGTGGTAGCTCCTTGTAGCTGATGCGGCAGCCAGATGGGCCGCAGAAGGCGTCATAGTTGAGCAAAGCATGACGCAGAATGGCGTACTTATCGGCCTTAAACTCCGGCAAAGAGAAGAGCCAGCTCTCAATCAAATTGAGAACTCGCTCGTATCCAGCAGAAACATGAATGGTCTTGACAACACCGAAGAACAAATACGGCTGCATTACGCGATCAGCATCACCACAATCCGTGGCAGGAGCTGGGCAATAAGTGCGGCCATCAAAACTTGCGAGTGTGAACATCGGCTCGGAGGGTTGGGTCATGGTAAATAGGTCACCGGCAGCGTTAAAATAACGCAACTCAGTAGAGGCAACGTACTTAACATTCAAAATATTAACACCCAACAAGCCAGTGTCAGTATACTTATATCTGAGATCGCAAGCATCAGTAGGCTCGTAGGGTATGCCAAAAGCAGGGCCATGTTTGTAGAGTTCATGACCAGTAGCGTAGCGAAACACGCCGTCTTCATCTTGAACAACAACTGAGTGGATGACTGAAGCAATTTCAGGTGTCATGTCGCAATGCTTCCAGATCTGGCGAAGGGGCTCATCGATGGCAACGCTGGGCAAATTCTTCTCCATTTGTGGAACTTCAGCGGAGAAGATGCTCGAAGCAGCGGCGGGGGTGCGTGAGACAATATAGGCCAAGAGCGATAACTCATCGTCGCACATGCGATTCGCGTTAGCGATAACAGTAGGGTGCGCGGAAAAGTTGACAATCAAGGTCTGAGAGAACTGCCAAATTGGGTTCTCAATGTACTTTGAGAGCTCGTTACTAATAAGCTCAATGTCAGACGCAGGCACGACGCAAGTATCAGAGACATCAGAGAAGGGTTCATAGTCGAGGGCGAAGAAGAATGAGCCATCGACGGGGTCATCGTGCTTTGCCTGAGAGGAAGCATGCCGCGCGATCTTGGTGTTGGTATCAGTAAGAAGCTTTTCAGAGAAGGAGAGATATCCCATAAAGAATGGAACATTAGCAGCTTTGCAACGATCACGCACAGTGACGGCCTCAGCACGAAGGATTTTAAAGTCGCGCGCGACGCGGGCAACCTCGGAACGATAAGCGTCAGCAGTGTCGTCCACCATCCAAGCGCTGGTATACTTGTGCACGTCCATAAGCGGATAGTCGCAATTAGGTCTAGGGGCGATGAACAAATGTTCATACATGTCCAGCTTGGGAGCCTCAGCGATAACTACTGGCTCTCCTTTTCCCATATCATGTGGGTTAGCATACTGATAAGCTGGCGCAACGTTTTCCAAACGCTCCTTGGCCTGAGCAGCATCCAAACGCTCCTGGGTTTCTCTTTCCTTAAGCAAACGCTGAAGGCAATCCGAGACCGTTTCCGATCTCATGCAAGATGTTGCATTAAAACCATTGGCACGAATGACAGTATATGCCTTATCATCTTTGCATACGCCATTGACTTTCTTACTACCGACGATGCACTTATCCTTAGCGGGATTGCGCAGACTCTTGATCTCAAATCCATCGATCTCCTCCCGGAGATTGGTAGGATCACCGACGATGTAGTACTTGCCCTCAGCAGGAAAAATTACTTCCGGGAGCAAAGCAACATTGCGGTCACGAGAGCCGATTGCGTAAAAACCATTAGGATAAACGGACATATAAGCCTCAGTCGGAGTCATAACACAGGCGAGTGCGCAGGTGATTTGAACGATGTTGTACTGCCATCTTGGTTGATCCAGAATGCGGTCGGACGGTGCGGTGACGATTGTCATGCTCTCCTTACCATTCTCATGAGAGAAGATGTAGCGGGAAGTAGTATCGTGCATGCCAATCATTCTTTTTCCAGGGAAACAATGCTCGTACGCGGAAAACAGATGCGGTTGAGCGAGGGTGGCAGATAAAGCGGAGTTGCAAGGAAGGCGGCTGGCCGGATCGTCCATGACAATGAAAGAGGAGCCAACAAGAAGACAAAGAGCAAGAGCGGATCCAATGATTAGGCTATAACTTCCGCAAGCGATAGCGACTATGCAGAAATTGACGCAAACCATGAGAACCGGATGAATGAAGATGCAAAGAAAAGCGATGATGCTGAGAATGAAATAGATAGGCCAAAGTGAAAGATCGCGAAGGTTGAGGATAAAGATCCCGTAAGCAACGAAAGCTAGCATAAAGATGGCATTGAACCAGTGGCACACGCTAACGACAGAAGTGCCGAAAGCGGTATAGCGGATGAAATAGTGATGCTCATCAGGATGCTGCTGGACCCAAGTTGGGCTAGCGTCAGCGGTCGGGAGTGTGCAAACAAAGGCCAGGAGGAGAAGACAGAGGATAGGTGCACGTGATCGGGTTCTGGTGACGTTGCGAGTTGGAATAGCGAAGGGTGCGCCGAAGTCGATAGGCTCAGGTTCAAGAGCGTAGTTATCCTGCTCAAGGTCAGGGTCATGAAGGGCCGGATTAGGGCACGGAGGATGCATACGAATGTAGGCCCAGAAAGCAGTGGCGGCGAAGGCAGCAGTAAGGAAATAGAGTGCAAAGAGCAAAACCCAAGCGGCAGAGGATGGAGAAGGAATACGCGTCTGAATGGTGGTACAATTAGAGTCGACGCCAAACGCAGAGGCAAGAGGAAGCAGAAAGATGATAAGAGCGATAGCGGTAGCTGTTGAAGAGAATCGCACATGGCGGTTGCGACGGTGGTTAGAGGCAACATAAGGTGGAGGGGATTCAGTTTCAACATAGGCAGGAGGTTCTTCGGCAGGTTCAAGGTTGTAGTCGTTCGGGATGGCACGAGCTGTAGCAACTTCGATCTCTTCAGGAAGAGCATCCTCAGGTAGAGCGTCAATTGTACGTGTCCAACAGTAAAGGCAGACCAGCGTCAACATGACGGAATATACAGCAACGAGCGGTAAGAGCAACCACAGCCAAGGGCTGCTAGCGGTGCAGCCGGCGGAAGACGCGGCTTGAGCTACCGGAAAGCAGGATGCAGCGAGGGCGGCCCAAGTGGCAGGATGGCGGAGGAGGCCAGGCTCTTCATGCGGCACTTCGACGCGCATGTACTCACGAGGGCGAGCAACAGGTCTAGCGTGAAAGCGATTGTAGACGATGACAGCGAGCCACATAAAAACTAGTACCCAAAGAAGCTCAGTGATGGGAGCAGATGGAACAGAACCAGACGAAGCTTCGGCGGCCTGCGCAGTCGGAAGAAACCCGAAGGTAACAGTGGCGACGTAAGCAGCGGTGTAGAAGTTATAGGTGTAATGTGATCGGCCGTCATGCTCAACACTAAGACGTGAGCCTTCATTTAGGACAGCCTCCTGCAAGAACGGAAAGGTGGAATCTGCCATAGCATTGCGAGCAGCAATAGATGGAGAGCGGCCGCGAAGGAGCTGGTTGATAAAACGCGCAGTGAGTCCGATATAAAAGAAGATGCTCTGATAGCATTCTGCAAGATAGACCAAGAATGACATGAAAGCAGCTGCGAGCATAGCGGAACCATTGCAAAAGCCGAGGGTCTTACAAATGACAAATAAGCTGGACATGCGGAATATATAGGTATCGCGGCGAGAAGGTCCAAATGCGGCGTAGATGATCCAGCAAACAATGTAAATCCGATCAAAATCCAGGATAGCCTGCAGCCAGCAATTGAAGCGGGCGCCGGAGATTGGGTGATCCCAGTCGTTATCAAACCGGTTCTTAGGGCTCCACTCAACACAAGGCCTGCAGGGTTCGCAGGTCTCAGCGAGGGCAGCCGGCAGAAGCATGAGGCAGAGGATCGAGAAAACGATAGTCTGATTGCTTGCGCGCCAGCCTAACCTTCCGGCAGGACGCATGGACGGCTGGGAGCGGTCAGATGACTTCAAAGCAGACTTAGGTTCCTTGGGCGATTCGACAGGAGCGGTGCGGGAGCGGAACTCAGCAACGGCAGCAGCGGCTGCAGCAGCAGAAGGGCGGTGTGCGGTGTTAGGTGGCTCCTGGGTGATGTCGATGACGGGCGCATGCTCGTAAGCAGGCGAAGCCTCGTACACAGGCGGTGGAGCAGGGTAGACGACAACATCATCAAAGGTAAGCGGAGAGCGTGGAGTAAAGGCGAAGGTCTGGAAGCTAGATGCAATGCAGGCTTCAGCATTCTCGTTGTACAAGAAGAAGATCTTGGTAGTCAGCTTATCCTTGAGGTAGGTGACGAACACAGGCAGTCCATTATCATGAAAGAGCGTAGGCAACTTAGTCTGAGCAGCAATGAGGGCATTGGCAACGGGAAGAAGAGACTTAAGGACTCTATTGCTATCATACTCGTCGATAGCATTGTAAGGTATGGATACGTCCTGAATCTTCTTGCTATCCAAAGCATACATCGCGCGGATGGTGGAGAGTGACTTGTGGGTGGTGTTGTACAAGCGCACACTAAGGCCAGGCAACGGATAGTCAAGGTACGAGGCGGAGGTCGAACTAAAACCAAATGTCGGCAGGACAGGCTGAGACGCAGAAGCGTAGTGGCCAGTCACGTAGAGCTGCTTAGTCATGTCGTATAGCTGTCGCAGAGCTTTCTCAGGTCGAGCGGAAGTAGCAGTCGAAGACAAGCAATTCCACAGCCAGTCAAAGAGATCAGCGGGCTTCATACGAGCGTAGTCAGCAGCGTTAAACTTAGTGTGCAAGTTAGGCAGCACATCTTCAAGACCTTCCATGTAGGCAATAGCGCGAACGGCGCGCATGAATTGACGATAAAACGTTTCGCGAGACTTAACGAGATTAGTTGTAGGCAAAGGAGCCAATCCGTCGGCAACAGCAGTCGAGATCGAGTTAATGCAGATGTACTGCCTCGGGTCGATGAAAACTAAACGACCATAATCCTTGGACTTGTCAACGACGTATTGGAGGGTTCCAGTAAGCCAGCAGGCGTCAGCATGTTGTTCCATAGCGTTGTTGGAGATCACAACGTAAACGTCATGACCAACGAGGAAGTCAGCAGCGTGAACAACAGGGACGTCGCGGTGGATACGGTTGATCTCATGAAAGTGGTCGCGGTTGATTCTCTTATAGAGAACGAAGAAGAACAGGCCGCAGATGATAGCGGCGAGCAACATGCCGGGCAACTGGTCACCCAGCATGAGCAAAGCTTGCTCAAGAGTTAGCATACTGGAAGTCAGTGATAGAACTTTTCAGCAAGCGATTCAGTTAGTAGTAGAAAGTGATACACGTAAGTGAAAAACAATGGGAAAACTTTGGGAATTCTTCAAAGAGTAATCTTTCTTATACACCCGTGGGTGCGCGTTAGCGTAAAGAAAAATTT